>Ga0335082_10002260_pt1 | contig 20721 bp, 18 predicted proteins | sample Lox_Sample_41_FD_206718 | JGI IMG/M metagenome (GOLD analysis project Ga0335082, IMG submission 206718) | Soil microbial communities from Loxahatchee National Wildlife Refuge, Florida, United States - Lox_Sample_4.1 | ecosystem: Environmental > Terrestrial > Soil > Wetlands | place: USA...
GCAGTTGCAGCAGCAGGCACTCGGCGGGCGCGCGCGCGCCGACGCCCGCGGGCTCCAGGTTCTGCAGGTGCTTGAGCGCGATGCCGAGTTCCTCGACGTCGACCTGCGCCTCGGGCGCGAACAGCATCGCAATCTCCTCGAGCGGCTGCGTCAGGTAGCCGTCGTCGTCGAGCGCGTCGATCAGCAGCGAGACCAGCGCGCGGTCGCGCTCGCCGATCGCGGTGAGCGTGAGCTGCTGGTTCAGGTGGTCGCGCAGCGTCGGCGTGTCCGGCGCGGCGAAGGTGCGGTCGCCGTCGTCCTCGTCCTCGCCGCGCCAGTTCGGCGCGCCGACCTCGGGCAGCCATTCGTCGTGGCGCTCGGGCGGCGCATCGTCGCCCTCCGCCGGCACGGGCGAGGACGTGCTCGCGGCGCCCGACACCGCGTACGGCGCCGGCGGCTCGGCGTCGACGTCCTCGCGCTCGAGGATCGGGTTCTCCGCCAGCATGCGCTCGATCTCCTGGTTCAGCTCGACCGTCGAGAGCTGCAGCAGGCGGATGGACTGCTGCAGCTGCGGCGTCAGCGTCAGATGCTGCGAGAGCCGGACCTGCAGAGTGGGCTTCATGGGGGAGGGGGCCGCGTCCTACATGCGGAAATGCTCGCCGAGGTACACGCGGCGGACGCTGTCATTATAGACGATCTCCTCCGGGTGCCCGGCGGCCAGCACCGCGCCTTCGCTGATGATGCAGGCGCGATCGCAGATGCCCAGCGTCTCGCGCACGTTGTGGTCGGTGATCAGCACGCCGATCTGCCGCTCCTTGAGGAAGCGGATGATCCTCTGGATGTCCAGCACCGCGATCGGGTCGACGCCGGCGAACGGCTCGTCGAGCAGGATGAACGCGGGCCGCGTCGCCAGCGCGCGCGCGATCTCCAGTCGCCGCCGCTCGCCGCCCGAGAGCGAGAGCGCGGCGTGCTTGCGCAGGTGCGCGATGTTGAGGTCGTTCAGCAGCTCCTGCAGGCGCGACTCGATCTCGCCGTCGGCGACGCCCTGCAGCTCGAGCACGGCCTGCACGTTCTCCTCCACCGAGAGCTTGCGGAACACCGAGTTCTCCTGCGGCAGGTAGGAGATGCCGAGGCGCGCGCGCGCATGGATCGGCAGGTGCGTCAGCTCGCGCCCGTCGAGGTGGATGCGCCCCGAATCGGCCGTGATCAGGCCCACGATCATGTAGAAGCAGGTCGTCTTGCCCGCGCCGTTGGGGCCGAGCAGCCCGACCACCTCGCCGCTGGTCACTTCGAGCGACACGTCCTGCACCACGGCGCGCGACTTGTAGCGCTTGCGCAGGCGCTCGCAGCGCAGCACGCTCACTTGCGGCCCTCGGGCTTCTTCGGCGCGCTCGGCGCAGGCGCGGGCTTGTTGGGCTGGATCACGGCGCGCACGCGGGCGCCGGCCTCGCCCTGGCCGCTCGAGACGGAGAAGAACTCGGAGCGCTGGTCATAGAGGATGTAGCTGCCGCGCACCTCGTCCTTGTCGCGCACGATGCGCGCGCCGTCGAACAGCTCGACGCGGCCGCTCTTCTCGTCGATCTCGATCCGCTTGGCTTCGGCCTCGATCCACACGCCTTCCTGGCCGGGCCGCGGGTCGCTCTTTTCACGGAAGTGCACCGGGTTGCCGGTCGCAGTCGCGTGCTGGAAGCCGTCGGCGTCCTGCCGCACCACGATGCGGTCGGCGCGGATCTGCATCGTGCCCTTGGTGAGCGACACGTCGCCTTCGAAGATGCTGATGCGCCGCGCCTCGTCCGAGGTCATGCGGCTGGCCTCGACCTGCGTCGGCTTGTCGCGGTCGGCCTGCTCGGCGCGCGCGGGCGCGGCCGCCGCGAGCGCCGCGGCGGCGGCGAGGGCGAGCGCCCGGCGCGCGCGCCGCACCGTCATTTCGGCACCTCGTAGCTGCCGCGCACCTGCGCGTCCAGAGTGAGCTGGCGCGCCTCGTTGTCGTATTCCATGCCGCGACCGATCAGCGTGCGGCCGCGCTCGTCGACGCGCACCTCGCGGTCGGTGCGCACCAGCGAGCGGGGTCGAATGACGTGCAGGTAGCTGGTGGTCATCCGCGTCTCGCCGAGTTCACCGGTCGCCGCGCGCACGAGAAGCACGTTGTCGTAGAGGAACATCTCCTCGCCGTCGCGCGACAGGCTGCCGCGGTCTGCGCTCAGCGCCAGCCGCGGCTGTCCCGGGCGCGTCTGCACCAGCCGGGGCGCGACCAGCGCGGTCGAGTCGTCGTCGGCGAAGTGCACCATGCGCGCGGCCGACACGGTCGCCTCGGCGGTGCCGGTGCGGTCGTAGTCGGTGATGGAGAACTGCTCGACGCTGTAGTCCGGGTCGTGCCGCAGCGGCGCGGCCGGCGCTGTCGTGTCGCGCGAGGCGCGCTCGAGCCAGAAGCTCAGCAGCGCCAGGATCAGCATCAGCAGCAGGGGAAAGTAACGCGTCGAGGACAGTCTCAAGCGAGGTACCTCGCCTGCGCCCGCTCGAGCCTGCCCTGCGCGCGCAGCACGTACTCGCACACTTCGCGTGCGGCGCCCGCGCCAGCGGGCGCCGCCGGGACGAAATGCGCGCGGTCCAGCGCGAGCGCGTGCGCGCCGCGCGGCGCGCACGCGAACCCGCAGACCGACAGTACCGGCACGTCGGGCAGGTCGTCGCCCATGTAGCCGGCCTGAGTGCGGTCGACGCCGAGCCGCGCCAGCAGTTCATCGAACGCGGGGCGCTTGTCGGACACGCCTTGCAGCACGTGTTGCACGCCGAGCTCGCCGGCGCGCGCCGAGACGGCTTCGGAGCGCCGCCCCGAGAGCAGCGCGGTCGCCACGCCCTCGCCGGCGAGCAACTTCAATCCGTGACCGTCGCGCACGTCGAACGACTTCAGCGTCTCGCCCTGCGGGCCGTACCACAGCCGCCCGTCGGTCAGCACGCCGTCGACATCGAACACCATGATCCGGAGCCGCGCGGCGCGCTCGGGCGCGTCGGCCGAAGCCTGCGCGCGCATCGCTTCAGACCACCTTCGCGCGCAGCAGGTCGTTCATGTTGAGCGCGCCCACCAGCGTGCCGGCCTCGTCGACCACGAGCAGCTGGCTGATGCGGTGGCGCTCCATCAGGGCGACGGCCTCGGTCGCGAGGGCCTTGGGCGCGATGGTGCGCGGGTCCGCCGTCATGACGCGGCCGATGCGCGCGGTGCCCAGGCGCAGGCTGCCGCGCAGGGTGCGGCGCAGGTCCCCGTCGGTGAAGATGCCCTTCACGCGGCGCCCGGCGTCGACGACGGCGGTCATGCCGAGCCCGCCGCGCGTCATCTCCGCGAGCGCCTGCCGCAGCGTCGCGCTCTCGCGGACCACGGGCACCGCGCCGCCGCGGTGCATGACGTCAGACACGTGCTTGAGCGCTTGCCGATGCAGCGCGCCGCCCGGATGCCGGCGCGCGAAATCCGCCGCCGAGAATCCTCGCGCGTCGAGCAGCGCGATCGCGAGCGCGTCGCCGAGCGCGAGCGTCGCGGTCGTGCTCGCGGTGGGCGCGAGATTGAGCGGGCAGGCTTCCTTGGACACCGCGGCATTCAGCAGCACGTCGGCCTCGCGCCCGAGCGAAGAGTCGGCGCGCCCGGTCATGACGACCAGCTTCGCGCCCTGGCGCTTGATCGACGGCACGATCGCGAGCAGCTCGGCGCTCTCGCCCGAGTTCGACAGCGCGATGAACACGTCATCGGGCTGGATCATGCCGAGATCGCCGTGGCTCGCTTCCGCCGGATGCACGAAGTACGCGGGCGTGCCCGTGCTCGCCATGGTCGACGCGATCTTGCGCGCGATGTGTCCCGACTTGCCGATGCCGCTCACGATCACGCGCCCGCGCCCGCTGTCGACGCAGTCGCGAATGATCTGCAGCGCCGCAAGAAACGTCTCGTCGACGCGGTCGACGAGCGAGCGCACTGCTTCGGCTTCGACGGCGAGCACGTTGCGCGCGAGCGCGAGCGCGCCCTCGCCCGGGGGCGTGCTCGACTGCCGCAGCGGACGCACTGCGCTTATCATAGTCACGGAGTATATAACCCCGCCCCAGCAAAGACTTTTTCCCGACATGGAATCCGCGGGCCTGGCGCTGCAACCCGTCCTCGTGCTGCTCGCCGGCGCCGTGCTCGCGGTGGTCGCCTGCCGCAGCCTCGGGCTGCCGCCGATCATCGGCTACCTGGCGGCGGGTGTCGCGATGGGGCCGCACGCGCTCGGCCTGGTCGCCGACAGCGACTCGGTGCGCCACCTGGCCGAGTTCGGGGTGGTGTTCCTGATGTTCTCGATCGGCCTGGAGTTCAGCCTGCCGCGGCTGCGTGCGATGGGGCGCGCGGTGTTCGGGCTGGGACTTGCGCAGGTGGCCGCGAGCGTCGCGCTGTGCGTCGGGGGATCGCTCGCCGTCGGCGGGAGCTGGCAGGCCGGGATCGCCCTCGGCGGCACGCTGGCCATGTCCTCGACCGCGATCGTGTCGAAGCTCCTCGCCGAGCGGCTCGAGCTCGACACGCCGCACGGGCGCGACGTAATCGGCGTGCTGCTGTTCCAGGACCTCGCCGTCGTGCCGCTGCTGATCCTCGTGCCGGCGCTCGGCAGCCCGGTCGAGGAGCTCGGCATCGACATCGCGGGCGCGCTGGCGAAGGCGGCAGTCGTGCTGGCAGTGCTGCTGATCGCGGGCCCGCGTGTGATGCGCGCCTGGCTGGGCATCATCGCGCGGCGCCGCTCGACCGAGCTGTTCGTGCTCAATGTGCTGCTGATCACGCTGCTGCTCGCGTTCGTCACCGGGCTCGCCGGGCTGTCGCTGGCGCTGGGCGCGTTTCTCGCCGGCATGCTGATCGCGGAGACGGAGTTCCGCTACCAGGTCGAGGAGGACATCAAGCCGTTCCGCGACGTCCTGCTCGGGCTTTTTTTCGTGTCGGTGGGGATGCTGCTCGACCTGCGGCTGGTGCTGGCGCAGGCGGGGTTGGTCATCCTGCTGCTCGCGCTGCTGCTCGCGGTCAAGGCGGCGGTGATCGGGCTGCTCGCGCGCGCGTTCGGCGCGGCCCCGGGCACGGCGATCCGCACGGCGCTCGCACTCGCACAGGGCGGCGAATTCGGCTTCGTGCTGCTTGCCCAGGCGCGGGGCGCGGAGCTCGCGTCCGACGCGGTGCTGCAGCCGCTGGCGGCGGCGATGATCCTGTCGATGCTCGCGACGCCGTTCCTCGTCGCCTGGAGCGACCGCATCGTGCTGCGCTTTACGGCGTCCGAGTGGATGACGCGCTCGCTCGAGCTGCACCGCGTCGCCGTGCGCAGCCTGGAAACCGAGCGCCACGTCATCATCCTGGGCTACGGGCGCAACGGCCAGCGCCTCGCGCGCCTGCTGGAGGCCGAGGGCCTGCGCTACGTCGCACTCGACCTCGATCCGGAGCGCGTGCGCGAGGCTGCGCTCGCCGGCGATACGGTGGTGTACGCCGACTGCTCGCGACGCGAGGCGCTGGTCGCGGCAGGCATCGCGCGCGCGGCTGCGGTCGTCGTGACGTTCGCCGAGGCGGCAGCATCGGTGCGCGTGCTCGCCCACGTGCACGCGCTCAATCCGGCGGTACCCGTCATCGTACGCGCGCGCGACGAGGCCGACATCGCGCCGCTCACCGCGGCCGGCGCGTCGGAGGTGGTGCCGGAAGCCTTCGAGTCCGGCCTGATGCTTGCCTCGCACACGCTCGTTTGGGTCGGCGTGCCGCTCGCGCGCGTGATGCGCCGCATGAGCCAGGTTCGCGAGCAGCAGTACGGGCTCCTGCGCGGGCTGTACCGCGGCGCGAGCGACGCGCCGGAGGCGGGAGACGCAACCTCGCAGCCTCGGCTGCATGCGGTGACGCTGCACGGCCACGCGGCTGCGCTGGCGCGCCCGCTCGCCGAGCTGGGGCTCGAGGCGCTTGGCGCGCAGGTGCGCGCGGTGCGGCGGCCGGGGCAAGCCCGCAAGCTCGCGCCCGAGGAGGCCGGCGCGCTCCGCGAGGGCGATGTCGTAGTCCTGCTCGGCGGGCCGCAGGCGCTGGCGGCGGCGGAGGCGCGACTGCTGAAGGGCTGAAAAAGAAAAGGGCCGGCGAAGCCGGCCCTGTCGCAACGCGTTGCGTCGCGTCGCTTACATCTGGCGGCAGATCAGATAGGTGTTGGTGCCGGTTTCCGCGTAGTTCGCCGCCGGCGTCGTCGTATTGTCGACGTCCGGGTTCGGCGTGGTCTGCAGCACGCCCCGCACCGAGCCCGCGTTCGGCGCGCCGTCGTCCATCTGCGTGTCCGTCGCGATCGCGATCTTGTCCGGCAGGTTGGCCGAGCAGATGATCAGGCCGGCGAACCCGCCCAGCGCCGGTCCGATGGTCGCCTGCGCGTCGCCGGTCTGGACCCCAATGATGCCCGTTGCGGCGTTGAACGGCTGCTGGGTGCCGGTACCCGCAACGAAGCCGGCGCGACGCAGGTGATCCCACCACTGGCGCGACTCGTCCGTCGCGGTCGTGCTGTTGTACTTGCCCGCCACGATGCCGTTGCCGTTTCCGGCGACCGCAACCGTCGGCGTCGTCCAGCGCGTTGCCGCGTTGGGGTCATCCCCCGGGATCGCGCGATAGCGGTCCTGGTAGCCGTGGTAGGCGGCCGAGATTCCCGAGAAGTCGGCGATCACGTTCTTGATCTTCGCCTGCGTGATCATCTCTTGACCCTTGAGGATGCCACCGAGCAGCAGGCCGATGATCACGAGGACGATCGCGATCTCCACCAGGGTGAAGCCTTTTTGTCGTGCGTTCATTCGATTACTCCTTCTGGAGCAGACTAGGCGATAAAAACCGGCCGCAAGTTCCATGCCTGGGCAATTTTCGCATTTCGGGCCGAAATAGGTCAAAAATCACGAATAAAGCGTCGGAAAGACGACACTATCGTCGATGCTTCGACGCCAAACGCTTTTCGATAGCCTCCAGCCGGCCCTGGAGGAAGCGGCGCTCCCCCGGGTCCTGGAGCTTTCCGCTCGCCAGCAGCCCCCCGAGCATGATCTTCGCGGCGTCCAGCTCGTTCAAGTCCTCGAGGATGAAGATCTCCATCTGCTTCGCCCAGAGAGGCACCGCCGGGTCGGTCGTCAGGCGCTGCAGGTCGGCCGAGTACTGCTTTGCGAGTGACAGATCGTGCAGCCGATACTTGGCCGTGAGCGCGGCTTGCGCAAGGGATGCCCAGCGCCGGTTGGGGTCGCCGAAGAACGCCTGGTGCACGAAGTCGAGCATTTGCCGGCACTTCGCATCGTCCTCGACGTCGGCGTAGATGCGCGACGCCGCGAACAGCGGGTAGTTGCTGCGCGGATCGGTGTCGAGGATCACCTGCAGCCACTCGCGCAGCCGGCCGTAGTCGAGATTGCGGTAGGCGAGACGGTTGCCGGCGCCGAGGTCGAAGGATTGGAGGTAGAGCATCGTCAGCCGGGACGCCGCCGCCGGTTCGCCCAGGCTCGCCGCGCGAAGTGCCGCCGCGCGCGGGGCGGGCGGCAGGTCTTGGGCCCCGGCAGCGGGCGGCGGGCGCAAGGACTGCAGTGCGACCTGGGCGGCCATCGACGCGACAAGTGCCGCCCACAGCCAGGCCGGCACCGACGCGAGCGGCCGCTCCGTGCCGCTCACAGGTCGCGCCGGTGGAAGTCGAACAGCCCGGCGGCGGCGAGCAGCGCCGTATACACGGCCAGCGCGCCCAGCGCCGCGCCCAGGCCGGCGGCCGAAGGCGCGCCGTAGAGCAGCCAGTCGCTGCGGGTCACGAGATCGAGCCGGGGCAGGACGAGCGCGACGCCGTCGATCGCGCGGCGGGCGACAGCCTGCGACCAGGTCGGCTCGGCCAGCGGGCCGTGGGCGAGCAGCTGGATCGCCGCGAGCGAACGCGACAGTAGGTACAGCGCCCCCGTCGCCGCGAGCGCCGGCAGCACGCTGGAGAGCGTGACCGAGAAGAACAGGCTCGCCGCCGCGACGAGCAGCAGCTCGAGCGCAAGCGAGAGACCCCAGGCGGCTGCGGCGGCGGGCGGCGCCCACAGCGGCATCGGCAGCGCGCACGCGAGAGCGAGGAGCGCGCCCGTCGCGGCGAAGCCCGCGAGCTTGCCAAGGTAGTAGCGGCTGCGCGATATCGGCATCGCGAGCGCGAGTTCGAGCACTTTGTCGTTGGCATCGCGCACGATGCTCGCCGACGCGTGCGCGGCGATCAGGAACGCCGCGCCCGCGCGCAGCAGCGCCGCCGCGAACGCGGCCTGCAGCTCGCGGCCCTCGGTCACCGCGACCTGCGACAGGAATGCGACGAGCGCAAGCGCTGCCGCGAGCAGCGCGAGCACCAGCCAGGGCAGCGCGCTACGGCGCGCCTCCAGAAGCGTGCTGCGGGCGATCAGCAAAACGGGTCGCATCTTTCGCGGGCCGCGGATTGTGCGTATCTTTGCCTGCGCCCGTCCCACATGCAAGCCGATATCCCGAAAGGCGAGTTGTCCGCGCGGCTGCCGCAGGCCACCTGGGCCTTCAGTCGCCGCCACTGGCGCGCGGTGGTCATCGCGATGCTGGTGCTGCTGCACGTGGTCGCCCTTCGCGGCGTCGCCGACATCGGCGCGCGCGTGCTGCTGCTCGCGCACCTGGGGCTGCTGCTGCTTTGGCAGCCGGTCCTGCGCGGCGAGCGCGAGATCCCCCTGCCGCAGGCCCTGCTGATCGTCGCCTTCTCCGGCGTGCTCGTGGCGGTGCTCAACTGGTGGCTGCTCGTGCTGTGGACGGTCGTGCTGGCCGGGCTCGTCGGCGGCAGGGTGTTCCTGCACCAGGCCCGATGGCAGCGGCGCTTCTACCTGCTGGTGTTCGCCTATCTTGCCGCGCTGCTCTTCATCCTGCTGCTGCCGCAGGTAGCCCCGCGCAACGAGGTCGACCCGGCCATCCGCTCCTACGCCGCCTGGGGACTGCCCGTGCTGTTCGTCGCGATGGCGCTGGTCCCGGCCGAGCCGGATCCGCCCGAGGCGGCGCAGGTGATCGACTATTTCTACAGCGTCTTCCTGATGCTGATGCTCGGCGTGGTGATCCTCGGCAGCTTCGCGTTCATGACGCTCGGGCCGGCCAGCTACCTCCAGGCGCTCACCGATATCGTCTTCGTGATCGCGGGCGCGCTGTTCGCCATCGGCCTCGCCTGGAACCCGCGCACCGGGTACGCGGGCCTGAACGTCTTCGTCTCGCGATACCTGTTCTCGATCGGCCTGCCGATCGAGCAGTGGCTGCAGTTCCTGGCCGAGCTTGCCCATGCGGAGTCGCGGCCCGAGCGCTTCCTCGGCGAGGCGGTCGCGGCGCTGGCGCGGTTGCCCTCGGTACAGGGCGCGGCCTGGCGCACCGAGGCCGGGGCGGGCGGGGCGGGCGCGCGCTCGCCCTACACGGTCGAGTTTTCGAACCGCGAGGTGTCGATCACCATCTTTTCGCGCTATCGAACGAGTCCCGCGTTGCACGGCCACTTGCGGCTCCTTGGACAGCTGCTCGGCGAGTTCTATCTCGCCAAGCAGCGCGAGCGGGCGCTGCAGCAGGCGAGCTACATGCAGGCCGTGCACGAGACAGGGGCGCGCGTGACGCACGACGTGAAGAACCTGCTGCAGTCGCTCAACGTGCTGTGCTCCGTGGCGACCGATGGCGGCGATTCGCCCGAGGCGATCGCGCTGGTTCGTCGCCAGCTGCCCGCGATCACGCAGCGCCTCGCCGCGACCCTCGACAAGCTGCAGCGGCCGGTGGCCGAGCAGGACCGGCCGGTGCCCGCGAAGGAGTGGTGGGACGGCCTGGTGCGCCTGTATCAGGACCGCGGCGTGGAGTTTTCCGCCGGGCGCCTGGATGGCGCCGAGCTGCCGCGGGCGGTGTTCGACAACGTCGCCGACAATCTGATCCAGAACGCGCTCGCGAAGCGCGCGGCGCAGCCGGGCGTGCGGGTGCGCGCCGCGCTGGATGCCGCGGGCGGGGCCTCGCTTCGGGTGTGCGACTCGGGTCGCGCGGTGCCCGCGGAGATTGCCGAGACGCTGCTTCGCGCACCGGTGCACTCGGACGCGGGACTGGGGATCGGCCTGTACCAGTCTGCGCGGCTCGCGCAGGGCGCGGGCTACGCGCTGCGACTTGAATCGAACCGCGACGGCGAGGTCTGCTTCGCGCTCGCGCCCGCGCCGGGCTAGGGGAGCAGCCCGGCGGCGATCATTCTGCTGTAGAGCTCGCCGACCGTGATCCAGGTCATCTGGTCGTCGAACTCGCCGTTGGCCGCGGTCGAGGGCACCGGCGTGTGCCAGACGAACACCCGGTCGCCGTTCAGATTGGCCGCCTCGTCGGTGCCCGTGCCGCCGGTGGCGCCGTTCTTGCCGGTCGAGAAGACGATGGCGACGAGCATGTTCTGGTTGGTGACGGGAGTTGCGGTGCCGCAGGTGGTCGCGGTGATGCCGGTCGCCGTCTGGCACACGACGAGGTCGGCCGGCTGGCAGGTGATGCCGTTTTGGCGCAGGTTGAAGGCGTTGGTGAAGTGCGGGAGCGTCGACGTTCCTGCGCAACCGGTGAGCACGTTCGACACCGCGTAGCGAATCGCGTTGCCCCAGGCGTCGAGCGCCCTGCCGTTGGCATCCACGATCTGGAAGCCGAGCGTGCGCGCCGGCAGGAAGCCGCCGTACTGCGTGTTGCAGTTGCCGCCCGTCACGGCTTCTGCGCCGCCGCTCGTGCTGGTGGCGGGGCATGGCAGCCGACCGTTGGCGACGGCGAAGGCAAGCAGCAGGTCGCGCGCGGCCTCCAACCGATGGCGGGTTTCCTCGATGTCGCGCTGGTCCATTTGCGCGGAAAGCGTGTACATCCCTGCGGCCAGCAGCAGGCTGATGATCGCAAACACCACGGCCAGCTCGGTGAGCGTAAAGCCGCGCTCCCGATTGCGCGCCAACGTGAGCATCAGGGCAGGGGCAGGGTGTAGACGCGCACCGGGTTCGTCGACGTGTCGGCGACGACCTGCGGGTGGTTGTTCGGGGACGTCAGCAGCAGGGACGGCGGCAGCCAATCCACGAGGATCACGCGATCGTTCCACGGCCCGTTCGAGACGGCGACGTTCGTCGGGCGCCGGATGCCGTGCTGCTCGTAGAAGGTCCCCCCATCTCCGTTCGTGTACTCGACGTAGTCCGCCAGGTTGCCGTTCGGGCGCGTCGCGCCGGTGAGGCTCGCGCCGGCGAGAATCAGCAGCGCGCGGATGTTGCACCAGCTGGCGCCGCCGCCGCAGCCGAGGCCCTCGTTGAAGCGCAGGCAGTTGGTGGTGTTGCAGCCGAACGAAGCGAGCGAGCCCGCGGTGTTCTGCTGCGCCACCGCGTAGTAGAGCAGCCGCTGCCACTGGTTGCGCGTCAGCCAGCCGTAGTTGGCGTCCGAGGAGTTGACCAGCGCGTGGTCGCCGATGATCGCGCGCCGGAGGTGGAGCTCGAACTCGGCCTGCGTATCCCAGCCCATCGCGTCGATGTTGGGCATCGTCGCAGAGACTCGCACGGTCACCGAGCCGTCCGCATTCATTGTCGCGCTGGGCGCGTTGATCGTGACCGGGGACCAGGGCGGCGAGCCCGTGTTGTCGCGCGCGTAGACCCAGAAGCCGGAGCTGTCGATGGCGCGCAAGCCCATGGCGACGTTGGTGAAGGTGGCCGTCATCCGCAGGACGATTGGCCGCCAGGGCTCGGCCGTGTCCTCGTGGTAGACGCCCTGGCAGACGCGCTCGTCGTTTACGGACACCCAAGAGCAGGTCTGAGACACGATGTAGCCGTAGCCCTGGGTTTCCACGGCATTGCCCGGCGTTGCCGCGTAGGCCACCATCGAGGAGGCGGTGTTGACCGGGAACAGGCCCTGGTAGGTACCGCTCACGCCCTGATAGTTGGAGGTGCCGGGATTGCTGAACGGAACGGCGTACGGATACAGCGGACTGCTCGCGGGAATCCCCGCGAACCCGGCGCTGGTGTAGACGTTCCGCAGCGCCGGGACGATCTCGCGCTGGATGCGCTCGGCGATCGCGGCCTCGAGCGCGGGCATCACGTCGCCCACGGTCACGGGCAGGACCTGGTCGTTGAAGGTCTGTCCGGCGCGGCTGGTGACGAAGGCGCTGTCGGCGGGAAACGCCGCGTTCTCGCACTCGAGGTAGTTGCGCAGGTCGGGCGCGCCCGCCGTGGCGCGCGACTGCACCCAGGCGGTGCAGCCGCTCCCCGCCTGCGCGGTGATAGCGGGCCCGGGCGCGATGATGACCGCAACAGCGGCATTCGCGACGCCGTTGACCGAAAGCTGGCCAACGGAGTCGGAGTTGATCGTCAGCGTGGTGGACGAGTTTGGCCGATGCCACCCGGGCGAGATCGCATACCACAACGGCTCCCCGGAAGCGTCAACGAGCTTCGGCAGGCCGAGCGTGCGCCAAGGCAATCGGCCAATCGCTTGGGCGGAGCAGTAGGTGGCCTCGACGCCCTCATTCGCCGTGCCGAAATTCGACGGCGCTTCGGGACAGGGCAGGTGGCCAGGATTGTTCTCCCCCGACAGCGCCGCCTGCTGCGCCATGTAGCCGATTAGCGCCTGCTTCGCTTGGTTGAGCACGGCGGCGTTTTGCTGCTGGTCGACGGCGATGAACCGGCTCGCCGCATTCAGCCGGCTGGTCAGCAGGTAGGCGAACACCATCACCGCGACCGCGAGCAAGGCGAGCAGCGCGATCCCGCGCTGCGAGCGGCGGCTAGCGCGGCGCGCCGGCATGGCGCTCGATCTTGATCTCGCCGCCGCCGAGGACGTCCTTCACCTCGCCGCTGGCGCGATCCAGCGTCTCGCCCACGCGCAGATCGATGCGCCGGTTGTCCTCGCCGACCACGACCGTGACCTGGCTCGGATCGGCGCCGGGGCGCACGCGCAGGCCCTCGGGCTGCGTGCCATCGGGCAGCGCGTAGCCGTCGAGCCAGACCGTGGACTTGCCCTGCGAGCGCTTGACGTAGCCGTCGACGCGCGTGGTGGGCGAGATTTCGACCGCCGCCGGGCGGTCGGGCAGGCGCGCCTTGCGGCGCGCATCGAGCGCTTCGCGCTGCTCCGGGGTGAAGAACAGCCGCCCGAGCTCCTGCGCGCCGGCGCGCGCCGGCAGCCCGAGGACGCAAAGCAGCAGCAGGAACGCGGCACGCCTCATGTCTTCGCGGCCCGGTCGATGATCGTGATCAGGTCGATCTCGCAGGTGGCGCGCAGCCGCGGCGCGAGGCCGGCGCCGCCGCTGCCCTGCGACAGGCGCGAGATCGAGCATTGGCGCACCGAATAGTACGCGTTGCCCGACCGGCGCAGGTCGGCGAGGAAGTTCATCAGGTCGCCCTCGTGCAGCAGCGCCAGGTCGACGTGCATCGTGCTGGCGTAGAAGTCCACGCTGCCGGGCTTGCCGGGCACGGAGGCGATCGATCGCTGGCGCTCGACGCGGTAGCGCAGGTCCGGCAGCTCGCGATCGGTGCGGATGCGGGTCATCGCGTCGGCCCACTCGAGCCGACGCTCCTCGCCGAGGATGCCGAGCTGCTTCAGCCGCCGATAGACCTCGAGCTTCTCCTTGACCTCGCGCTCCTCCTCGGCGATGCGCGTCAGGCGCTCGCGCGCGCGCAAGCGCTCGACGCGCGCCTCGCCGAGCGCCCGCGCTTCGACGGCGCGGCGGCCCTGCGTCCAGGTGATCAGCGCCGATCCCGCGGCGAGCAGGACGATGCACGCCAGCAGCGGCAGGGCGAGGAGGCGCAGCTCGCGCGCAGTGAAGTTCACGGCAGCTTCCGGGCGAGGTAGATCGTGAAGCGCGGCGCTTCGCCGGTGTCGCCCCCGGTGCCGATGTCGCCGGAGAGCGTGCCTTCCGAGGTCACGTCGAACGGCAGCAGCGTGCGCGTGACCTCGTAGCGCGGGTCGGCGCGCAGCGCGTCGGCGAAGCGCTGGACCTCGGCCGTGATGGCGCGGTAGTCGGAGCGCTTCATCGCGGGCACGCGGCCCGAAATCTCCAGCACCTCGGACAGCGTCCCCTTGGCGACCGAGGGTGCGCCGGACGCGGCACGCCGCGGCCCGGTCTCGGGCTGGTCGACCCGCCACTGCAGCGAATCGAGCTCGATCTGCGGGAAGTCGTCCAGCACCCTGGACAGGTAGAGCAGCGCGCGCTCGGGCGAGGCCGTGTGGCGCGCGATGTCGCTGAACTCCGTGACGGTCGCGCGCAGGTTGTCGGTGGTGGTCTGCGTTACCGGGAACGCCGACGTAATGCGCGCATATTCCTGCTGCGCCGCGGTGGTTTCGGCGCGCACCTCCGTCGCCTCGCCGCTGAGGGACATGACGTCGAGCCAGGTCACGCCGGCGTACAGGGCGCAGGCCGCGAAGCCGAGCGCGCCCGCGGCGACCAGGCCGCGCTGCAGTTGCCAGACGTAATAGCTTCGCCGGGCCTCGCGCCGCGCGAACTGCTCGCGCGGCGGCCGGCGCACGGCGAGGTGCAGGTACAGCTGCTCCGCACCCATCCCGGCGGGCGCGGCCTTCACGCCAGCGCGCCGGACGGCCTCGTTGTGGTCGACCGTGACGAACGACAGGCGCGCGTCGGAGACCAGCGTGCGCTCGAAGGCCGGCCGCTGGCCCGGCGGCGCGACGACGATCACCTGCACGGGCGGGCCGTCGCGGGGCAGCACGCGCAGCGTCGACAGGTACTGCGCGAGCCGGCCGGTTTCCGAGCGCACGAACGAGGCGAACGCCTCGGGCACCATGTCCACGGTGCGCTCCAGGCGCGCGAACCGCAGCCGCCCGTTGTCGACGAAGCACTGGCGCAGGCCCGCGCCGTTGGCCGTGACCACGAAGCAGCGGCCGCCGCGCACGCCGAGGCGCGAGGCGAGCGCGGGCGCGATCAGCGGGACCGAGTAGATGCCCGCGAGCTTCGCCTGCGAGTCGGCCAGCGCGTCCAGCCACGGCGTGAGCCGCTGCGTGTTGGTGAACGAGGTCAGCAGCAACCGCTCGTTGCGCCGCTCGCCGCTCACGTAGCCGAGCGAGAGCGCCGCGGCGAGCCGCGTGTCCCGGTAGCGCTGCGCGAGCCGCCGCTCGAGCACCTGCTCGCGGTCGCCGCCGCGCAGGTAGGGAATCAGCTCCTCGTGGAAGTCCTCGCCCGCGAGATCCGCGAGCGCGTAGAACAGGGCCCCGTGGTGGCCCGCGAGGTACTCGCGGAACGCGGTCACGCCCAGCTCGTCGCCCTGGAACTTCGCCTCCAGCGCGAGCTTGCCCCCGGCCCAGGTGTAGACGCTGTGCTCGTCGGCGGTGAAGTAGACCAGTCGCTTCATCTCAGAACTTCATCTTCGTGATCGTGTCGTAGACCGGGCCCAGCACCGAGAGCATCACCCAGCCCAGGATCAGCCCGAGCACCACCGTGAGGATCGGCTCGATCAGCGCCTGCAGCTTGCCGATCGCCTCGCGCACCTCGCGGTTGTAGAAGTAGCTGACGTTGAGCAGCGCGGTGTCGAGCGCGCCCGTGTTCTCGCCGATGCGCAGCATGCGGATCACGAGCGGCGGGAAGATGCCCGCGTCCTGGAACGCGACGGTCAGGTTCTTGCCTTCCGCGATCTGCTGTCCGGCGCCGCGCAGCGCCTGCTCGATCGGGCGGTTGCCGACGATCTCCTCGCAGCCGCGGATGGCGTCGAGCACGGTGATGCCCGACGAATACATCATCGCGAAGCTCGAGGCGAAGCGCGACAGCACGATGCGCTTCATGATCGGCCCGATGAGCGGCGCCGCGATCTTGTACCGGTCGAGCGCGTAGGCCACGGCCGGATTCACGCGCGCCGCGTACTTCAGGCCGAACCAGGCGACGAACGGCAGTGAAAGCACCGCCCACCAGTAGTCGATGCAGAAATCGGAGACCGCCATCAGGATGCGGGTCTGCAGCGGGATCTCCTGGCCCATGTTGCGGATGAACCCGGTCATCTGCGGCACCAGGTAGATCATCAGGAAGAACGTGACCAGCAGCACGATCGAGCCGACGAAAGCGGGATACATGATCAGCTTCTTGGTCTGCGCCGCGAGCTCGTCCTCCCATTTCAGGGATTCGGTGAGCGACCTCAGCACCTCCGGCAGGCGGCCGGTCTGCTCTCCCGAGCGCACCAGGCTCACGAACACCTTGCTGAACACCTCGGGATACTCGGCGAGCGCCTGCGACAGGTTCTTGCCGCCCTCGATCGATTCGAGCAGCCCGGAGACGACCTCGCGAAAGCGCCGGTTCTCCACGCTTTCGCGCAGGTCGACCAGGCCTTCGACCACCGGCACGCCCGCGTTGGAGAGCTGCTCGAGGTGGAAGCAGAAGTTGATCAGGTCCTGGCGCGGAATGCGCGCGCCGGCGATGAGCCTGTTCGTCTGCGAGCTCGGCGCCCCGTACACGAGGTCCAGCCCCATGCGCAGCAGCCGCTGCTCGAGGTCGAACGGATTGACGGCCTCGGTGCGGCCGAGGACGCTCTTGCCCTGGGAGTCGATCGCCTTGTAGGTGTAGAGGGGCATGAAGGCGCCGGGCGGCGAGCCGTGGGTGCGGCTTACGCCATGCGATCCGTGAGGTCGACCACGCGCATCAGCTCGTCGAGGCTGGTCAGGCCCGCGCGCACCATTCTCACACCGTCGTCGGCGAGGGTCTTGAAGCCCTTGGCGCGCGCCGCGGTCAGGATCTCGCGCGCGGTGGCGCGGCGGGCGATCAGCTCGTCCAGCCCGCCGTCGATCTTGAGGATCTCCAGGATCGACTGGCGGCCGCGGTAGCCCTGGTAGTCGCACTGGTCGCAGCCCACGGCGCGGAACAGCGCCGCGGGCTCCGTCGGCGACAGCCCGAGCACGCGCCGCTCCTTCACGTCCGGATCGTAGGTCTGCCGGCAGGTGCGGCAAAGCTTGCGCACCAGGCGCTGCGCGACCACGCCGATGATGTTGCCCGACATGACGTCCGGGACGATGCCGATGTCGAGCAGACGCGGGATCGCGCCGACCGCCGAGTTGGTGTGCAGCGTGGAGTACACCTGGTGGCCGGTCATGGCCGCGCGGAAGGCCATCTCGGCGGTGTCCTTGTCCCGGATCTCGCCGACCAGGATGGCGTCGGGGTCCTGGCGCATGAGCGCGCGCACGCCGTTGGCGAAGTCGAGCCGCGCGGCCTCCGAAACCGAGGTCTGGCGGATCAGCGTCATCGGGTACTCGACCGGGTCCTCCAGCGTCATGATGTTGATGCCGTCGGAGTTGATGTGGTTCAGGATCGAGTACAGCGTCGTCGTCTTGCCGCTGCCGGTCGGGCCGGTGACCAGGATGATGCCCTCGGGCCGCGCGATCATGCGCTTCAGCAGCTCCAGCGCGCTTTCCTCCAGCCCGAGCTTGTCGAGCGGCACGATGCCCTTCTGCCGGTCGAGGATCCGCAGCACGATGTTCTCGCCGTGCGTCGTCGGCAGGCTAGACACCCGGAAGTCGACCACGCGCCCGGACATCGTCGCCGAGATGCGCCCGTCCTGCGGCGCGCGCGTCTCGGCGATGTTCATCTTCGCCATCACCTTCAGGCGCACCGCCATCGCTGGCCAGTAGGTCTTGTGCAGCGAGCGGATCTGGCGCAGCACGCCGTCGATGCGGTAGCGGATCCGCAGGAAGTTCTGCTCGGGCTCGAAGTGGATGTCGGAGGACCCGCGCTCGACCGCGTCGGCCAGCAGCGCCGAGATCAGCCGCACGACGGGCTGCGAATACTCGTCGCCCTCGACGATGGTCGCGTAGTCGACCTCGCCGGTCTCGATCTCGCGCAGGATGCCGTCGATCGAGAACTCGTGGCCGTAGTAGTGCTCGACGGCGCGCTCGATCTCGGAGTCGCCCGCGAGGCGCAGCTCGATCTCGACGTCCCCCTTCAGGTGCGCGCGCAGCTGGTCGACCGCGACGATGTTGTTCGTGTCGGCGAGCGCGACGATGAACTTCTTCGACTGCCGGTCGAGCGCGACCGGGAACATGCGGTAGCGGCGCGCCATGTCCCGCGGCAGCATCTTCAGCGCCGCCGGATCGACGATGATGTGACCGAGGTCCACCGACTGCAGGCCGAGCTTCTCGGACAGCGCGTCGCGCAGCGTGGCCTCGGAGACGAACCCCAGTTGCACGAGCAGCCGACCCACGGGCGCCTTCGACTTGGTCTGCTCGAGCAGCGCGATCCGCAACTGGTCCTCGGTCAGGATGCCCTGGTCGATCAGGATCTGCCCGATATGGCGCTTGGCGTGCGGGTTGGAGGGCGAGTTCATCCAGCCTGCATGATACAGAAAGCCCGAAAAAACCGGGCTTTAGGATATGTCAGCGCGAAAGCTGCTGAATTCGCGCCTGGACCGCCGCAGCGTCGAACGTCGAGGGCCGCTGCAGGCCCAGCTTGAGCGCCCGATGGTACTGCTGGACGGCCTCCTGGGCCTGGCGCAGGTGCTCGAGCGCGACGGCGACGTTGTACGCGTAGTCCGGGTTTTCCGGGTCGATTGCGGCCGCCCGCGAGTAGGAGCGCTCGGCCTCGGCCCAGCGCTCCTGCGACGCGTACTGGTTGCCGAGCGTGAAATACAGCACGTCCTGTCCCTCGCCCTCCGCGATCAAGCCCTTCAGCCGGGACTCCGCGGCGACCGGATCGACGTCACGCCCGCGCAGCGCGAGCAGGCCCGCTTCGGCATAGGCGTCGCGCGGGTCCGCGAGCAGCAGTTGCCGGTAGAGCGCCTCGGCGGTCGTGAAGTGCAACGCGCGCGTTTCCACGGCCGCGAGCCCGAGCATCGCGTCGCGATTTCCGGGCTCCTCATGCAGCGTGCGCTCGTACTCGACGCGCGCACGCTCGAAATCGCCCGCCTGGTACGCGGCATAGCCCGCGGCGACGCCGGGGTTCACGCGAGGCGCCGGGCGGTTGGTGACGACCGGCGCCGAGCGCGCGGATACGGGAGCCTGGGGAAGCCCTGGGAGGGCGTCCGTCCTCGGGCCGGACGCGCTCGCGGCGGGCGACGGGCGTTCGCGAGGCTCGGCGCGCGCGATCCCGGGCTTCTGCGTCGCCTTGGGCGCAACGCGGGGATGGTCGGGCGCCGGCCGGACTGCGGGCGCGCTGGCGAGGGGCGCGGCCGGCTTGGGTGCGGCGGGCGCCGGCGCAGCGGCGATGGGGGCGGCCTGGGGCAGCCCGGGGATTGTTTCGACCGCTCCGGCGGCCCCGGTCGTTGTCGGCGCAGTCGACGGCGCCGGGGTCGGCGCGACCGCGACTTCAGCCGATGGCGGCTGCGGATTCGAGTTGTACAGCGGCGCGGGCGGCCTGAGCTGGATCCAGAAATAGACCACGATGCCCACGGCGAACACGCTCAGCGCGCCCACCGTGATGTAGAAGGGGAGGCGCGGATTGGGCTCGCGCACCTTGGCCTCGAACACCTTGCGCGCCGCCGCGCGCTGCGCTGCCGGCGCGTCGGGCGCCGGCCCGCGGGGCGGGGGCGCCGCCGCTGCCGGCTGCTGCAGCGAGAGCCCGCCCGTCGGCGCGGACGCGGGCTCCGCGCGCAAGTCCTCGGACTGGATTTCGAGCGGGGCCGTGATGGGCGGCAGCTCGTCGCGCGTTACCACGCGCCTGGCGTCCGCGCCCGGAGTATCGTCGGCGAGCCGCAGCTCGCCGGCTGCGTCACCCTCGCGCGCGCGCCGCTGGGCCTCTTCCTTTGCCCGCTCGGCCTTCTTGAGCGCCTCGAGCAGCAGGCTCATGTCACTGCGCCGACGGCCCCGGGTTCCCGCCCGGCCGGGGCGCACCGGGGATCGGCCGCGTGAGGAACTTGTCCGTCGGAAGCAGGTTGCGGAATTCGCGGTAATCGCCGTCCACGTCCGGATCGCGGATCACGGTTGCGCGCAGGAAGATCACGAGCTCGGTCTTCTTCGTCACCTTGTGCTGCTGCGAGAAAAGCTGCCCGATGAACGGGATGCTGGCCACGCCCGGGATCGTGTCCTGGACGTTCTCGACCGAATCCTGCATGAGGCCGCCCAGCACCGCGGTCTGCCCGCTCTGCATTCGCAGCAGCGAGTCGAATTCGCGCGTCTCGAACACGGGGATCAGGTTCGGCGTCGTCAGCGCAGGGTTGGGATCGGTCGCGTCGTCGACCTTGCGCCGGATCGTGGGCCGCACGTTCAGCACGATGGTGTCGGCCTCGCTGATCTGCGGCAGCACGCTCATCATGAAGCCCTCGGCGGCCACGTTCGGCGTGGTCGTGAACGACTGCTGGATCACGGTGTTGCCGGAGCCGCCGCCCGCGATCGTGATCGGCTGCGTGGACGGCGTGACCGTGAAGTAGACGATGTCGCGCGTCACGCGCAGCAGCGCGGTCTGGTTGTTGAGCACGCTGATCTTCGGGCTGGAGAGCACGCGCACGTCGCCGAAGGATTCGAGCAGCTTGATCGCGACGTTGAGGTTCTGGCTGACGACGGCCCCGCCCAGCAGGAACGCGGTGGTGCTCACGTTCGCGGGCGTGCCGGCCGAGATCTGGTTGAACTCGACGCCCGACTGGCCGGTATTGAACCCCGGGCGGCCGGTCGTGGTCGCGCCGGAGCGCAGGCGCTGCCAGTCGATGCCGCGCTGGTATTCGTTGTTCAGCTGAACCTCGGCCACCGTCGCCTCGATCAGCACCTGCCGACGCACGCTCGACATCACCGAGTCGAGGAACTCCCGCACGCGCTCGTGCTGGCGCGAGGTGGCGCGCACGTAGATCAGGCCGCCCTCGCGGTTGCCGATCACGTTCTCAGACGTTTGCCCGGCCGGC
>Ga0335082_10002261_pt1 | contig 20718 bp, 22 predicted proteins | sample Lox_Sample_41_FD_206718 | JGI IMG/M metagenome (GOLD analysis project Ga0335082, IMG submission 206718) | Soil microbial communities from Loxahatchee National Wildlife Refuge, Florida, United States - Lox_Sample_4.1 | ecosystem: Environmental > Terrestrial > Soil > Wetlands | place: USA...
GGTACTCGCTGGCGTGGAGCAGCCGGCCACCGAACCCCTGGCGCCCGGGCCAGTCCGGAAGCCGGGGCGTGTGCTGGTGCCCCATGGCCACGACCACCTGGCGCGCGACCCGGTCCCCGTCCGGCGTTGTGACACGCCACCCTCCGTCGCAAGGGTCGATCCGGTCCACCCGGACGCCATACCGCACCCGGACCTCGTGCCGCTCGGCGTAGGACTCCAGGTAGCGGACCCACTCATCGCGCGTGGGGAAGACCCCGACGCTCCTCGGGAACGGCTCATAGGAGAGCTTGGAGAACCACCGGCAGGTATTGAGCGCCAGCCGGTCGTAATGGCCTCGCCAGGAGGACCCGACCGCGGTGCCGCGCTCCAGGATCTCCGACTCCACGCCGGCCCGCCGCAGTTCCGCCGCGACCGCCAGCCCCGCCGCCCCGGCGCCGATGATGATCACCGGCTCACGTGCTTCGCGCATCATGGTCCCCTCGCCTGCGCTCATGCCTGGCCTTGCCGCTCCGGCAACGCCTTTTCACCGCTGCCGTTCCCGGCCTTCCGCTCGGCGAGCCTGGCCCGCCGGGCGGCCAGCCGCGCGTGGAGGTCCCGGCCGGCCCGGTAGAACCGGGGGCGGACCCGCTCCGCCGTGGCGCAGCGCTCCAGCTCGCCGCCCAGCCAGACCTTGAAATTACGGTTGCCTTCGGTCGGCGCGCTGCCGAAGTCGTAGCCCAGGCCCCGAGGCAGCGCCCACTGGATGGCGTCCCAGCACGCCGCCATATGGGGACTCGGCCCGGGCACCGGCTCACCCGCCAGCAGCCACCCCCAGAGCCGGTCCTCATCGATGATGCTCGCGTTCAGCGCGAGCAACTGCCCGCCGGAGTTCCGGACGCTGCACCAGCGCATGCGCGGGTGATCAGCGAGCCGCTCCATCAGCGCTCGGGCCACCGGGAGGCTGTAGTCCGAGGCGATGTCCTGGCCCCGGTGCATCCTGCTCATCTGCTCCGGCAGCCAGTCGAGGATGTCGGCGCGGGTCGAAGGCCCGGCGAGCAGGCCGCGTCGCTCCAGGCCCAGCAGCTTGCGGCGGTACGTGTGGGACAGGCCCTTGAGGTAGCCGTCGATGGATAGCGAGCCGGGGACCGCGTAGCTGTCCACGGCGCCGGTCTCGAAGCCGTGCCCAGCCAGGGCCTGCAGGCTCACATCGAGGCCCGGAGCGAATGACCACTTGGTCACCACGGTCCGCTCCCGCAGCAGCACCGGCTCGACCGCGCGGACTAGGTCAACCACCCGGCCTGCGTGCAGCGCCTTCGCGCGCAGTACCGGGCCGGCGCCCATCACCGGCAGGAAGTTGGCGGTGGAGACTGGCCCCCGGCGTCGGAACAGCAGCGGGACTACCCCGAGGCGCTCCCCGCCGACATCGACGGCGAACGCCCTCATCCGCATCCCAAACGCCTCTGCCAGTGCCGACATGAAGAACCAGCGGTGATAGCCCGTGACTCCGACACACTGACCGATCTCTGCCTCATACGAAGCCTCATCACTAAGTTCAGTGAGTGGCACAGACGATCTCCAACTAGAGAAAACATGCATAAACATGCCAAATCCGCCGATAGACGGGCAGACTATATCGGACCCCACTTGCCTCGCACCCGTTTCGGTTAAGGTCACGCCGTCCGCCATCCGGCCGCTGAGGGTCAGGGGGCCCAGCCACCTCCGCAGGAACTCGACCGCCGGACGCTCACCACCCGGAGCCAGCAACGCACCTTCCCCGCACACGACTGACCATCATCGGCAGCCCCGTGGGTAACTGCGGCATCTTCGCTTCGTTTTCACGTTTTCCTGCGCGCGGGCGCCGCGTGCGCGGATCGGTGACTCCAAGTCTGCCCGGCCCGTGAGTGACACTGGGTTGATGGAACCGACGCCTGCTACTGCCCGGGCATGCCGGGAAGGCGATGTCGTCCGCCGCCCTGCCGCGTTCTGGTCGCCCGCGGTCCACCAGCTGCTGCGCCACCTGGAGACAGTGGGCTTTCCCGCGCCGCGCCTTGTCCGTGCCGAGGGCGGCGAGGAGGTGCTGTCGTGGATCGACGGCGAGTCCGGCGCCAGCGGGTGGGCGAAGATCGTTCCGGAGGCCGGACTGCGCGACTGGGCCAGGTTCCTGCGCCGCTACCACCACGCGGTTGCCGGGTACCGCCCGCCGCACCAGAGCGTGTGGTCCAGCGGCCCGGGCGGGTGCGGACCGGGTGAGATCGTCTGCCACGGCGACTTCGGGCCCTGGAACGGCGTCTGGCGCGGCGGTGAGATCGTCGGCCTGCTCGACTTCGACCATGCCCGTCCGGCACCGCCGCTGTCCGACCTTGCCTAGCGCTGGAGTACGCGGCACCGTTCCGCGACGACGCCGAGTGCCTTCGCCGGCTCGGTTATCGCGAGCCTCCCGGCCGGCGTAGGCGGATCGAGGTCTTCTGCCAAGCCTACGGCGTCGCCGTTCCCGGCGATGTCGTCGACCGGGTAGAAGCCTCTTCGCCTCGAGTAGTTCTGCGCGCCTCTCGGTCAAGTGGCCCAAGGGCCAGTTGTTGCTAGATCAGTCAGTTCTGCGTGCCGCGATAGCCTACGAATATACGTGGACAGGTCCGCCGAGGGCATTGCGCCGTTCCGGCATCTTCAGGCTGACCATGCGCCGCCACCCGTACACCCGTTCGTAGCCGTAGGTCACCTGGATGCCTGCACACAGCACCGCCGTCTTCCACCTCGGCCAGCCCAGGATGCGGCTTATCCGCGTCATCACCGCGAGGCTGACATCACGGTGGATGCGGATCTCCGCGAGTGCGCACTCGCGCAGGGCCGACTGGATAAAGCGGTCATGGCCGGCGTTGCCAAGCAGCAAGAGTTCCTCATGGCAGTAGGCCAGGTGATTATCCTCGTCGCGGGAAATCATCGTGACGGCGCGATGGATATCTGGGTAGTCAGCGCAGTTCCTGAGCAGGCTCGCCATCTGCTCGGAGGCGCGCTGCTCGGTGACACGGCTGTGCGCTAGGTAGGTAACGATGTCGCGTTCGGACAGCGGCTCGCCGCGGTTCAGCCGGGAGTGGGCGAGTCCCAGGCCGGCCTCTTCCAGGAGCTTGGTGTAGTTGGTCTCCGGAGGTACCGGGACGGGTTGCAGCCCGCGCTTGCGCAGCAGCGCGGTGAAGATCCGGCCGTGCTTGTCCTCGTCCGCGCCGTGCCGGGCAACCTTGGGAGCCAGATCGCTTTGCGAGGGCGGCATGAGGGCGGCGATCCGGCCGTTCTCCCAGCCGCCTTGCGACTCACCGGCGGCGGCGATCGAGCAGAACAGCCGGAATGAGTTGTCGTCATCAAAGATCTCGCAGTACACCCTGTGCGCCGACAGCATCGCAACTCCTCTCCGTGACCGATAAGCTACCCATTGACACCAGAGGGCTAACAGGCTGCGGTCATGGGCCGAAAGTCCCAGCCAGCCTGTCTCGAAACCGACCGCCTGAAGTCGTGCCGGCGCCCGGTGGCCAGTTGTCGGCCCTTTCCGTCGACCAGTCGGAAGAACCAGCGCCGGTAGGTAAAGATCCCGCCCAGGCACGCGGCAGCGAGTCAGCGGGGCGGCGTCAGGGGCGGCCCGGGCCGCGGTAGGGGAGGGTCTGCCGGTAGACGACACTGGTGGTGGTGCTGCCGAAGCCGGCCAGCTCGTTCACCAGGGTCTCGAGGTGCTCCATCGAGGTGGCGGCCACCTTCAGGGTGTAGCAGTCGTCGCCCGTGGTGCGCAGGCACTCCAGGATCTCGGGCCGCTCGGCGAGCAGCCGGTGCAACGGCTGGTGGTGGTTGCCCGGGTACTTCAGGCGGACGACCGCGAGCACCGGATAGCCGGCCTTCGCCAGGTCGACTGCCGCATGGTAGCCGGTGATGACGCCCAGTGCCTCCAGCTGCCTGACCCGCTCGGTGGTGGCCGACGAGCTGAGCTTCACCCGCCGGCCAAGCTCGCTGAGCGAGATGCGGGCGTCCTGCTGGAGCTGGCTGATGATCGCCCAGTCGATGTCGTCCAGATTCACCGCCACAATGCGATCTTACCGGGAAAAGCACGGCAGAAGATCGGAATTATCGGGAGGAATAGGTTTCTTATCCGCCGATCGCCGCTATAGCCTCGGGCCATGCACCTCGGCGTCAACGTACCGAACTACGGGCCTGGGACCGATCCAGGCGTGCTGCGCGAGTGGGGGCGGATCGTGGAGGGGCTCGGCTTCGACCTGCTCATGGTCTCCGACCACGTGGTGGTGACCCCCGACGTGGCGGTGCGGTACCCGGAACCGTTCTTCGAGCCGTTCACCACGCTGTCGTGGCTGGCCGGCATGACCACGCGAATCCGGCTCGGCACCACGGTGGTCGTGCTGCCGTACCGGCATCCGCTGCTTGTCGCGCGGATGGCCCGCAACCTCGACGAGCTCAGCGGCGGCCGGCTGGTGCTCGGGGTGGGCGCCGGCGGGGCGCGGCAGGAATTCGAGGCGCTCGGCGTGCCGTACGCCATGCGCGGCAAGCTGACCGACGAGTGCCTGACCACACTGCGGGAGGCGTGGGGCGCGAAGCAGATCCCCCTGTGGATCGGCGGCAACAGCGCGGCCGCGATCCGCCGGGCCATCGCCTTCGACGCCGCCTGGCACCCGCTGCGGGTAACCCTGGCCTTCCTGCGCGAAGCGGCGGCGGCTGGCGGGCCGCCCAGGCTTGCGCCGCGCATCGCGCTGCGGATGACCGCATCGCCGGACGGCGACCCCGGACGGCTGGCGGGCACCGGCAGCCTGGAGCAGATACTCGACGATCTCGGCGAGCTGCGGCGTCTCGGCGCCGACACCGTCGTGCTCGACCCCTACCACGGCGATCCGGAAGAGACCCGACGGCCCGACGAGGCCTGGCGGACGCTCGCCGCCGTGGCCACCCACTGGAGGACAGCATCGTGATCACGCAAGCCGACGAGACCCTGCTGCGCCGCGCGATCGCCATCGCGGCGCACGCCATCACCCTGGGCGACGCGCCCTATGGCTCCCTGCTTGCCGACGCCGGCGGCGCGATCCTCATCGAGGCCCACAACACGGTGCGGCGCGACAACGACATCAGCGCCCACCCGGAGCTGAAGCTGGCGCGGTGGGCGGCCCGCGAGCTGACCGCCGAGGAGGCCGCGCGGACCACGATGTACACCAGCTGCCAGCCGTGCGAGATGTGCGGCGGCGGGATAGTGCGCTCGGGACTCGGGCGCGTCGTGTACGCGCTGGCCACCGAGCAGTTCCTCACGCTCAACCCGGGCGGGGGCTGGCCCGTCGTGCCGCTGGAGGGCCCGGCTCTGTTCGATGAGGCACGCGCGCCGATCGAGGAGTTCTACCGGTCGGGGTGAGGGCCGTCCTGCGCGACCGCCGTATCGCCCGCGTCCGCCGCGGACGACCCCGTGGACTGGGTGGACCGGGTGCGGTTGATGAGCAGCATCGCGACCGAGGCGACCACGACCACGCCGCCAAGCAGCGTGGCCGGGCTGGGCCGCTCGCCGAGGAACAGCGCGCCGAGCGAGACGGCCACCACGGGGTTGACGTAGGCGTAGGTGGACACGGCGGCCGTCGGCAGCCGGCGCAGCGCGATCACGTAGCAGGTCAGGGCGAGCAGCGACCCGGGGCCGATCAGGTACAGCAGCGCGAGCAGCGACTGCTCGCTGACGTGCGCCGGATCGACACGCGCTAGCTCACCGGTCGCGGCCGCCAGCACGGTGAGCACGATTCCCCCGGCCAGCATCTCCATCGCGCTGCCGACAAACGGGCTGGGCGGCGCGGGCAGCCGGCCGGCCAGCACGGAGCCGATGCCCCAGCTCACGCTGGCCCCGAGGACGACGAGGACCGGGAGCACGGCGCCGGTCCCCGACGGCCGGGCGAGTATCGCGATCCCGGCAAGACCGATGACCAGGGCGAGCCAGCCGGGCAGCGGGATCCGCTGCCCGTTGATGACCCGGTCGGCCAGCGCCATCCACAACGGGACGCTGGCGACAAGCAGCGCGGCCAGCCCCGATGGCAGGATCTGCTCCGCATACGACACCCCGCCGTTGCCGAAGGCGAGCAGCATCGTGCCCACCACCGCCATCCCGCCCCACTGCGCGAGCCGCGACGCGGCACGGTGCCCGGCCGCCCCCGCTGCCGCCGCCTGGCCCGTCAACTGCCGCCGACGGCTGCCGAGCACCGCCAGCGGATAGAGCACCGCGCCCGCCGTCAGGTATCGCACCGCGGCCATCGCGAACGGCGGGATGGACCGGTCCGCCACCCGGATTGCCAGGTAGGTGGAGCCCCAGACCAGCCAGACCACCAAGAGAGCACCCCAGGCGGAGAGGCCGGCGCGGGAGGTGCCTGGCGTCTTCGCCAGTTCGCGCGACTCGCTGGTCGCGTCCGAGGTCAGCTGGGTCATGCCTCAAGCCTGTGCCACGAGCACAAGCCGCACCAGTGGCAGGAATGACAATCACCGGTACTTTCCTGCCATACGCTGAAGACATGCTGAAGTCAGTCGCGGTCTTCGCTTACGAGGGCGTGTCAACGTTCGGCCTCGGGGTCACGGCGGAAGTCTTCGGGTGTGACCGCAAGGGCGAAGGACTCCCCCGTTATGACTACTCCGTGGCCGCGGCACAGCCGGGAGTGATCCGCACCGACGTCGGCATGCCGATCATCGTCGAGTGCGGCCTTGACCGGCTGAGCTCGGCCGACCTTGCCGTCGTCGTGTGCTGGGACGCGATCGACACCCGGCCGGAGGAGCCGGTGCTCGACGCGCTGCGAACGGTCGTGGACCGCGGCGGGCGGGTGCTCAGCCAGTGCACCGGGGCCTTCGTGCTCGCCGCCGCCGGACTGCTCGACGGCCACAGGGCCACCACGCACTGGAAGTACGCGGCCGAGCTGGCCAGGCGCTACCCGCGGGTCGAGGTGGAACCCGGGGTGCTCTACGTCGACGAGGGCCCGGTCATCACCAGCGCGGGGACGGCCGCGGGCATCGACGCCTGCCTGCATGTCATCCGCCTGGAGCACGGCGCCGCGGTGGCCAACGAGATCGCCAGGCACATGGTGGTCGCACCGCACCGCGACGGCGGGCAGGCCCAGTTCGTCCCTGTGCTCGTGGACGACGCGGCGGACGGACCCGACCTCGCCACGCTGCGCGACTGGGCGCTCGAGCACCTGTCCGAGCCGCTCGCCGTCGCCGACCTCGCCCGGCGGGTGCACATGTCGCCGCGCACGTTCGCCCGCTGGTTCGCCGCACGCACCGGAACCACGCCGCACCAGTGGCTGACCAGCCAGCGGCTGATCCTGGCCCAGGAACTGCTCGAACGGACCGACCAGGGCATCGAGCAGATAGCCGCCGACTGCGGGCTCACGCCCATGATGCTCCGCCGTCACTTCACCCGCCGGTGGGGCATCACGCCCCAGGCCTACCGGAACCGCTTCAGCCAGCTGGCCGGCTGAACGCCCTTGCCTGAGCTAGCGTGCGAGATGAGCTAGCCACAGCCCCGGCCGGGGGTGCATCTGCGCAAGGAGCAACCGATGTCCCTAGACGACTTCGAGCGTTACCCGCTGCTGTTCGGCCCCAGCCCGGTGCACCCGCTTGACCGGCTCAGCGAGCACCTCGGCGGCCCGCGCATCTGGGCCAAGCGAGAGGACTGCAACAGCGGGCTGGCTTACGGCGGTAACAAGACGAGGAAGCTGGAGTACCTGGTGCCCGACGCGCTGCGGCAGGGCGCGGACACCCTGGTCAGCATCGGCGGCGTGCAGTCCAACCACACCAGGCAGGTGGCCGCGGTCGCCGCCAGGGCGGGCCTGAAGGCCGTGCTTGTCCAGGAGAGCTGGGTGAACTGGCCGGACGCGGTCAACGACAAGGTCGGCAACATCCTGCTGTCCCGCATCATGGGGGCCGACGTGCGCCTGGTGCAGGCGGGGTTTGGCATCGGCTTCAAGGACAGCTGGCATGAGGCCCTGGAAAGTGTCCGGGACGCCGGCGGCACACCGTACGCCATCCCCGCCGGAGCCTCGGACCACCCGCTCGGCGGCCTCGGCTTCGCCAACTGGGCGTATGAGGTGCAGCAGCAGGAACGCGAGCTCGGCGTCTTCTTCGACACGATCGTGGTGTGCAGCGTCACCGGCAGCACCCAGGCTGGCATGATTGCCGGCTTCGCCGGCCAGGACCGGCCACGCCGGGTGCTCGGCATCGACGCCTCGGCAAAGCTAGCCGAGACCCGCGCCCAGGTGGCGAAGATCGCCCGTAGCACCGCCGAGCTCATCGGCCTCGGCCGCGACCTGCGCGACGACGAGATCACCGTCCTAGACGGCTGGGCCGGCGACTTCTACGGCATTCCCGTCCAGTCCACCCTGGACGCCATCCTGCTCACCGGACGCCTCGAGGGCATGATCATCGACCCGGTGTACGAGGGCAAGTCCATGGCCGGACTCATCGATCTCGTGCGCAACGGAGACCTGCCCAAGGACTCCAATGTCCTGTACGCCCACCTGGGAGGCCAGCCCGCACTCAACGCCTACAGCGGCGTCTTCCACTGACGAGGCGGCGCAGGCCACGCGGAGGCTACTTTGCTTGCGAGACTGCCGTCTCCGCTGCCGTCTCCGCTGCCGGCGGCGCGAGTCCGACGAGCTTGGCGAGGAATCGGTCGGCTTGCTCGGGGAAGGGCGGCCAGGGCAGGTCAGGCTCATTGATCCGCAGAGACAGCATGCCGATGACGGCCGTCCGGAGATCGAGGGCGACGGTGGCGGCGTCCCCTGGCGAGGCAACCCCGGCGTCCATGCAGCGCTGCACCGCGGCCGTGGTGCGCGTGAAGGCGGCCTCCTTGAAAGGCATGCCGACCTTGCTCTCATGCATCACCTTGTAGATGCCGGGATGCTCCTGCACCCAGGCCGCCTGCGCCAGGATCCGTGCGCGCAGGCCGAGAGCGGGGTCCTCTTGCGCGGCCTCGGCGTCATCCGCGGCCTGGAGCATCTCCGCGTGGCAGCGTTCCATGGTCGCCGCGACAAGCGCGTCACGATCTGGAAAGTACAGGTAAACGGAGGTGGGGGATATCGACACCGCGCGTGCGACCGCGCGCAGCGACAAGGCCTCGTCGTCGGCTAGGTCGCCGAGCATCTGCACGGCGGCGGAAATGATCTCCTCCCGCAGCCGCTCCCCCTGCCCGCGCGCGTTGGGGCGGCGCGGGCCGGCAGGGAGACCTGCCGAGGTGGTGTCGTCCATCGCCCGATCATTCTAGCTTCGCGTACTTGCGCTGCGGCTGTCTCTAACGATACGTTCGTTCATGCAAGGACAGTTGTCCACATAACTTAGGAGATCGCAATGCCGCTCACGCTCCAAGAGGCGCATACAGTCATCGCCGGCGCACACGAGCGCGCCGCCACGATAGGTGCACTGGTCACGGTCGCGGTCGTCGACGAAGGCGGACACCTGCAGGCCCTCGGCCGCATGAACGGCGCGGCGCCGCTCTCAGCCCGGATCGCCGAGACCAAAGCGGCCAGCGTCGCCCTCTTCCGCCGCGACGGCGCCGCACTGCGCCAGATGCAGGAGGCCTCGCCTGGCTTCTTCGCCCAGCTGGATCGGGCCGTGCGGGTGCCCATCCTGGCGGGCGCCGGCGCGGCGCTCATCCTGCGGGGGGACAACGTCCTCGGCGCGATGTCGGTAAGCGGCGGAATGATGCCCGGGCAAGACGACGAATGCGCAGCAGCCGGGCTCGCTGTTCTCGCTCCCTAGTGCGGCGTGAGGGGGCGCCGTCAGCCGATCCTGATGGGCAGCTTTCGCGGCCCGCGGATCTGGCCCGAGGACCATGTCACCGCGTCCGGGTCGGCGAGGGTGAACGCCGGGACCCGCTCGAGCCACACCTCCAGGGCGATCCTGAGCTCCATCCGCGCCAGGTGCGAACCGAGGCAGCGGTGGATGCCGAGGCCGAAGGCGGCATGCCGGTTGACCTCGCGGTCGATGACCACCTCAGCGGCCCGGTCGAACTGCGCCGGGTCACGGTTGGCCGCGGGGAACGACAGCAGGATCCAGTCCTCCGCCTTCATGTCGACGCCGTGCCAGTTCATGTCCTCCTTGACCAGCCGCGCCATGGTGACCGGCGCGTAGGCCCGCAGGAACTCCTCCATGGCGACCGGCAGCAGCCCGGGTTCCGCGACCAGGCGCTCGCGGTCGGCTGGCGTCTTCGCCAGGTGCCACAGCGAGGCGCCGATGGCGCTCCATGACGTGTCGATGCCGGCGATGAGCAGCAGGGCCATCGCGCCGGTGACCACGTCCGGCGGCAGCTTCTGGCCGTAGAGCTCCGCGTTGATCAGGTAGGTCGTGAGGTCGTCGCGCGGTTCGTCCAGATGCGCGTGGACCTGCACGAGCAGGTAGTCGAAGATCCGCTGCACCCGCTCCGCGCGGTCGTCCGGGTCCAGGTCGATGCCCTCGAGCAGATCCTTCACGAACTCGGCGAACTGAGGCCCGTCCTCCGGGGGGAAGCCGAGCATGTTGGCGATGACCCGCATCGGGATGTGCTGCGCGTACTCATGGGCCGCGTCGACCAGGTCCCGTCCCGCGAACGAGTCGATGAGCGAGTGGCAGAACGCCCTGGTGGCCGGCTCCTGCCTGGCCACCTCCTTCTTGGTGAAGGCGGCGAGCAGCAGCTTGCGCGCGTCGTGGTGGAACGGCGGGTCGGAGGAGATGGGCGGCGAGCCGCCGACCGGCGCCAGGTCGAGCGGCGGCCGGAAGTTGGCCATGATGATCGCCCGGGAAGAGAAACGGTCCGTGTCATACGCAATCGCCGCGACGTCTTCGTAGCGCGTGGGCAGCCATGCGCCGCCGAACCGCTCGGTGTGCGCGATCGGGCAGCGCCGCCGCAGGTCGTCCTGGATCGGGTAGGGGTCCGCTGACCACTCGGGCTCCAGGTGCGAGAAGTCGGTCGCCCAGTCGCTGACCGGGCCGGTGATGATCTCGTTGCGGGTGCCCTGTTCCTCATCGTCGCCGGGTTCGCGGGGATCGCGGCTGAAGCGGTCGTCGACGGTCATCTCACCCCTCCTCTGACAGCTCGATGGCCTGCTCGGGGCAGTTGAGCACGGCGAGGCGCGCGTCGTGCTCCGCTTCTGCCGGCACGGTGCCGTCGCCGAGGACCACTCCGTAGCCCTCGTCGTCATCACCGAACAGGTCGGGTGCGATGTCATAGCAGCGGCCGTGCCCCTGGCACAGCTCGGGATTGATCTGCACTTTCACTGCGCTGTTCCTGTCTGTGCGGTAGCGGCGGGCGGTGCGAGGCCGGCGATCACCCGGGTGAGCAGCGCGGCCCACTCCTCCTCGGTGACCTCGTGGAGATCCGGTGTGATGAGCGCGCTGCCCATCGAGAGCAGCAGGCAGAAGTGGGCAATCGCGCTTGGCGACAGCGACGGGTCGAGTTCTCCGCTGGCCTGGGCCGCGCGCACCAGGCCGGCGAGCTGGCCGGCGCGTTCGCCGATGTCGTCGCGCATCGGCCGGGCGACGTCCTCGTCGCGGCGCGCGGCGACCAGCGCCTCGATGATGAGGTAACCGCGGGCATCGCGACGGCGGCGCAGCCGGCGGCCGATGAACAGCAGCACGTCCGTGACCGGACGGCCGGGATCGGCGGCGAGCACCTCGGCGAGCACCTGCCTGCCGTGCGTGCGCAGGGCGGCCACGAGCAGCTCCGCCTTCGAGCCGAAGTGCGCGTACAGTGCGCCGCCGCTCACCTCGGCGGCCGCGGCGATGTCGGCTACCCGCGTGCCGTCGTATCCCCGCCTGGCGAAGACGTCCGCGGCCGCGAGCAGCAGCCGCTCGCGGGTCTCGGCGGCGGTGACGCCCGCAATGCGTCCCATGACCAGAATTAAAGAACTGCTCATTTAATTAGTCAACAGCCAGGTTACTCATAACGGTTGCCTGCGGTGCGGATTACCGCCCGCGTCGCCGGCCTGCCGTCACGTGCCCGACGGCCCCGGCGGGACCTGCGGTCCGGTGTGAATGGTCCGCAGCCGTGCCGGGACGGCCCACCACTGGTCCGGGCGGTCGACGACCGGCGCGGCGAGCCCGTCCTCCATGACCCTCGCCAGCCGGAGCAGGAAGGCGGCGATTCCCGCTGCGCCCTGCATCCATGAGGTGCCCGGCGGCAGCAGCGACGGGTCGCGGCGGTGTTCCGTGAACCGCCAGCAGGTCCCGGCCTGGTCGCGGATCGCGCGCTCGGCCAGGGCGTCCGCCATGGTGCGGGCATCGTGCAGCAGCCGGCCTGCCTGCGCCTGGTCGAGACAGTCCTGCGCCGCGTCGAGCAGCACGTCCCCCACCCCGGCCGTGCCGCAGCAGCGGCCGTCGTTGTCCCAGAAACCCGGCCGGAGCCGTCGCGGCACGCCCGCGGCGAGGATGGCGTCAAGGCATCGCTGCCGCAGCCATGGCACCGGATGCCCGGCAACCTCCTTCACCCCGGCCAGGGCAAGCGCGGCGAACAGCTGCGAGGTACCGGCCGGCCCGTGGCACCAGTTCCAGGTCACCGGCTCAACGTCGCGGCTGGAATACGGCAGGGTGTGCGGGACGACGAACCCGCTGTCATCCAGCTGGCCCACGGCGAGCAGGTGACCTGCCCCCTGCTCCGCGGCGGCGACGAAATCCGCACGCCCGAGGGCCGCGCCCGCGATGGCAAGCGCGCTGGCAACCCCCGCGGTGCCGTGCGAAAAGTTCGGCGCCCGTGACGCCAATCCGGGCACCATGGCCCAGTCCAGGCCGCCTTCTGTCCGGTCCGCCGTGCGCAGCAGCGCCTCGCCGCCGGTGACCGCGATCTCGTGCGTGTAGTCACCGCCGGCCCAGACCGCGGCCAGTACCACGCCGGCGGTCCCCTGAATCAGGTCCGTGATCGGTACCGCGATACCGCGGACGATCTCAGTCGCGGTGTTCCACCCCAGCGGGGTCATGAGCTCCGCGAGGCGGCCCAGGGCGGCTTGCTCGGTGCCCGGGGCAAGCAGCCGCAGCGCAAGCACGTCCCCGCCAAGCCCGTCGTACAGCGACCCCTCGGACCTGGCGGGCAGCTTGGCGCGCAGCCGCGCCGTGATCGCGGTTGCCAGGTCCTGCTCAGCGGTGGTCAGCGCGCGGTACTGGCCGATCTCGGCGAGCAGCGGTGCGAGTCCGCCGATCCCCGCGTACACCGAGTCTCGGTCGGCAGCGGGCCGGGCAGGCTGCTCGTCGCCGGACACCACGTCGGGCAGCCACGGTCCGTCCTCGCCACGGACCTGGCCGAGGACCCAGGCCCAGGCCGCCTCGCCCAGTTCCCGGTACTGTTCACCAGCCGCCACCGGGCCAGGCTACAGCGCCGCACCCGCCGGGCAGCCGCGGGTCAGGCCCGCCGGCGCCAGCGGCGCAGCCAGAGCAGGCCGAAGACGGGCAGGACGAGCGGAACGAAGCCGTAGCCGCTGCCGTAGCCGGACCACACCGTCGCGTCGGGGAAGGTGGCCTTGTCCGCGAGACTCCAGGTGCCGACCGCCAGCACGCCGGCGAGTTCCACTGAGCAGGACAGGACGGCGATGCGGCGCGCCGCCGGGTTGCCGACGGCGAGGGTAACCGTGGCGACGATGTAGAACGCGGCGGCGAAGGCCGACAGCACGTACGCGACGGGGGCGTGGCTGAACTCCGTCGCGATCTGCACGACGGCCCGCGCGGTCGCCGAGAGCGCGAACAGGGCGTAGACGGCGACGAGCAGCCGGCCGGGGCCGGTCCTCGTCGAAGCCGGCGGCGACGCCATGGCCTCGGACGATGCCACTGTCTCGGGTGACGCAGTGGTCTGCGGGGATGCCGTGGGATCAGACACCGATGACCGCCCAGATCTCATGCAGCCGCACCATCAGCACGGCCGCGACCAGTCCGGCCACGGCGATGACCGCCGGGCCCCACCGTGATCGCTCAAGCGCGCCCCAGAACCCCGCCACCAGCGGGACGAGCGGCATCGCGATCAGGTATCCGATGAGCGTGGGCAGCGAGGACGGCCGTCCGCCGCCGACCAGCTTGGCCACGATGATGCCGACCAGGACGAGAAGCAGCACCTCGAGGACGCCGAGCGCGACGAGCAGGTAACCGCCCATTCGGCGGTTGAGCGCGGTCATCAGCAGCGCGTACCCGGCAAGCACGAGACCGGCGACGATGATCGTCGTGGGTACGGCATCGTTCACGGACGACATGTTACTACGTTTAGTAGTACCTAGTGCTCGCGCCGAGATGAGGCCTGGACAAGTCACCAGCGGGATCTAACCTGGAACAGGCCGAGACCACGACGAGAGGATGCTTAGGTGGACGGAACGCTCGCTACCGCGGATCTGGAACGACTGCGCAAGGAATTCTCGGCAAACCCGACCTACCGGCTCGCCCAGAATGCCGTGACCAGGGTGACCGTCGACGACGTCGCCATCAACCGGGAGATCGTCAGCAGCATCGACCACTCCATGTCGACGACGCTTGACGACTGGAAGGTCACCAATCAGGAGCGCAGCGGCCGCTGCTGGCTGTTCGCCGGGCTGAACCTGCTGCGGGCCGGCGTGATGCGCAAGACCGGGCTCAAGGACTTCGAGTTCTCGCAGAACTACGCGATGTTCTGGGACAAGCTTGAGCGCGCCAACTACTTCCTTGAGGCGATCATCGAGACCGCCGACCGCGACGCCGACGACCGTACGGTCGCCTTCCTGCTCGAGTCGGTGGCCGGCGACGGCGGCCAGTGGAACATGTTCGCCGCCCTGGTGGCCAAGCACGGCCTGGTCCCCAAGGGCTACATGCCGGAGACGCAGAGCTCGTCGGACACGGGCCGGATGAACTCGGTCCTGCGCTACCAGCTTCGCCAGGGCGCGCGGATCGTCCGCGAGGCGATGGCGGAGGGGCCCGAGTCCGCCCGCGCGGCCAAGGCCGAGATCATGCGGGTGGTTTACCGGGTCCTGTGCATCCACCTGGGCACGCCCCCTGAGCGCTTCGACTGGCAGTGGACGGACAAGGACAAGAAGTTCCACAGGGATGGCGTCCTCACCCCGCAGGAGTTCGCCGCCAAGTACGTGGAACTGCCGGTCAGCGACTACGTCTGCCTGGTCAATGACCCGCGGCCGTCCAGCCCGCTCGGCCGGACCTTCACCGTCGAATACCTCGGCAACGTCATCGGCGGCCCGCCGGTCATCTACCTCAACGTCGCCACCCAGGTCATCAAGGACGTCGCCGTGGCCGCCCTCCAGGGGGGCGAGCCGGTCTGGTTCGGCTGCGACGTCGGCAAGATGATGAGCAACGAGTACGCGTACTGGGACGCCGGGCTCTACGACCTGCCGTCGGTCTACGACGCCACGTTCGACCTGGACAAGGCCGCCCGCCTCACGTTCCACGAGAGCGCCATGACGCACGCGATGCTCTTCACCGGGGTCGACGTGCTCGACGGGGCGCCGCGCCGCTGGCGGGTGGAGAACAGCTGGGGCGCCGACCGCGGCAAGGACGGCTTCTACACGATGAACGACCCCTGGTTCGACCAGTACGTCTTCGAGATCGCCGCCCGCAGAAGCGCGCTTCCCGCCGAACTGCAGGCCGCGCTTGACGCCGAGCCGATCGTGCTGCCCGCCTGGGACCCGATGGGCGCCCTGGCCCGGTAGTGACGCCAGGGGAAGAGCGAACGCTCGCGTCTGTGCGGGCGGAACTCGGCAGGCTCGTCCGCTACGATGACGAGTCTGTCGTGAACGACGCCTGGATCAGACAGCGATATCAGGGCGGGTTCGCGGAGACCTACGCCCCGGCCAGGAAAGAGGCTGTGGCGACCGCCTGGCACGAGGCAGGGCACGCGGTGGCGGCGCTTGCCGCCGGCGCGCGCTTCAGCTCGGCCTCCATCAGGGCGGGCGGCCGGAGCTCGGGGCGGGTGCACTCGATCACCGGCGACGGCGCGCACGGGTTCGTGATCGCGGCGAGCGGCCAGGTCGCGGAGGGACTGCGCGGATGGACCCTGCCGTCGACCGACGCCGAGCTCGCCGCATGGCTCGCGTCCTGGCGCGATGACGGCGGTGACGCGCGGCGCTTCAGGTCGGGGCTGGCAGGAACCCGGTTCGCCGGCGACGAGGCGGCCGCCTGGCGGCACTGCGTGGACCTGCTGACCCCGCTGCGACTCCAGGTCAGGTCGCTGGCCAGGGGGCTGCTCGTCTGGCCGCGCCACCTGCCCTACGCGGTAGCGGCGGACCTGGCGGGGTTCGCCACCTCAGCCGCCCGGTAAGGACGCCGCGGCGAGTTCGCGGGTTGCGGCATAAGGGTCTTGCTGGTATCGGGAAGCACCAGGAGCGGCTCGACGAACAGCGCCGCGCTGGCGACCGCGGCGGCACTCGCGCCACCCGAGGTCACCGCCGTCGTCTACGACGGCCTGGCCGCCCTGCCTGCGTTCAACCCCGACGACGACGGCGACCAGGTGCCCGCCCCGGTCGCCGGACTGCGCGGCGAGATCGAGGCGTCGGAAGCGGTGCTGTTCTGCACCCCCGAGTACGCGGGGACGCTGCCGGGCAGCTTCAAGAACCTGCTCGACTGGACTGCTGTCGTGTCCTGACAGCAGGAAAGCACGCAAGTGGAGTAACGGACCGCCGCGGGTCACGGGCCCGTCGGCTACCAGGCGCTCGGGCTCGGCGCGCCGCTGCGCGTCGCCGGGTACAGGGCCCGGACCTGGGTCCATGCCCCGAGACCAAGGGCGATGACGCCGGCCAGCTCGACCGCGGTGGCGACAGTAAGGCCTGCACCGAACGCGCCGAGCGTGCCGAAGTCGAGGCCCGCCACGATCGCGAAGGCCAGGAACGACAGCGCGAGCAGCGCAAGCCCGGCGAGGATAGCGGGAACCGGGCGGGAGCTCAGCATCCCGCGTGACCTGGCGGCCGCTACCGCCCCGGCCAGCACTGCCACGCCCACCGCCTCAAGCAAGCCCGCGGCGATGGCAGGTCCCGTGCCGGCCGCCGACGTGAAGCCGTAGCCGATGGCGAGCCCGAACAGCCCGATGGCGGCTGCCAGCCACAGTTCCGCCAGCCCCCGGCCGCTGCTCTGGCCGGTGGCTGGCGGAACGGCCCAGGCTCCCGCGACGGCGGGCGTGCCGCCCTGCTCGGCCAGGGAGACGCGCGCGGCACGGCTCAGCACGAGCAGCGCCCATACGCCGATGCCCATCGCGCCCGTCACCGAGGCCGAGGGACTCGACCCATTGGACGACGCGTACGCGGCCAGGTCGATGGTGAGCAGCAGGGTGCCGACCGCGGCAACAGCGATCTCGGCGGCGTGCGCCCACGCGCTGCCCACGGTCGCCTCCCAGCCCGCGGTGCACACCGCGGCAAGCAGGCACAGCGCGGCGAGGAACTGCAGCCAGCGGCCTGCCTGCGCCAGGTCACTCGACGCACCGGGGGACGAAGAGGCCAGCGTCGCGTCCGACGCGAGCACGAAGGCGGTACCGAACGCGAACATGACGGCTGCCGCTACCAGGAGGGCCGCCGGTGACAGCGACCTGATGATGCGTTCCACGAGTTTCTCCTCGTCGCATGCTCCCCGCACGACGCTCCAAGAGTGTCATCGTTCTGTCCGCTACCCAACCGTTTTGGCGCAGAACATCGTCGTTCGGTACGAAGATCTTGGGTGCCGAACGGGTGCCGGTTCCACGTGGCCCCGCCACGTCAGCGCGGCAGTGTCAGTTCGGCGATGCCCGCGCGGGCGGTGACGGTCTGGCCGGCGTGCCATACCTGCCAGGTGCCCGCTGGGCCCTCGACCCGGATCACGCTGCCGTCTCGCGTGGTGACGAACTCCCGGTCGCCGGCGACCGTGGTCACCCGGGCGCCGTCGGAAATCTCGTACAGGCGCAGGGTCACGCCGTCGGCGTAGTCGTAGTCCGGCCGGTCGTCGACGCCGCCCACCGGGATGACCGCGCCCGGGCGCACCAGCAGCGGGACGCTGAGGAACCCGTGCCGCTGCGTCACCCAGCGCGGCCCGCTGACCTGCTCGCCGGTAATGAAGTTCGTCCAGGTGCCGTCGGGCACGTAGTACGACACCTCGCCGTCGGCGGTCAGCACCGGCGCCACCAGCAGGTCGTCGCCGAGCATGTACTGGCGGTCCAGGTGGGTGCAGCTCGGGTCGCCGGGGAACTCGAGCGCCATCGCGCGCATCATCGGGGTGCCGTCGCTGACCGCCTGGCCGGCGGCGCCCATCAGGTACGGCATCAGCCGCATCTTGAGCCTGGTGAACGTGCGCAGCACGTCCACCGCCTCCTCATCGAACAGCCACGGCACCCGGTACGAGCCGCTGCCGTGCAGCCGGCTGTGCGAGGACAGCAGGCCGAACGCGATCCACCGCTTGTAGACGGCGGCGTCCGGCGTGCCCTCGAAGCCGCCGATGTCGTGACTCCAGTAGCCGAACCCGGACATGCCGAGCGACAGGCCGCCGCGCAGCATCTGCGCCATCGCGTCGTAGGTGGCGTCGCAGTCCCCGCCCCAGTGCACGGGGAAGCGCTGCGACCCGGCGGTGGCCGAACGGGCGAAGAGCACCGCGTCACCCTCGCCGCGGCGCTTGCGCAGCAGTTCGAAGACGGTCTGGTTGTACAGGTAGGTGTAGTAGTTGTGCATCCGCTCGGGGTCGGAGCCGTCGAAGTACCCGACGTCCTCCACCGGGATGCGCTCGCCGAAGTCGGACTTGAAGCAGTCCACGCCCATGTCGAGCAGCGCGTCGAGCTTGGACGCGAACCAGTCGCGCGCCGCCGGGTTGGTGAAGTCGACGACGGCCATCCCCGGCTGCCACAGGTCGGTCTGCCATACGTCGCCCGAGCGGTGCCGCAGCAGGTAGCCGCGCGCCTTGCCCTCCTCGAACAGCGCCGACTGCTGCGCGATGTAGGGGTTGATCCACAGGCAGATCCTCAAGTCCCGAGCCTTGAGCCTGGCCAGCATGGCCGCCGGGTCGGGGAACACGCTTGGGTTCCACTCGAAGTCGCACCAGTGGAACTCGCGCATCCAGAAGGTGTCGAAATGGAAGACGGACAGCGGCAGGCCGCGTTCCGCCATGCCCTCGATAAAGCCGGTGACCGTGGCCTCGTCGTAGGAGGTGGTGAACGAGGTGGACAGCCACAGGCCGAACGACCAGGCGGGCAGCGCGGGCGGGCGGCCGCTCAGCGCGGTGTAGTTGCGCAGGATCGCCTTCGGCTCTGGGCCGTAGATGACCAGGTACTCGAGCGACTGCCCAGGCACGCTGAACTGGAGCCGGTTGACCGCCTCCGACGCGACCTCGAAGGACACCCGGCCCGGGTCGTTCACGAACACGCCGTAGCCTGCGTTGGTCACGCAGAACGGGATGTTCTTGTAGGCCTGCTCGCTGCCGGTGCCGCCGTCGGCGTTCCAGATGTCGACAACCTGGCCGTTCTTGACCAGCGGCCCGAACCGTTCGCCGAGCCCGTACACCGCGGTGTCCAGCCCGAGGCTGAGCTGCTCGCGCAGGTAGTGCCCGACCTGCTTGCCGCCGTTGGCGGCGGTCGTCACGATCGCGGCGGCGCCCGCCTCGCTCGCGGTGAGCAGCCGGCCGCCCGCGAGGAACTCAAGCCGCCAGTCGGCGCCTGTCCGAACCCGCGCGGTCAGCGCGCCCGAGGTGAGCACCGCCCACTCGCCATCGCGGTAGGCGGTGGCCGCCGCAGATGTGTCGCCCTCGCTCGACTCGATCGCGAACGCCGGCGGCCGGCGCACCTGGCCGGACAGGTGGGTGATGTTCACCGCGATCACGTCGGGGGCGGGCGCGGTCAGCGTGAGCGTGACCATCGGCCCCTTGAGCAGGTCACCGCGGTTCCTGATCCGCTGGACCGCGGCGCGGACTATCAGTGTCCCGTGCCCGGTCTCCACGTCGAGCACTTCGACCGGGTGGAACGCCTGGACGCCTGGACGCAGCAGCCAGCGGCCGTCGGTGAACTTCATGCGAGATTTCTGCCTTTCCGAGTGCGGGTACGTGCCCGGTTACTTGATCGCGCCGACGGTCACGCCGCGGGTCAGCGTCCGCTGGAAGATGAGGAAGAAGATGATCGTGGGAAACACGCCGAGCAGCGCGGCGCCGCTGGTGGTCAGCGGGTTCATGATGTGCTGGCCCTGCAGCGTGCCCAGTGCCACGGGCACTGTCTGGTTGGAGTTGGAGACCAGGAAGACCAGCGGCAGGAAGAACTCGTTCCAGGTCCAGATGAAGAAGAAGACGAGCAGCACGCCCAGGGTCGGCCTGCTGACCGGCACCACCACGCGCCACAGGATGCGCGCCCGCCCGGCCCCGTCCATCCGCGCCGCCTCGAGCAGTTCGGTCGGGAAGCTGCTCAGCACCGAGGACAGCAGGTAGGTGCCGAACGCGGCCTGGATGACGGTGAAGATGATGATGACGGCGAGCTGGCTGTCGTACAGGCCTGTCGCCTTCGCCAGGTCATACAGCGGGTAGACCAGGCCCTCCTGCGGCAGGAAGTTGGCGATGAGGAACGCGCCGAGAATCCAGGTCCTGCCGCGCACCCGGCCGATGCCGAGCGCGTAGGCGTTCAGTATCGACAGCAGCACGGCGAACACGCAGACGCAGCCGCTGATCAGCGCGCTGTTCCACAGCGCGCGACCGAAATCGGCGGTGTCCCAGAAGGTCTGGATACCGCCGGTGTAGAAGCCGTCGGGGAGGCTCAGCGGCCCGTGCGCGGAGTACTGCCCGGGCGGCTTGAAGGCGTTCAGCGCGATCAGCGCGAACGGGACG
>Ga0335082_10002262_pt1 | contig 20714 bp, 18 predicted proteins | sample Lox_Sample_41_FD_206718 | JGI IMG/M metagenome (GOLD analysis project Ga0335082, IMG submission 206718) | Soil microbial communities from Loxahatchee National Wildlife Refuge, Florida, United States - Lox_Sample_4.1 | ecosystem: Environmental > Terrestrial > Soil > Wetlands | place: USA...
GTTCCGATGTATTACTCACCCGTTCGCCACTCGCCACCAGGGTTGCCCCCGTGCTGCCGTTCGACTTGCATGTGTAAGGCATGCCGCCAGCGTTCAATCTGAGCCAGGATCAAACTCTTCAGTTCAATCCATTGCAAAACTCGCTAGCGAATTAACTGTAAAGGACTTGCGCCTCAAGCCCAAAGACTCAAGACCAAACCTTCACTTCCATCCGTGCGAGCACTTCAATTTCGCTTGCTCCCCAACCGCGCTCACCTTCATCGGGCTACTACCCCAACTCCAGTCAAACTCGCTCGAGGCGCCCACCAAAGTGCCCACACCTATCGGTTGTAGATTTTTAAAGAGCAAATTGCCGCGGTCGGCGGCAAGAATAAGGTTGGTTGCGGGGGCAGGATTTGAACCTACGACCTTCGGGTTATGAGCCCGACGAGCTGCCAGACTGCTCCACCCCGCGCCCGATTTAAGAGGCGAGATTATAGGAGTACGGACCCGGGGCGTCAAGAAAGTGAAACAGGAGCCCAGGGCGCGCAGCCCCAATGCTCAATCAACTCAGCAGCTAATCACGTACCCAGTCGAACACGGGGACCCATTGCTCGAGATCCCGTCCGGTCTGATACGCCGGCAAGTCGAATATACTGAGCCCGTTGAACGCAGCATTCGGATAGATCTGAGTGTCCCGGAGATACGTCAGCACTGGAAGGTCGAACTGATGCAAAAAACCCTCGAGCGTGGCAGCCGCTCGGGTTCGAGGGTCAACGCGCACGCCGACAATGCCAACGAAGGTCTTGTGTCGCCGGACCGCCTTCTCCTCCCGCAGGGATTGCAAAAAGGCGGCGGTAGCGGCCATATCGAACACCGATGGCTGCAAAGGGACCAGCACCTTGTCAGCCAACTTTAGATTCTGGGACAGCGGCTTGCCATGGAAACCGGCGGGCGAATCGATCACCAGCCAGCGTCCCTTACCCAAGGACACTTCGCTGCCTTCGCGGTGGTCGAGCCGACCCACAGCAGGTACGTCGCTGGGACGCATGCCAAGCCACGTGAGTGACGATTGCTGGCGGTCGAGGTCCCAGAGATAGACCTCCTCCCCGCGATTTGCGAGACCCGCAGCTAGATTGGTGGCAACAGTCGTCTTCCCTGAGCCGCCTTTCGGATTGACCACCAAAACGGAACGCAAACCGCCTCCCCAAAGGACCGGTTTTCACTCGCCCTGGACCAAGACCTCTTGCGTGGTGCCCGTGGCTGCCGGTGAGTCTGCCTCGTTGCCAATTGCAAGTTCCAGTCCACTATCCAGCAAAGTGCCCAACTCATCGAGCGGGGGCAGCTCATCGAGCGATCGCAGCTTCAAATCATCCAGAAACGAACGGGTCGTCGAATACAGCGCCGGACGCCCGGGAACCTCCCGATGCCCGACGATATCGATCCACCCGCGCGCTTCGAGCGCCTTCAATATGCCCGGGGATACCGATACGCTACGGATGGCCTCGATGTCGCCTCGGGTGACCGGCTGCCGGTACGCGATGATGGCGAGCGTCTCCAGAACGGCGCGCGAATAACGCGGCGGTTTCTGTGGATTGAGTCGATCCAGGGCCCGCTGATATTCGGCTCGCGACTGGAAGCGCCACCCACTCGCCACACAAACCAGTTCGACGCCCTTATTCGCGTATTCCTGTCGCAGATCATCGAGCATACGGCGCACGAGATCGGGTCCGATCGCGCCGTCGAACAGCTTGCACAGCTCCGCAACCGGCAGCGGGTCTGGGCTGGTCAGAAGTGCGGTTTCGAGCGTGGTCTTGGCGTGTACCACGTCTTCAATCGGCTGATCCATCCTGAGCTCTCACGTAGATCGGGGCGAAGCTGCCATGCTGGGTCACTTGAATCAAACCCTCGCGCGCCAGTTCCAGAATTGCGAGAAACGTCACCACGAGATCGGCCACTCCTCGCAACGGATTGAACAGCTGCGTAAATTCCAAAAAGCCATGGCCTCGCAGGTTTCTCAATACGCTGCTCATGCGCTCGCGCACGGAGAGCTGCTCGCGTGTGACCTTGTGATGTCGCTGCGCATTGGCGCGCGCGACAATTGCTAACCACGCGTTGCGCAAATCCTCGGGATTGACATCCGGTAGACGCTGGACCGCTTCCTTCTCGATCCAGACACACACCAGCTGAAAGTCCCGAGATAGCTGCGGCAGCTCGTCCAGTTTTTTCGCCGCCTTCTTCATTTGCTCGTACTCGAGCAGGCGTCGAACCAGTTCGGCGCGCGGGTCGGTCTCTTCTTCAGCCTCCACGCGGGGACGCGGCAGCAACATCCGCGATTTGATCTCGATCAGCAATGCGGCCATCAGCAGATACTCCGCCGCCAGTTCGAGCTGATGCGCCCGCATGATCTCGACGTACTCCATGTATTGGGCCGTGAGCTGCGCCATTGGAATGTCCAGCACGTCGAGGTTGTGCTTGCGGATGAGATAGAGCAGCAGATCGAGGGGGCCTTCGAACGCCTCGAGGATCACGCGCAAGGCGTCCGGCGGTATGAAGAGATCCGCTGGAATGTCGATCATCGGCTGGCCGTACAGCTTGGCGATCGGCTCTTCCTGCTCCGGTGGCAGCTTGAGCACCGGGTCCAGCGTGTCAGCGTAAGCCATTGAATGTAGGTATTTCGATGCGCTTTCAGGCCGGCCTTGACATGACAGCTTGGGGCCGGGAACGAGAAAAGTTGCGCGATTATCCGCCAAAGGCGCTCCACGTTCCAGCGCAAGCTCTTCGCGCCGTCCCGATGCGCGAGGCAGCGAGCGCCCCAAAACGTTCAAAGGCCTCCCCCCGTGGCTAAGGTTTCTTTGTGGATTGCCGTAAATTCAACGCAACTGATTCACGGGGCGATCTTTTCAAACTTGCGGCCTGAGCGACGCGACCCGATACTGACATGGCTCTCAACTCTGCACCCCTCCTCGCCCGCCAGCCGCTCGTCAACCGCAACCAGGAGATCATCGGCTACGACCTGCGCCTCGCGCCGGAATCGAGCGGTGCATCCTTGCTGAAGCTGTTAGGAGAAGGCACGCCGGAGAGCTTCTTCACCCGCCTGCCCAATCGCTTCGTGCTCGCCGAAAACGATCAAGTCGACAAGGCCAAGCCCCTGGCGCAGCTGTCGGGCCGCCTGGTGCTCGAGCTCGACCCCGCAGCGAAAAATGGGGAAACGGTAGTGGCCCGCGAGAGGAAAGCCAAGGCGGCGGGCTATGCGGTCAGTCTGCAGCGAGCGCATCTGGCCAATGTGTCTGCCGAAGCGCTCGATCTCGCCGCCTATTTCTGTATCGACGCCGACGAGCTCAATGGCGATCTGGAGAAGACCTGCAACCGCCTGCGCAAGCACACGGCGAAGCAACTGGCAGTAAACGTCGCCTCACCAGAGCATTTCGAGCGCACCCACCGCGCCGGCTGTGAGCTGTTCCGCGGTTACTTCTTCACGCGCCCGCAGCTCGACCAGACGCAGGCGATCAGTCCCAACTACACCACGATCGTCAGTGTGATGAAGCTTGCACAGGATAACGCGCCGGTGTCGAAAATCGAAGACGCGCTCAAGCGCGATGCCGCCCTGTCCTTCAGGCTGCTGCGCTACATCAACAGCGCTGGTTTCGGGTTGCAATGCGAGATCGAGTCATTCCGTCATGCGGTGGCAGTGCTCGGCTATCAGAATTTGTACCGCTGGCTGGCTCTACTGATGATCACGGCCGCCCGCCAGTCCGCCTCATCGGCGCTGGTCACCACGGCGATCACACGCGGCCGTCTGGCCGAGCTCATCGGCAGCAGCCTGTTCGAGAAGCACGAGCTCGACAACCTGTTCATCGTGGGCGCGTTCTCGCTGCTCGATGCCATCCTTAAAGCGCCACTGGACCAGGTCGCCGACCAGATTCCGCTATCCCAGTCGGTGCTCGATGCATTGTTCCGCCGCGAAGGGCCTTATGGGCCAATCCTGGCGCTGATTGAAGCGACCGAACAGTTCCACGACGCGCGCTCGCGCGCAGAAGCCCTCGAGACCGCTGGACTGCTGGGGCTCACCGTGGGTGAGGTGAATCAGGCACAGATCGAAGCGATGGTGTGGGCGGAAGGTCTGGGCAAGTAACTACCCCAGCCATCCGCCCTTGCGCTCGTTAGGCGGCTTTCGCCTGCGGTTCGAGCTTGGTGAAGGTGAAGCTGCCGTTCACATAATCGAGCGCAATCACGTCCTTCGGCGCGAAGCGCCCTTCGAGAATGTCCTTTGACAGCGGGTTCTCGATGTAGCTCTGAATCGCCCGACGCAGCGGACGCGCGCCGTAGACCGGGTCGAAGCCGACCTTGGCAAGCTCGGCCAGGACCGACTCGCTCACACGCACCTCCATCTCCATCGAGCGCAGCCGCTGCTCGAGGTGGCGCAGCTGTATCCTGGCGATGGACCGGATATTCCTTTCATCCAGAGCGTGGAATACCACGACTTCATCGATACGGTTGATGAACTCGGGGCGGAAATAGTTGCGCACCTCTGCCATCACCGCCGCTTTCACCGCTGCATACTCCGCGCTCACCATCTGCTGGATCATCTGCGAACCGAGATTCGAGGTCATCACGATGACGGTGTTCTTGAAGTCGACGGTGCGTCCCTGACCATCGGTCATCCGACCATCGTCGAGAACCTGCAGCAGCACATTGAATACATCGGGGTGCGCCTTCTCCACCTCGTCGAGCAGGATCACAGAGTAGGGCTTGCGCCGCACCGCCTCGGTCAGATAGCCGCCTTCCTCATAACCGACATAGCCGGGGGGCGCGCCGATCAGCCGCGCGACGGAATGCTTCTCCATGAACTCGGACATGTCGATACGAATCAGGTGATCCTCGGAGTCGAACAGGAACGAAGCGAGCGCCTTGCACAGCTCGGTCTTGCCCACCCCGGTAGGCCCGAGGAACAGGAACGAGCCATACGGCCGGTTCGGATCGGCAAGCCCTGCGCGCGAACGGCGGATCGCGTCCGACACCAGCCGCACTGCTTCGTCTTGGCCGACCACGCGCTCATGCAGCCGCTCTTCCATGCGCAGCAACTTCTCGCGCTCGCCCTGCATCATCTTGGAAACCGGAATGCCGGTGGCGCGCGAGACCACCTCGGCGATCTCTTCCGCACCAACCTGAGTGCGCAGCAACCGCGGCTTCTGGGCATCGGGTCGCTCGTCGCTCTCGGCTTTCTTGAGCTGCGCTTCGAGCTGCGGGATGCGCCCGTATTGCAGCTCGGAGACTTTCTGCCAGTCGCCTTTGCGCCGGGCCGCATCCATCTCGAGCTTGAGCTTTTCCAGCTCTTCCATGATGTGCTGTGTGCCCTGCACCTGCGCCTTCTCGGCTTTCCAGATCTCCTCCAGATCGGCGTATTCGCGCTCCAGATTCTTGATCTCTTCCTCGATCAGTGCCAGGCGCTTGCGAGAAGCCTCATCGCGCTCCTTTTTGACCGCTTCGCGCTCGATCTTGAGCTGGATGATGCGCCGCTCGAGCTTGTCCATCTCCTCGGGCTTGGAGTCGATCTCCATTTTGATGCGTGCGGCGGCTTCGTCGATCAGGTCGATGGCCTTGTCCGGCAGGAACCGATCGGTGATATAGCGATGTGAGAGCTCCGCGGCCGCGACGATCGCCGGGTCGGTGATCTCGACGCCGTGATGTACCTCGTATTTCTCCTGCAAGCCGCGCAGAATTGCGATGGTGTCCTCGACGCTCGGCTCGTCCACCATCACACGCTGGAAGCGCCGCTCCAGGGCCGCATCCTTCTCGATGTACTTGCGATACTCGTCCAGCGTGGTCGCGCCGATACAGTGCAGCTCGCCACGGGCGAGCGCGGGCTTCAACATGTTGCCGGCATCGATGGCGCCCTCCGCCTTGCCGGCGCCAACCATCGTGTGCAGCTCATCGATGAACACAATGGTCTGGCCCTCGTCCTGGGCGATCTCTTTGAGCACGGACTTCAGGCGCTCTTCGAACTCGCCGCGATACTTGGCGCCGGCAAGCAAGGCCGCCATATCGAGGACCAGAAGGCGCTTGCCCTTCAGCGTATCGGGCACTTCGTCGTTCACGATGCGCTGTGCGAGCCCTTCGACGATAGCGGTCTTGCCCACGCCCGGCTCGCCGATCAGCACCGGATTGTTCTTCGTGCGTCGTTGCAGGATTTGAATCGTGCGGCGGATCTCATCGTCGCGGCCAATGACCGGATCGAGCTTGCTTTGCCGTGCCCGTTCGGTGAGGTCCAGTGTGTATTTGGTGAGCGCTTCGCGTCGGCCCTCCGCCTCGGGATCGTTCACCGGCTGCCCACCGCGTACCGCGTTGATGGCGCTTTCGATGTTCTTGCGATCGCCACCGTGTTGCTTCAACAGGCGGCCAGTTTCGCCTTTGTCTTCGGTGAGCGCGATCAAGAACAGCTCGGAGGGGATGAATTGATCTCCCCGCTTTTGCGCTTCCTTGTCGGCGATATTGAGCAGATTGGTGAGCTCACGTGAGACGTTTACCTCGCCGCCGTGGCCTTCCACCCGCGGCAGCCGCTCCACGCTTTGCAGTAGAGCTTCGCGCAAGGCAGGCACGTTCACACCGGCCCGAGACAGGAGCGAGGCGGTGCCGCCATCGTCCTGATCCAGCAGAGCCAGCAGCAGATGCTGCGGCTCGATGTACGGATTGTCCTTGCCCACAGCGCGGCTCTGGGCGTCGGCCAGGGCCTGCTGGAACTTGGTCGTCAACTTGTCGAAGCGCATACGTTTCCCCCTACGATCGAGCGGTCTTTGCTGGAAGTATGTCCGGCGCAGCCGATTTCAACGGCTCGCCTGCAAGCAATTAGGCTGGAGTACCTGCCTGCCCAGGCAGTAGACTATGACGAAAGACCACCGTGAGGGAGAGAAATGTTGCGTATTCTTGCTGTCGTCGTTGGCGTAACCGCGTCCCTGTTTGCGGCCACGGCCAATGCACAGGCCCAGTTGCTCTCGGAAAGCCGGGAAACGGCCACCAGCTTATTGCAGCAGTTGAGCACACGGTTGCGTGCAACACTCGCCGAGAACGGACCAGAAGGGTCAGTGCCGGTATGCAAGACGGTGGCGCCTGAACTGGCGGGAAAGCTTTCGCGCGAGACCGGCTGGCGCGTGGCACGAGTGAGCTTGCGTACGCGCAACCCACTGCTTGGCACACCCGACGCGTGGGAGCAACGCATCCTCGAGGAGTTCGACCGCCGCGCGGCGGCCGGCGACAAACCGGAGACGCTGGAATTTGGCGAGGTCGTGACTGAGCCGGCCGGCCGTTATTTTCGTTACCTGAAGGCGATCCCCGTATCCGCGCTATGCGTGACGTGCCATGGCCCGCGCGACCAGCTGTCCCCGTTTATCCAGGAGCAGCTGCGCTCGGACTATCCGCACGATAAGGCCGTGGGCTACTTACCCGGACAGATCCGCGGCGCGGTGACCATCAAGCGGCCTCTGGAGTAGCGTGCATGATAGGGTTGGTGTGCATCGTGGCCGCGCTCAACGAGGCGCGGAGATGAGCCGGGCGATCGTCTTCGACGCGTACGGTACGCTGTTCGACGTGCACTCGGTTGCACGGCGTGGCGAGGAATTGTATCCCGGGTACGGCATGGCGCTGAGTCAGCTCTGGCGCACCAAACAGCTTGAGTACACGTGGCTACGCAGTCTGATGGGCCGTTATGAAGACTTCGAGGCGGTGACGGCAGCGGCGCTGCGGTTTGCCTGCGCCGCTCTTGGGTTGCCATGGAGTGCGCAAAGCTCGGCAGCGCTGATGGAGCAATATGTGCGCTTGGCGCCTTATCCCGAGGTGCCGGCAGCATTGGCCGCGCTCACGGGGCACAAGCTCGCCATCCTGTCCAACGGTTCGCCGAGTCTGCTGGAGTCATTAGTGCGCAATACCGGGCTGGCAAGCCATTTCTCCGCCGTACTCAGCGTCGACCCGTTGCGCATCTACAAACCCCATCCCACCGTGTATCAGCTCGCGGTAGACCGGCTGGGGATCGAGGCACGTGACATCGCGTTCATTTCGTCGAACTTCTGGGATGCCGCGGGCGCCACCGCATTCGGCTTTCGCACATTTTGGATCAATCGCTCGGGCGCAAAGCCCGATGAGCTTGGGTTGCGGCCGCAGGCCGTGCTGTCATCGCTCGACCAACTGCCTGGTTTGCTCAACTAAGCCGAAGTCAACTGGCGACAATCGCCACCTTCACGCCGCTGCGCTGCTGCGGATAGGGATACAACATGTTGAGCGCGACGCTGCGGTTGGCGCTCTCTACGATACGCACGTGCTCGCGGCGAAACTCGCGCGCATGGCGCAGGCCACAGGAGTGCGCAATCATGTCGATCTCCTGGTTCATGTTCTGCGCGAAGTGAGCAACCCGCACATACTTCTCTTCGACCACCAGCCCCCGTTGCAGGCGCCTGTTGTGCGTCGTCACCCCGGTGGGACAAGTATTGGAATGGCAGCGCAGCGCCTGAATGCAGCCGAGGGCGAACATGAAGCCCCGCGCCGTGTTGATGAAATCGGCCCCGGCGCATAGCGCCCACGCTGCCTTGGCCGGTGTTACCAGCTTTCCGGCCGCAACGACCCGCACGCGGTCGCGCAATCCCGCTTCGATCAATGCATCGACGACTCGCGGCAGCGCCTCGGCGATTGGCAGCCCCATGTGATCGGCCAACGCCTGCGGAGCCGCCCCGCTGCCGCCTTCGCCGCCATCGATGACCAGAAAATCGGGCGCAAACTCTTTGCCCCGACGCAGCACGGCATCGCACAGATCACGCATGAACTCCCATCCGCCGATGGCGGTCTTCACGCCGATCGGCCGTCCCGTGAGCTCTCGGAGCGAGACGATATAGTCGAGTAATTGATCGACATTCGCGATGTCGCGATGCCGGTTCGGGCTGATCGAATCCCGGTGTGGCGCAATGCCGCGGATGGCGGCGATCTCGGCAGTGACCTTGGCGGCAGGCAGCACACCACCCTTTCCCGGTTTGGCGCCTTGCGACAATTTGATTTCGAACGCCTTGGCATGCTGCGCGATCTCGCGCACGCGCTCCGTGGCGAGATTGCCATTGAGATCGCGCACGCCATATTTCGCTGTCCCGATCTGCATGATGACGTCGCAGCCGCCCTCGAGGTGGTGAGGCGACAGGCCGCCCTCACCGGTATCGAGCCAGCAGCCGGCGAGCGCCGCACCGCGCGAGAGGGACTGCACCGCGGGCTGCGAGATGGCGCCAAAGCTCATGCCGCTGATATTGACGATGGAGCGCGCCAGGAACGGATGCTTGCAATAGCCCTCGCCGATCATGAGCGCAGGCGTGTTGCCCAGCTCCTCCTCGAGCACCGGAAAGGGTGCATTGACGAAGATGATCGACCCGGGCTCGCGCAGATCGAAGGTCGAGCCGAAGCCGATGATGCCGCCTTCATCTTTGGCAAGCCGGTACACCCATCCGCGCGTGGCGCGATTGAACGGCATCTCATCGCGGTCGCCGGCAAACAGGTACTGGCGCAGATATTCGCCCTGCTTCTCCAGCATGTAGCGCAAGCGCCCGATCACCGGATAGTTGCGCAGCACCGTGTGCTTCTTCTGCGTGATGTCCTGCAGGAACCAGTAGACGAGTAGGCCGACCAGGACGAAGCCGAGCATCGTCCCGAGGCCGTAAGTCACCATGCCCATCGCTTGCTCCATACAACCCCTCTAGAAGATGCGGCTAGCCTTACACCGGGCGGCGCTCGGACAATCAGCCGCGCTTGCGCGCCACAAGGTCGATCAGCGCCGCCTGTCCGACGTGCTTGGTGCCTTCAGACAGCACCTCGTCATGCTCCTGCAGGTGGACGATATCGAAGCCAGGCAGGGACCGCTGCAGCAACTCGGGCGTGTACAGGTGCTCCGGATCGCGCGGACCGCCAGAGCTGTATTGCAGCTGACGCAGCGTGTAGCCCTGGAGCGCCATGCAGCCGCCGGCGGCAAGCGTCGAATGGATGCCGGCAAAGATGCGCTCCCGGCCCTCCGGCGCGGCGAACTGGATGAAGATGCAGACCACTGCATCGAAGCGCTCCGGATCCCATTGCCATTCCCTAACATCGGCATGGATCCATTGCACTTCAACATTACGCTGCGCGGCCAGCCGGACGGCCTTCTCGAGCGCAGCCTGCGAGATATCGGCACCGGTCACCCGGCAGCCCCGCTCGGCGAGCCAGACGCAGTTGCGCCCCTCCCCGCAGCCGATCTCGAGGACGCGCATGCCGGGTGCGAACAGGGCGCGCTGGGACGCGAGAAACACGTTCGGCTCGACACCGAAGATGTACTCGGGCACGGCAAACCGACGGTCCCAGAAGCCCTCGGCATCATCGAATCCACCGCCTGTCGCCATGCCTGTTCAATCCTTGCAATGCTGTGCAATGAAGGACTTCACCGCGTCGATATCCGCATCCATCACTTCGACCCGTTGCGGTAGCTTCTCCAATTGTTCGAATCCAGGCGGCATCGGGACGTCGCGTCCAAGCGCCTCGCGAATGGTGACGGAGAATTTGGCCGGCAAGGCGGTCTCGAGGCAGATCAGCGGAACCCCTGGCTCGCGTTGCTCCAAGCCGACCTTGACACCGTCGGCCGTATGCGGATCGATCATCGTACCGCTATCATGGTACACGCGACGAATGGTTGCCAGACGATCGGCGTGCGAGCTCGATCCCGAGCGGAAGCCGAATTGCGGCAGGCGCGCGATATGCTCGGTACCATTGAGGTCGAATCCTCCGCTTTCGCTCACTTGTTGCCACAGGCGCCGCACCGCGCCGGCATCGCGCCCCGTGAGATCGAACACGAAGCGCTCGAAGTTGGACGCCTTGGAAATGTCCATGGACGGGCTCGAGGTCTGCTTGACCTCTGCGCTTGCACGAACGCGATAGATCCCGGTCCGGAAAAACTCGTCGAGCACATCGTTCTCGTTGGTGGCCAGAATCAGATGTCGGATCGGCAGCCCCATCTGGCGGGCGATGTGTCCGGCAAAGATGTTCCCGAAGTTGCCCGACGGCACGCAGACCGAGACCGGTTGCCCGACCTCGCGCGCAACCGCGAGATAGCCCTTGAAGTAGTAAACCGCCTGCGCCGCCACTCGCGCCCAGTTGATCGAGTTCACTGTCCCGATCCGGTGCCGCGCCTTGAAGGCGGGGTCGCTGCTCACACCCTTCACGATATCCTGGCAATCGTCGAATACGCCCCGGATGCCGATGTTGAAGATGTTCGGGTCCTGCAGCGAGTACATCTGCGCGGTCTGGAACGCGCTCATCTTGCCGTAAGGCGAGAGCATGAACACGCGGATGCTCTGCTTGCCCCTCATCGCGTATTCCGCTGCAGAGCCGGTATCTCCCGACGTTGCGCCCAGGATGTTGAGTTGCGCGCCGGTCTGCATCAGCACGTACTCGAACAGGTTCCCGAGCAGCTGCATCGCCATGTCTTTGAACGCAAACGTCGGCCCGTTCGACAAGCCGAGCAGTTGCACACCGTCGGCGATGGGCTTCACCGGCGTTATCGCTTCGGTACCAAAAATGTCGCGCGTATATGTTCGCTCCACGAGTGCGTGCAGATCGGTCTCTGGAATATCGTCAGCGAACAGACGCAAGACTTCGAAGGCAAGCTCGGCATAGGTGATGTTGCGCCATGCAGAGAGTTGTTGCAGGCTCACCGGCGGATACTGGTCCGGCATAACCAGCCCGCCGTCGGGCGCCAAACCTTCGAGGAGAACTTCGGAGAAGGTTTTCGGGACCATGCCGCCCCGTGTGCTGATGTACTTCACGCCCGCCTGGGAGGGGATTGCACAGCGCAACCGGTCAGGCAACGCTGGTGGCGGCCCGCCGCTGGGGTAGCCACACAACGAGCAGTTGTCATGCAGCCAATTCTTCGAGCCGGATGCGAGTCACCTTGCCGAGATTGACCGGCAGCCCTTCGATGCGCGCGATCGCGGCGATAATGTTCTTCTCGAGCGTGAGGTGCGTGAGCATGATGATGTCAACCTGCTCCTCCCCCTCCCCCGGCTCCTTCTGCACCATCGCGTCGATGGAGATCGACAAGTCGGCCAGAATGCGCGTGATGTCGGCCAGGACACCGGGGCGATCCAGCACCCGCAAGCGCAGGTAATACGACGTCTCCACCTCCTCCATCGGGAGAATCGGCGCGTCGGACAATGCGTCGGGCTGGAAGGCGAGATGCGGCACACGGTTCTCTGGATCCGCGGTATGCATGCGCGTCACATCCACGAGATCGGCTACCACCGCCGAAGCAGTGGGCGAAGCGCCCGCGCCCGCGCCATAGTACATGGTCGCGCCCACCGCATCGCCCTTCACCAGAACCGCGTTCATCACCCCTTCGACGTTTGCGATCAGGCGCCGCGACGGGATCAGCGTGGGATGAACGCGCAGCTCGATGCCCTTTTCCGTCCTGCGGGTGATTCCGAGCAGCTTGATGCGATAGCCCAGCTCCTCGGCGTAGCGGATGTCCTGGCGGGTGAGGCTCGAAATGCCCTCGGTGTACGCCTTTTCGAACTGCATCGGGATGCCGAAGCCGATGCCGGCCATGATCGTGAGCTTGTGGGCCGCGTCGATCCCTTCGATATCGAACGTCGGATCCGCTTCCGCGTAGCCCAGCCGCTGCGCTTCCGCCAGTGTTTCCTTGAACCCGGCGCCCGTGTCACGCATGGTGGACAGGATGAAGTTGCTCGTCCCGTTGATGATGCCCGCGATCCATTCGATGCGGTTCGCGGTGAGGCCTTCGCGCAGCGCCTTGATGATCGGAATCCCGCCTGCTACTGCACCTTCGAATGCCACCATCACGCCGCGCTTCTGGGCGGCCGCGAAAATCTCGTTGCCATGCCACGCGAGCAAGGCCTTGTTGGCGGTAACCACATGTTTGCCGCTTTCGATCGCGCGCAGGATCAGATCTTTGGCGACCTTGGTACCTCCGATCAGCTCGACGACGATGTCGATATCGGGATTGCGCACCACCGAGAAGGCATCGCCGCTCACCTCCGCCGCGCCATCGACGATGCGACGGGCGCGCTCCACATCCTGGTCGGCAACGACGTGAATGGTGATGGCGCGTCCCGCGCGGCGCGTGATTTCCTCTTGATTCCGACGCAGCAACGCAAAAGTGCCACCGCCTACGGTACCGATGCCCAGCAGGCCGACTCGGATCGGTTGCATCATTTCAACTCTTTGCGGAACACGAACGAAGGAATGACGTACCCTTCGCGAAAATAGAACCTGTGTGCGCGCGTGCGTTGGGTACCCGAATCCAGCTCGATGCCCGTGCAACCGCGCTGGCGGGCGAGTTGCTCGAGAAAACCGAGCAGTGCATGCCCGACGCCGCCCGAGCGGAAGTTCTCGTCGGTCACCAGATCGTCGACGTAGAACCTGTGACCGACATGCGTGTTCTCGAAATAGCGGAACACGGCGACTCCGACCACGCGGTCATCATGCTCGATCACGCACATCTCACCGCCTGAGGCAAACACCGTAAGCATCGTGCCCAGGTAGTCTGGAGCGATCTGAGGACGCAACTGGCGATGGACCGGCTCCGCGCGCGTCAGCCACTCAGGTTCGATCAATTGCCGGTGGTCGTCGGTGATGCGGATGATTTCCATCGATTGTCTACGCCGAAACGAGCCTAACAGGTGGTGCCCGCACGCCGTCGCGCCGGAACATCTCCTTGATGCCGCGGATTGCCTGTCGTGTACGCGGCTCGTTTTCAATCATTGAAAAGCGCACGTGGTCATCGCCGTACTGGCCGAAGCCGACGCCCGGCGATACCGCGACTCTCGCGTCCACCAGCAGCTTCTTCGCAAACTCGAGCGAGCCCAGCGCGCGATACGCTTCGGGGATCTCTGCCCACACGTACATCGTCGCTTTCGGCACCTCGACATGCCAGCCGACCGAGTGCAGGCCGCTGCACAGCACATCGCGCCGCTTCTGGTACATCGAGCGAACCTGCTCGACGCAATCCTGCGGACCTTCGAGCGCGACGATGGAAGCCACTTGAATGGGTGTAAACGTGCCGTAGTCGTGATAGCTCTTGATGCGCGCCAGGGCAGCAACGAGATCGGGGTTGCCTACCATAAACCCCACGCGCCAGCCCGCCATGTTGTAGCTCTTCGACAAGGTAAAAAACTCCACCGCCACGTCTTTCGCGCCTGGCACCTGCATGATCGAAGGCGCCCGATAGCCGTCGAACACGATATCGGCATAGGCGAAGTCGTGCACGATATAAATGCCGTGCTCGCGCGCGAGCGCGACGATGCGCTCGAAGAAGCCGAGCTCCACGCACTGCGTCGTGGGGTTGCTCGGAAAATTGAGGATGAGCATCTTCGGGCGCGGATACGAGTCGGTGATCGCGCGCGTCAACTCATCGAAGAAGTCCACGCCGGGCAGCATGGGAACGTGCCGGATATCGGCGCCCGCTATGACTGGCCCGTAGATGTGAATCGGATAGCTCGGATTGGGCACGAGCACGATGTCACCCGCGTCCAGCGTGGCGAGCGCGAGATGTGCGATGCCCTCCTTTGAGCCGATCGTAACGATGGCTTCGCGGTCCGGATCGAGCTCGACGTGGTAGCGCGTGCGATACCAATTGCAGATCGCCTTGCGCAACCGGACAATGCCTTTCGATACCGAATAGCGATGCGTGTCGCCGCGCTGCGCGCTTTCCACGAGCTTGTCGACGATGTGACGCGGTGTGGGCTGATCGGGATTGCCCATGCCGAAGTCGATGACGTCTTCGCCGCGTTTGCGTGCGGCTGCCTTCAGCTCCCCGGTGATGTTGAAGACGTACGGCGGAAGGCGTTTAATGCGCGGGAACTGCTCCACGGTGATTGCGCTCCAAATTCCAAGTGATCTCTAAATTCATCATGTTACCGGACCCCCACGGCGCCAGCAAATCGTTATGAAGCTGCATCTTGCCCGCGCGGCAGACCGCAATCAGTTTTCCGGCTATGGTGCGGGCTACGTCGCCATCAATGGTGAGCGTTACGAGCGCAGCGTCATCGTGCTGCCGGATCGCATCGTGGCGTGGAACGTCGCGCACTTCGAAGAACTGTCCCGCCCGGTGTTCGAATCGCTGCGCGACCTGCCTGTCGATGTCGTGGTGCTGGGCACGGGCTCCGCGCTGCGATTCCCCTCCCCGGCTGACCTGCAGCTGCTGGTGCAGGCCGGCATCGGCATCGAAGTAATGGATACACCGGCTGCGTGTCGCACCTACAATGTTCTGCTCTCCGAGGACCGGCGCGTGGCCGCCGCTCTCCTCATGACCTGATAGCTCGCATCGTCATCGAGATCCATTCTCTTCGCATGTAGACCAGAGTGAGGCTATCGGCGCGCTCCCGGGCGACTTTAGCGACCGCGGCGCGGTCAGCCGGCCTACAGGTCGGCGAGCGTTTTGATGTGTACCGCCACGCTGCGGCCGAGCGCGCCGAGGTTGTAGCCGCCTTCCAGGCAGGAAATGATGCGTCCGCTGGCATGACGCTCGGCGATGTCCTTGATCTGGCGAGTAACCCAGCGATAATCGTCCTCGACCAGTGCCAGCGAGGCCATGTCGTCTTCGCGGTGGGCATCGAAGCCGGCGGACACGAAGAGCGCCTGTGGCCGGAACGATTCCAGCGCGGGCAGCCAGTGCCCCCCGACCGCTTCGCGGAATGCCGCCCCGGCGGTGTAGGCCGGAAGCGGGATGTTGACCATGCGATCCGAGCGGCCTTCGATACCGCTGTACGGGTAGAAGGGATGCTGAAAGGTGGATACCATCATCACCCGTGGATCATCGCGGAAGATGTCCTCGGTGCCGTTGCCGTGGTGCACATCGAAGTCCACGATGGCCACCCGATCGAGCCCGTGGTGCTCGAGTGCGTGTGCCGCGCCGACAGCCACGTTGTTGAAGAAGCAGAAGCCCATGGCTCGGCCATGCTCCGCATGATGGCCCGGAGGCCGCACGCAGCAGAACGCGTTGGCCGCCTGGCCCGTGAGCACCAGGTCCGTGCCGAGTACGGCGGCGCCCGCCGCGTGCAGAGCCGCACGATATGAGTGCGGATTCATGGCCGTGTCCGGATCGAGATGCACTGTACCGGCATTGGGCGCGACCGCTTCGATGTGGTCGACGTACGCCGGAGCATGTACGCGGGTAAGCTGTGCGCGGCTGGCGGCGGGCGCCTCGTGCTCGCTCAACAGCCCGAGCAGGCCCGAGGCGATCAGCTGGTCTTCGATGGCGCGCAACCGCTCCGGGCACTCCGGGTGGTGAGGCCCCATGTCGTGAAGCTGGCATTGCGGGTGTGTGATGTACGCCGTGTGCATGCGTGCTGTGGGCTTACAATCCTCGGCCTGAGCTGGCCGGTGTGCTAACTTGCGTTGTGAATGGTCGATGCTTCCAGTGTTCCACTCGCGCCCTTGGACCGGCGTGCGGCTCCCAATCTGCCGGGCACATTTCCTGCGTCCGCAGGGCTCCCAATTGCGCGACTTTCACTGCGAGAACCAGCGGCTGCAGCCCGCAGCGCCGGTCCGCAAATGATATTCGCGTCGATCGGCGATGCAGGCGCGTTGGGGAGCCGCGCCGCACGCGTGCGCTCATTGTATCCGGTGCGCGCCTGCCTGCGGGATGGCACTGCGATCACGATCCGGCCGATCGGACCCGAGGATGCGCAGCGCGAGCAGGCTTTCGTGCAGGCGCTGTCACTGGAGTCGCGGTACTTTCGCTTCATGAGCACGTTGCGCGAGCTGTCACCCGAGACCTTGTACCGCTTCACGCACCCGGACTTCGATCGCGAAGTGGCACTGGTCGCCCTGTGTGAAGAGGCCGGCGGGCCGCGCCAGATCGGCGTCGCGCGCTGCATCGTGCAGGGGGAAGATCGCAGCGCCGAGTTCGCCATCGTGGTAGCCGATGACTGGCAGACGCGCGGGGTGGGCAAGCGGCTCATGTGCGAGCTGATGCGTGCGGCGCGGGCGGCCGGGATCACCCGGATATGGGGCGATGTACTGGCCAGCAATCATCGCATGTTAGCTCTCATGCACACGCTTGGCTTCGATATCGCGAGCGTCCCCGAAGACGCCCTGCTGCGCAGAGTCGTGAGAAACATGGAAGCAGAACCGGCTGGACAGAAGGATTTCGTGCATGCAACGTGATTCCCTGGCAACGCGCCTGCTCGGTGTCGAGCGCCGCTTTCGTCGTTATCAGCAGGAAGGCGTGCCGGAGGCGCGTGAATCACAGGCGCTGCCGCCGATCAAGGCCGCGCACCTGCTGCAGCAGGTGATCGACCAGGTGGGGCGCATCATCCTGGGCAAGGAGGTGCAGATTCGTCTCACGCTAGCGTGCCTGCTGGCGAGAGGCCATCTGCTGATCGAAGACATTCCCGGTGTCGGCAAGACCACGCTGGCACACGCGCTCGCCAGCACGCTGGGATTGAAATTCCAGCGCATCCAATTCACCAGCGACCTGCTGCCCGCCGATATCACCGGCGTATCGATCTTCGAGCGCGAGAGCGCAACCTTCAAATTTCATCCCGGACCGATCTTCGCGCAGATGGTCCTGGCCGACGAAGTGAACCGCGCAACCCCCAAGGCGCAAAGCGCGCTGCTGGAGGCAATGGAGGAACATCAGGTCACTACCGAGGGCGAGACGCGCCCGCTGCCCGAACCTTTCTTCGTGATCGCAACGCAAAATCCTTCCTATCAGGTGGGCACCTTTCCACTCCCGGAATCGCAGCTCGATCGCTTTCTCATGTGCCTGCACCTGGGCTATCCGGACGCACGTGCGGAACGCCTGCTGCTCGAGGGGCGCGACCGGCGCGAGCTGGTCGCAGAGCTTGCGCCGCACGTCACGGTGGGTGAGCTGAGCGATCTGCAGCAGTCGGTGCGACAGGTATATGCAGCCCCAGCCTTGTTCGATTATCTGCAGGCCCTCATCGCCCACACCCGTCAGTCTGCAGAGCTCACCACCGGCCTGAGTCCGCGCTGTGCGCTCAACCTTCTGAATGCGGCGCGTGCCTGGGCCTTCCTGGATGCCCGCAACTTCGTGTTACCGGAAGACGTGCAGGCCGTGCTCCCCGGCGTCGTGCGTCACCGCGTGCAGTGGACCGCTGGTCATCGTGTCGGCGACGGCGACGAAGTCGCTCGCAAGCTGCTCGCGGAAGTGCCAGTACCCTAGCCTGGATAATGCATGCTGGAAGCGCTGAGGCTGCGCTGGTCGCAATGGCTGTCCGGCCCGCCGGGTGTGGAGGCTGGACCGGTCACGCTCACCCAGCGCCGCATCTACCTCCTCCCCACCCGCGCCGGGCTGCTGTTCGGCGCCACCCTGGTGGTGATGCTGTTCGGCTGCGTCAACTACAATCTGAGCCTGGGCTATCTGCTCACCTTCTTGCTCGCCAGCGCAGGCACGATCTCCATCCTGCACACCTTCCGAAATCTCGCCCGTATGCAACTTGCATCAGGGCGCGCTCAGCCCGTGTTTGCAGGTCAGGACGCGGTTTTCAACGTGCTGCTCACCAACACAACGCGCCTGCCGCGCTTTTCCATCGGCCTGCAACGACCCGGTGCCCAGACGGTGTACGTGGACGCCGGCACGGCGCTTACGGTTGCTGCGGAAATTCGCGTTCCTGCGCACCAGCGCGGGCGGCTGCCTCTGGGACGCTTGCGTGTTTTCACCACGTTTCCGCTCGGCCTGTTCTATGCTTGGTCCAATGTGGAGCTCGATGCGGAGTGCGTGGTGTACCCGAAGCCCGAGTCGGGCAAGGTGCCGCTGCCGCCTCCGTCGCTGGGAGCGCACGCCGGTGTGGAGTCCGGCACCGGGCAGGATGATTTTGCCGGATTGCGCAAGTACCAGCCGGGCGATTCGCTGCGGCACGTGGCCTGGAAAGCGGTTGCGCGCGGGCAGCCGATTCTGACCAAGCAATTCTCCGGACTCGCCGAGGGCGAGCTGTGGCTGGAGTGGGAGCGCCTGCCGGGCGAATTCGGCCTCGAGGCCCGCTTGTCGCGATTGTCGCGCTGGGTTGTCGACGCCGGACGCGCCGGTCAAGTATTCGGGCTGCGGGTGCCGAAAACGCAGATTGCGCCCGGCTCCGGGAGCACGCATGAAGAGCAGTGTCTGACCGCGCTCGCATTGTTCCGGTATGACGCCTAGCCCATCGCTCAATCGGCTGCGCGACGGCGCCGTCATCTCACTGCTGCTGGCCCTTATCGCGTTGCTTGCTCCACACGTCACCAGGCTGCCTATCTGGGTCATTGCCGGTGTCCTGGTGCTGCTGCTGTGGCGCGCTTGGCGGCTGATTCGGCCCGGCCCGCTCGCCAGCAGGTGGACCTTGATCGCGCTTACCGTGCTCGGCACCGCTGCCGTGGTGGCCACCTACGGGCCACGCATGGGACGCGACGCTTCAGTGACGCTGCTCGCAATCATGCTCGCGCTCAAGGTCCAGGAGTTGAAGACACTGCGCGATGCGGTGGTGGTCACCTGCCTGGGGTTCTTCGTGATCATCACCGACTTTCTATATTCGCAGACGATGGCCACCGCTGCCTATATGGTGGTTGCAATCCTGTGGCTCACCGCTACGCTGATTGCCTTTCACGATCACAATGGCACGCTGGCACCGCAGCGCGCGCTGCGTGTCTCCGCCATGCTGCTGCTGCAGGGGGCACCGCTCATGGCGGTATTGTTCCTGTTGTGCCCCCGCATTCAAGGTCCCGTATTCGGATTTCCACAGGCCACGACAGCGGGCGTGACTGGATTGTCCGAGAGCATGTCGCCGGGCAGCATGAGCCAGCTCAGCCTGTCCGACGAGGTGGCGTTCCGGGTGCAGTTCCATACACCGCCGCCCCAGCCGCAGGATCTCTACTGGCGCGGCCCGGTGATGTGGGACTTCGACGGCAGAACCTGGACGATAGGTCCGGTATCGAGTACGGCGGTCGGCAATTTGCGACACGAGGTCAAGTCCCGGACGATCCGGTACACCGTAACCCTGGAGCCGCACTACCAGCGCTGGTTATTCGCCATCGACCTGCCAGCCGAGGCGCCGCGTGAGGCTCAGCTCGCCAACGATTATCAGCTGTTGTCTCCGCGGCCCATCCGCAATCGCATACGCTATGACGCCGCTTCGAATATCGGCTACCGGTACGGCGTCGAAGAGTCGCCAGCTTTACTGCACCGCGCCCTGCAACTGCCGACAGCCTACAATCCCGTCGCATTGAAGTTTGCGCGCGATCTGCGCAGCCGCTCCGGCACGGACGCCGAGGTGATCGCTGGCGTGCTCCGATTCTTCCGCTCCGAGCTGTTCTTCTACACGCTCGCGCCCCCGGAGCTGGGCCGGAACTCCATCGATGAGTTTCTCTTCGAGACGCGGCGTGGATTCTGCGAACACTACGCGTCCGCGTTCGTATTTCTGATGCGCGCGGCCGGCATTCCAGCCCGCGTGGTGACCGGCTACCAGGGCGGAGAGATGAATCCGCTCAACGATTATCTGGTCGTGCGACAGTCGGAAGCGCACGCCTGGGCCGAGGTCTGGCAGCCCGGCGAAGGCTGGCTGCGCGTGGATCCCACCGCGGCGGTATCACCGGCCCGGATACAAGCTGGCATTGCGGCTGCACTTCCGGCGAGCGATCCGCTGCCGATCGGCGTGCGCGGCAACAGTGAGCTGCTGCGCAAGCTGCGCTTCACCTGGGACGCAGTCGCGAACTCATGGAACCAATGGGTGCTC
>Ga0335082_10002263_pt1 | contig 20713 bp, 8 predicted proteins | sample Lox_Sample_41_FD_206718 | JGI IMG/M metagenome (GOLD analysis project Ga0335082, IMG submission 206718) | Soil microbial communities from Loxahatchee National Wildlife Refuge, Florida, United States - Lox_Sample_4.1 | ecosystem: Environmental > Terrestrial > Soil > Wetlands | place: USA: Florida...
CACGTCCACCTCGTGGGCGAGCGCCCAGACTGTCTCCAACTCCTGCTCAACCCGCCGCCTGATCTGCAACGCCGGCGGTACCACTGATACCTGCTCGCGCTGCACCAGCTTCTCGACCCACCACAGTGGGTCGTACGCATCGTCCAAGTCCGGCAGCGGTTTGCCTGCACCTGGCAGCCCGTCGAACTCTCCTTCCTCCTGCGCCTTGCGGATCTTCTGCTCCGTCCACGACTCCCAAGTGATGCCTGGCGGCTTTCGTTGAGTCATGCGCGTTCCTCCGAGGCATGATGTGACGAGCTTCTGTCAGTCACATCGCAGTAGATAGTGCCCGTGCTGGCGCGCGATACCGAGGTGAACAGCATCTTCATTGCGGATCTAGCGTCCCTCTGATGTCTGCAACTCCTCAAGGCGTGTGCGCGCGCGTTCGATATCCTCGGGCTCGAAGAACTCGACCCGGACGACCCGGCCGTCCTTGTGTTGCGAAAGCAAGGCGTAGACGCGCTCGAACGTGCCCCCGCCATTGGCGAGCGTGCCGAAGTCGTGCTGCATGACGAGCAACGCGTGCTGCGCCGCCGCAACGATGTAGAGGGGTTCGAACACGATGTCCGGTGCTTGTTCGTACACGGCCGCCACCGCGGCGACGTACTCCTCGGGACTCCGGAGTTTGCCGAGACCCGTTCGGCGATGATCGTCCACGATGAAATCGTCTGAGAGTGCGGAGCGGAACCGGCCCAGGTCGTGCGCGTTCATCGCCTGGGCCGCTTCGACCGCGGCCGGTGGCATGTGCGCTCCTGCCTCGTTGCGGGCATAGCGGTCGAGCATCTCCGTAGTGGCAGCACGGCGGTCGTCTGGATCGAAGGCGACAATCGCGACGAAGCGCCCTTCGGCGTCGACTTCGGTGAGGTGCAGCGTGTCGACCTCGAATTGCGCCCCCTGACTGCCCGCAGAAAACAGAACGCGATGGAGCGCGAGCCGGTCGCCCGCCGTGGCAAGCAACGTGCTGAACGGCCGTGCACCCAGTGAATCAATAATCTCGCGTGTGCTTGCAATCGCCATGTCGCGACCGCCGGTGGTGCGGACCAAGCGGCGACGGTCCTCAAACACGAGCGTCGGCGCGAACAGATCTGTCAGGTCCTGCCATTCCCTGTTTTCGATGCATGCCAACCAACGATCGCCCGCCCGCGTCGCCGCGTTCGGCGGGATGCGGAGCGGGTCGGGCCGCAGCTCCTCGAAGTGGGCTCTGGCCTCATCGAGTTGATCGAGGCTGTAGGCGTCGACCCGCTGGATCAATCCGTCCGGACCGAGCGCGCTCGCAATGACCATGGGGATCTCGAACCGCCCACCGTCGCGGGCGCCGAGCCAGCGGAAGATCGCCAGCAAGCCGCGATCATCGAGAGCGAGGACGTGGTCGACGCGTTGTGTGACGTCGGGTGCAAGTTCGAGGAGGGCGCGGAAGGAGACCTCGTACTCGTCGCGCGAGCGGAACCCACCCACGAAGGCCCCGTATCCGAGTGGGCGGTGGTCTTCGATGACCACTGCGGGGCTGAGGGCCGCGGTAAACCGCTCCCAGTCGCGCGCGGTCAAGGCCTGCTCCACCTCCTGATACCCCTTCAACACATGTGGGTATGCAGCGGCTTCGCCGCCGTCGAAGCGCTGGTCGAGTTCGGCGTAGGCGGCGTCGAGGGCGTCGTTGTCGAGAGCCACCCACGCGGCGGGCTCGCCATGCTCGTCCACCTCCATGATGGCCAGCCAATCGACCTCGCTCAGTCCGCTGTGACCGTCGGTCCCGGTCCAAACCGCTCGATGCAGCGAGAGCCGCTCACCCCGCGTGGCGAGCAACTCAAACGTCGGCGTCGACACGGTCATCTCGAAATAGGGTCGGAAGGAATCGAGAAACTGATCCCGGTCGATCTCCAACTGTACCATCTTCCGTCGATCGAGGATGCGAACGCCCGGCGGGAACAACGCCGCGTAGCGCGCCCAATCAGCGCTCGCCCATGCATCTTGCAAACGGCCCATCGCCCGTGTCGCGGCGTTCCCGATGCGCGGCAATGACCCCTCTTCAGTTCTCCCCTTACCAAGGGGAGACACAGAGGGGTTGCCTAGCCCCTCGAAGCGCGCCAGCGCGACGTCGAACTGGTCGAGGTCATAGAAGTCGATGCGGCACAGCTTCCGCTCGCCATCGAATTCGGCGACCAGGATGCGCGGATCCTCGAACGCGCCGCCTTCGCGTGTGCCCGACAGGGTGGTGGAGAGCAACGCGGCGCGTTCGGACTCGCGGAGGTGTTTCACGCCGATGCGCGCGTCGGGCGCCAGATCGATCAAGGCCTTCAGCATGGCGACGTACGCGGCCGGCCCGTGCAGCGACTCCCAACCCAGACGACGGTGGTCTTGTACGACGACGTCGGGGGCGAGCAGTTCGGCTACGGCATCCCAATCCCGGCGGTTGATGGGCGCATCGAATCGGCGACCCGCGAATGGCGCACCCTCGCCCGCGTTGTAACGCTCTTCCAACTCGGCGTAGGCGGCCTCGAGGTCGCCGGGGTCGAAGCCGACGCCCGCCGCGACGCGTCCGGATGCGTCCGTCTCCCAGATCTGCAGGAACGCGTTCTCGCTCGGCCCGCTCTCAGGCTCGGCGACACGGATGGACATCCCGAGCAGCGCCAACCGATCGCCGCGGGTCGCGAGCACCTCGCTGGCGACGGCGGCGCGCGAGACCCGCGCAAAGAGGAAGGCGAAGCTCTCGAGGAACTCCTCGCGCCCGAGGTCGGTGCTCACGATCCGCCGGCGATCGACGTTGCGGAAGTCGGGAGCGAGAAGAGCCGCGTGGCGCTCGTTGTCCAGCGTCTCGAACGCCTCGTTCATCCGCTGCGCCGCTCGTGTCGCCGCGTTCTCGAAGCGGACGGCCACCGGCCCTTCGACCTCGCTCAGGTACAACTCGTCGAAGCGCGCCAGCGCTTCGCTTTCGGCGTCCACCTCGAACGCTTCGAGCCTTGCGATGAGGCCGTCGCTGTCGAAGACGCAGAGCGCGAGCATCTGGTTCTCGTACGTCCCGCCGCTCGCGCGGTCCGTGCCGACATACGCGCAGCGCACCAGGTAGGCATCGGGCTCGAGGGCGAGGACGCTCTCGATGCGCATGGGCGAAATCTGGGTTGTGAGATCGAGCTGTGAGCGCCAATGCTCCAGCCACTCCTGCACACCACGCGCCGACCAGGTGCCCAGCATGCGGTGATCCACGCATTCCAAGGACGGCGCCAGGTTGGCCCCGAACCGATCGAGATCGGGCACCTCGCTGATCGTGGCAACCACGCGGGCGATCGCCGCGGCGCGGGTGTGTTCGGGGTCATCGGGAAGCAACGCGGCATAGCGCTCGTACAGCCGTCCGATGGCGTCGCCGAGACGGTCGGCCGCGAACACTTCGAAGCGCGCATAGCGGCCGTGCTCGTCCGCTTCCGCCAGCACGATCGTGTCGATTTCGTACTCACGAACGTCGAAGCGCCCGCGGCCCGTTGCGGACGAATGAATTCGTCGCCGGCCGAGGGCGAGGCGGTCGCCGAGAACCGCTAACGGATCGACGCGGTAGCTCACATCGTTCGAGCGCATCAAGCGCTGCACCGAGGTTAGGGCCTCTCGAGCTCCGTAGGTCGATCCCGTGGGATGATGGACCTCCACATAGGTCTCGCTGAACAGCAGCGCCCCCGCCTCGTGGTCGCGCCGTGCGAATACGTCATCGGAAGCCGCCAGCACCGCGGTCGCGGCGTTGGGTCGCACGCGACGGTGTGGTTCCCCCTCCTTACCAAGGAGGGGGTGAGGAGGAGGTTTGCCGCCTGGTGTCTCGACCCCCCAGTGGTCCCCCCTTGGTAAGGGGGGACGTTCGTCGTCGAGCCCGCCGACCAGCTCGTCGAGGCGCGCCAATGCCTCGGCTTCATGCCGAACGTCGAACTGCTCGATGCGCGTGATCAGACCGTCGGGTCCGAAGACAAGTAGCAGCAGAAACGACCGCTCGTAGGCGCCGCCGCTGGCGCGGTCGATGCCGGAATTCACCATGCGGACGGCCAGACCCTCGGCACGCAAGTCGAGGATGTCGTCGATCCGGTTGACCAGATCGTCGGCAGTCTCGAAGAGCGTGCCGAGCGCCGTCCGGAACCCCTCGCGTCCGTGTACGGTCCCGAACCCGACGGTGCGATGGTCGAGCCATGCGAGCGCGGGAGTCATCGCCGCCGCCTGACGGTCGAGGTCGAGCGGGCCGATGTTCGCGGCAATCGTGTGCGCGGTTCGCAACATCCGTGCACGCTCGGGGCCGTCGGGGAGGCTCTCGGCGTAGCGCGCGTACAACGCGGCGACCGCATCACCCATGTGCTCGGATGCGAACATCTCGTTCTTCCGGCCCGGTCCGTCGATCAGGATGATGAGGTCCCGCGCGTACGGCCCGACATCGACCGTTCTGCCCGCCAAACCGCTGGCCGACATCGACATGCGGAACAGCGCCAGCGAATCGCCAAGAGTTGCCAGGGCTTCCTGCTGGAACTGCAGATCCTTGGCTCGCAGCATCGCGAGGCGGGTGCGTAGGGTGGCGGCGGCGTCGTAGGTGGAGCCGTTGGGATGGTCGATGGTGATGCCCTCCTCGGCGGCGATGGCCCGCAGCGCCGCGGCGTCGCGGGTCGCGATCGCTCTATCGAGACGGGCTGCGGCGGCAGTCGCGGCGTTGGGGCGCACGCGGCGGCGGAAACCTAACCCCTTGGCCCCCCTCCCTACGAGGGAAGGGGGAAGGGCTCCCCCCTCCGTGTTGGAGAGGGGCCGGGGGAGAGGTTCACGCGTCCGCTCGACGAGCAGCGTGGCGCCCTTCGCTTCCCACAGCTCGATGGCGCGCGCATCTTCGGCGGTCGCCTCGCGTTCTCTGCCGGCGGCGCGCAGTGCCGCCGCGAGCGCCATGCGCGCATTGCCGTGGAGCAAGAGCGCGTCGGTGGCCGCGGCAATCTCCACCGCGGTGCGCGCTACCTCGACTGCGGCCGCGTGCTCGCCGCGAGCGGCCAGCGTCTCAGCGCGCACCCACCGCCAGGCGACGGCGGCTTGCAGGTCATCACCCGCGAGCGCTTCGCTCTCGTGACTCAGCCGCTCCGCGTCGGCCACACAACCCTGGACAAGCAGCGCGCGTCCGAGCAGAGCCCCGGCGCGCGCGGCATCGATGCCAAGGCCGTGAGCCCGAAATCCCTCGTACGCAATGCTGAGACTGCGTTCCGCCGCCGCCGCGTTCTCTTCGATGAGCTCGATGAGCCCGCTGTACAAGTCGGTCTCCAGCACCTGCTGCGTGATCCCCAGCTCCTCGACCATCTTGCGTGCCGAGGTGATCATCCGTCGTGCGGCATCGCTGCGTCCGCGCAGCGCTTCGAGCACTGCCTGGCAGCGCAACGCCACGGCCTCCACCGCCGGTGCGCCCTGGGTGATGCGCAGCACGCGCACGACGTCGAGGCAGCGGCCGCTCGCGCGCGTCACCGGACTCGGTCCCCATAGCGCCGCTTCCGGTGCGCCGGCGAGCACGGCGTTGGAGCGCCGCCGATCGTTGACTTGCCGCGCCGCGGCCAGCGCCTTGTCCAGCACCGCCTCGGCTGCGCCGATCGCCCCCATTCGCTGCAGCGCCAACGCGTGCACCTGATGCGCCTTGGCCTCGCCGGCAACATCGCCGAGCGTGGCCAGCTCACTTGCCGCGCTGGCCAGCGCGTCGACCGTCCCGCGCAGAGCTTGTGGGTTCGTCAGCACCGCGAGTTGCGCCGTGAAGCAGGTGTGCCAGGCGGACCGACGGGGATCAGGGTTCGGGGACTGGGGACTAAGCGCCAGTCCCCGACCCCCAATCTCCGAACCCAGTGCATCGATGGCCGCCTTGGCGTGCGCGACATCGCCCGCCGCGAGCAGCGCTTCGCACCAGTCGAGGGTGAGGTCCGCGCGGGCGGGGTTCGCTTCGTCGAGCACGCGCACCGCGCGGCCGAGCAAGTCCGACGCGACCGACACGTCGTCGCGCGCCAGCGCACGCCGGCCTGCCGTGCCCAGGTAGCGCGCGGCGCGCTCGCCGAGCGCTGTCCCCGTGGCATCGAGCGGCCCCAGCTCGCGCAGGTGTTGGTGCGCCTGCTCCAGATGCCAGCCGATCATCTCGTCGTGCTCGATCGACTCGCCGACGCGGTGCTCGATCCACTCGGCGAGCCGCCCGTGCAGGTCGGCGCGGATTTCCTTCAAGAGCCGGCGATATGCCGCGTCGCGCGTCAGGCCGTGATGGAAGCGCAGCGCCGGTTCGCCGAGAAACCACGCCGTGTCGGGCTCGATCAGCTCGCTACGCCGCAGCGCTTCGAGCCGGGCGTCGAGGTCGCGGACATCGCGCGGCAGCAGATGAGCCACCGCCGCGCGCGAGAACTGCCGGCCGATCACGGCGGCGCGTTCGAGGACGGTGCGGTCCTCCGCGCGCACGCGCTCGATGCGCGCCGCGAGCAGCGCGTGGATCGTCGGCGGCATGTCGACCGTGGCGAGATCGACCGCCGCCGTCCAACGCTCGCCGTCCTGCTTCAACGCGCCATCGTGGACCAGCATGCGTACCAATTCCCCCACAAACAGCGGGTTGCCTTCGCTGGTGGCGAGCACCCGCCCCGCCACCGCAGCCGGGAGCACATCGGTTCCGATCACATTGGCGGCCAAACGCATCGCGGCACTCGCGTCGAGCCCCCCGAGGGTTACAACCTCGGGAGCGAGCACGCCGGGAGCCGTCAGCGACGAACGCAGATCGCGCAGCTCCGGTCGGGCCGCGGCCAGCACCAGCACCGGCATGCTGGTGCCCCATTGCACCAAGTGCTCGATCAGATCGAACAGCAGCGGCTCGGCCCACTGGAGATCGTCGACCGCCAACACCACCGGTTGCCGGGCGGCGAGTGCGGCGAGAAAGCGGCGCACCACGAAGAACATCTCTTCAGGTGCGGCCGGCGTGCCGGCGAGGAGCGCCGTGATGCCGGCGGCGATGCGGGAACGCTCGGCGGAGTCGGGCAGGGCGGCCGCGACGACCGCGCGCAGGTCTTCCCCCTCCTTGGTAAGGAGAGGGATTTGAACTCCGCCCGCGAGGTCGCTTCGCAGATACACCCGCACCGCCCGTGCAATCGGCGCAAAGGTGGCGCCGCCCGCCGACTCACAGCGGGCGCTCAGCACCGTGGTGCCGTCGCTCACACGACGCGCCACTTCCTCGAGCAGCCGCGTCTTGCCGAGCCCCGGCGAGCCGAGAATCATCGCGAGCCGCGTGCAGGAGTCCGCCACCGCCGTCTGATAGACCCCCAGCAGCCGGCGCAGTTCGTCGTCGCGGCCGACGAAGGCAACGGCCGCCGCGCCGGCCGGTCGATCGAGGGAGACCACGCGATACGCCGCAACGGTTTCGGTGCGGCCCTTGAGCGAGCGTACGCCGATCGGCTCCAGCGTCACCGTTTCCTGCACCAGCCGGCGGGTTGCCTCACCGATGATCACCTCGTCGTCCTGCGCTTCCTGTTGCAAGCGCGCCGCGACGTTGGCGGGATCGCCCACCACGTCCGTATTGTCGGCGCTCACGATGACTTCGCCGGTGTTGATGCCGATGCGCAGCCCGACGTCGACGAGCGCGGTGGTATTGCTCGCGCGCAGTTCGCGAAACGCCTGCTGCATGCCGACGGCGGCGCGCACCGCCCGAACGGCGTCGTCTTCGGCGACCTGCGGCACGCCGAAGGCCGCCATGACGCCGTCGCCGAGGAACTTCACCACGGTCCCGCCGTGGGCTTCGATCGCCTCGCGCAGCGCCTGGTAGTACCGCTCCATCAGCCGGCGGGTGGACTCGGCATCGAGGCGCTCGTGCAGTCCAGTAGACCCGGCGAGGTCGGCGAAGACAATGGTCACCACCTTGCGCGCCTCAACGCTCGTGGCGGCGTGCACGGGACTCTGAGCAGTTGCCGCGGCCACGGGGTGCGCACACTGCGGGCAGAAGCAGGCCACCGCTGGCAGCTCGATGCCGCACTGCACGCAGCGGCGCGGCAACGGCGCCGCACAGTGCATGCAAAAGCGCGCGTCCGCTGGGTTGTCTCGCGCGCAGCTCGCGCAGATCATCCGGCCTCGTCCACTCGTTTAGCGCGGCGATCGGAGCATCGGGAAAACCGGCGGCGAGCCGCCGACGCGGATCTCGCGGATCACCTCAAAGCCGTGGCGCTGGTACAAAGGAATGTTGGCGGGGTTCGACGACTCCAGGTAGCTGTGCAAGCCCAGCTCGTCGATACGCGCGAGCGTGTGCCGTAGCAATGCGGCACCGATACCCTTACGGTGATGGGTGGGGTCGACGCCGACAAACGCCAGGTGCCAGTGCGGTTCGTGCGGGTGCGACTGACTCATCTGCTCGAGGACGGAAAGCGCCTCGGATCGCGCCGGCTCCGCGATTGTGTTTCGGAACAATCGGTCCAGCGCATCCTCATCCGGCGTCACACCGGGGGGGAGCCACAAGCTCGCACCAAGGAACGAGTCGGTGACGTGCGCGCCGCCGTTCTCGAATGCGCGCCCGCCGAAGCCCCGCACCAGGGCGGGGAAGTGACACAGGTACTCGTGCGGCTCGGGCCACATCCAGCGCATGATCGGGTCGGAACTGAAGGCCATCACTTGAACACCCACGGCGCGTGGTGCTTCGGGTGGCTCGACCCGACGAATTTTCAGCTCTCGGCGACTCTTCAGTTGCTCCATGCGTCCTCCTTCACTCTCTCTTTCTGGGGGGAGATCTTCCGGCGTTCAGGCGAACCGCGACCGTTCGTCGCGGGTTCACAGCGAGCCTGAAGCCGCCGCCGCTATCTCGGGCACACCGTCGCGAGCGGCGGCAGCACGTGCCGGCAGCCGATAGTTTGGGCGTAGCTAGAGAGGATCGTCGTGCGAGGGAGGAAGCTTCAGTCGACCGGTTAGCACCGGAACAAAGGCGGTCCGGTGGATTCTCAGAATGTCACGGACGACGCCCGCCGACTCCCGGTCGCGGAGGGCGGCAAGGTCAAGACCGCTCAACGGCCCTCGGTAGCCGCAGCTGTCTCCCCAATGCGCCGCTGGCCGCATCAGACCGGAATGTCTGGCCGCAACGACCCGGCAACGCACACGGTAACATGCGGGGGCGTCAAGCCGCTGAAACGCAAGCAGCAACAGCGAGACGACCAAGACAGCGGCCGCAGCAACATGGTGCGACCGCGTAATGCGGATCACGCCGTGCACGGTGCCCTTGGTACACCCGGCGACTCGCATGGTCAAGCGTCGCCTCGGGACACTCCGCAAATTTCCGCCACCGTGGCCGCCGACCTTTCAGGCGCCGCGTGTGACTCGCTGGCGAGAGAAGTCTTGAACCGTCACCGCCTGTGTAAGGTGCGACGGGGGAGAGGAACGCCGCTGCCGAACTTGGCAGCGACGACAGACGCGCCGCCTGTTTTTGGCGCGACGTCGCGATCCGCGAGACAGGAAATTCCTTCAGGCCGAAAAGAGGAGAAGCCTACTTGGTTGCCTTCGAGCCGCGTCCCGCGTGGTGGCCGCTCGCCGTTGTGTCCGCCTCGATCTTCGACAAGGGGGATCGAGCGGGGTCGGACCGTGCGACATGCCCGCGATCGTTGACGAGGCGTGCGCGCGCGGTATCCCCCGGAGAGCATGGAGCTGCGTTTTCGGGGGCGAAAACGGCGCTCCAAGACCTTGCGCCGCGGGTGTGCCGGGCGGCGTGGGAACGAAGCGTCCTCTACCCCGCGCACGAGCTCGCGCACCCGGCGCCAGTGTCGCAGCCCTTCGCGCGGGTCCGAGAGGCCGGCCCACTCGGCCGCACGCCGGTGCCAGCGTGCCGCGCGGCCCGCGTCGTCCGCTTCGGCCCAGTGCTGCGCGATCTCCGCCGCATGTTCGTCGAGGTTGCCGCCCGCCTCCTCGAGGGCCTGCGCCACCGCGGCATGCACGCGCGCCCTGCGCTCGCGCAGCTGCGAGCGTGCGGCCACCTCCTGCGTCAGCGGGTGCTTGAAGGAATATTCGACCTCCGGATAGAGCGCCGCCTCGAAGAGGAACTCCGACGCGATCAGCGTAGAGAGCGCCTGCCCCAATGTTGTCTCGTCGACCGCGGCCAGGCTCCCGAGGACGCGCCGCAGTAGCGCCTCATCGAACGTCTTGCCGATCACCGCGGCGGTCTGCAGTACCTGCTTCTCCCGCTCCGCCAGGCGATCGATGCGCGCCGCCAGCACGGCCTGCACGGTTGCCGGAACCTGCAGGGCCTCGACCGGCGTCGTCAACCGGTACGCGGCGCGCGCACCGGTGAGGTGTCCGCTCTCGATCAGGGTCTGCACGACTTCCTCGATGAAGAACGGGTTCCCCTTGGTGCGGGCGTGAATCATCTCGGGCAACGCCGCGACACTTGGGTCATCGCCCAGCTCGTTGTGCAGGAGCTGGCGGATGGCGTCGGGTGCCAGGGGTTGCAGCGGCAGGTGCTGGTAGTACGAGCGCTGCATCCAGCGCGCCTGGTACTCGGGGCGGAAGTTGAGCAGCCAGAGATCGCGCGTCGCCGGCACGCTCTCGACGAAGGTCTCCAGAAAGGCGTCGCTGGCGCCGTCGAACCAGTGCAGGTCCTCGAGCAGGATCACCCGCGTCCCGCCGCCGTAGGTCGGGTCGTGGAGGACGCGCTTCACGACGCCCTGGATGCGCTTCTGGCGCTGCTCAGGATCGAGCGCCGGCGACGGGTGCGCCGGATCGGGCACGCCGAACACGTCGAAGAGCACGGGCAGCGCGTCGCGGAAGCTGTCGTCCATCAGCAAGAGTCGCCCGGCGATCTTCGCGCGCGCGGCTTCGGGCGTGTCGTCGTCGGTGATGCCGTAGAAGGCGCGCCAGAGTTCCAGCATCGGCAGCATCGGAACGGATTTCCCGTGTGCGACACCATGTCCCTCGAGCACGGGAATGCCGCGCGCGCGACAGCCGTCGAGGAACTCGGCGCACAGGCGCGACTTGCCGGTGCCGGCGTCGGCCACCACGCCGACCACCTGTCCGCTGCCGTTGCGGGCGCGTTCGAGCGCGGTCTCGAGCACCGCCATGTCACGATCGCGGCCCACGAAGGTGGACAGACCACGGGCGCGCGAGCGATCGAGACGCGTGCGAAACGTTCCGACGCCTTCGAGGTCGAAGAGGCCGACCGGCTCGCTGACACCTTTGACCTTAGTGCGTCCCAGGTCTTGCAACTGGAAGTATCCCTCGACGAGCCGCGCCGTGTGCTCGGAGAGACAGATGTGCCCCGACTCGGCGAGCGCCTCCATGCGTTGCGCCAGACCGACGACGTGTCCCTGCGCCGTGTAGTCCATGCGCAGATCGTCGCCGATGCGGCCGACCACGACGGCGCCGGAGTTGAGACCGATACGGGCTCCGAACGGCACGCCGTGTCGCGCCCGCACCTTCTTGGCGTACTCGCGCACAGCGTCGCGGATGTGCAACGCCGCGTAACAGGCGCGCTGCGCATGATCCTCGTGCGCGATCGGCGCGCCGAACAGGGCCATGATGCCGTCGCCGGTGTACTGGTTCACCGTGCCCTCGAAGCGATGCACACCGTCAGTGAGAATGGCGAAGAAGCGATCAAGGATGCTGTGCCACTGCTCGGGATCGAGTTGCTCGGCCAGCTCCATCGACCCTTTCACATCGGCGAACATGACAGTCACCTGCTTGCGTTCGCCTTCGAGGGCGGACTTCGATTGCAGGATTTTATCGGCGAGGTGTTTGGGCGTGTAGGAAAGGGGGCGAGGGGTTAAGGGGTTAGGGGTTAAGGGGTTGGGGGTTAGGGGTTCTGTCTTTCCCCTAGCCGCTAACCCCTTAACCCCTAACCCCTTGATCTCAGCCCCGCATTCGCCGCAGAAGCGCTCGTCGGGTTCGCTCGCCGCGCCGCATGCCGGGCAGGCCATGACCATGGGCGCACCGCAACTGGTACAGAACTTCCGGCCCTCGCAGTTCTCCCGACCACATCCAGCGCAGCGCATCTCTCTTCCCTAACAGCGAACAGCCTAACACCCTAACAGCCTACTCTTCGATCGACCTGGCGTACTCGTCCCAACCCGTGACGCCCATCTCGGCGAACAGGCGCCGCGCCTCGGCCAGGTCGCGCGCCATGCCGCCCGTGTCGTCGCGCATGCGAGCGAGGCCGGCCCGTTCGAGCAGTACGAAAGGGAGCCAACCCTTCATGCGGGTGCGCTCGATCAGCTCGAGCGTCTCGACGATCAGGGCTTCGAGCTCTCCGTGATGCTGGCGGCCGCCGATCATCCGCAGCACGCGCGCCAGGAACGCTCCCTGGACGAGACGTTGGATGTCCAGTGCGCCGGCACGTGCTCGCTCGACGCATTGACGCGCCAGAGGCACGCTCTGCTCCGCACCGCCCATCCCCGCCCAGCAGAGCGCCTGGTATCCGTCGATGACGATTCCCCACTCGCCGCCGGCGCCGGTGGCGGCGATGCGCTGGCGCGCACGATCGAGGAAGCCGTCTCCCTCTTCCCAGCGCAGCGCCAGGCAACACGCGACGCCGCATGCCAGGAGTGCGTACACGATATTGCGGTCGGCACCGAAGCGCTCGGCCATCTGCAGCGCTTCGCTGGAGAAACGACGGGCCCGCTCCGCTTCGCCGCGCTCCCAGCAGAGCCAGATACGATCGCAAGCGGGTGACGACAGGTCCGAACGTGCCCCGGGCCCGCGCAAGAGCGCGGGGAGCCGTTCCACGAACTGCAGCGCTTCGCGATGTCGGCCGAGAAAGCCGTATGCAACGGCCCGCAGAGAGAGGCACTCGACGTAGGGTCGCCAGCCGAGCACCTCGATCTCCGCAGCGATATCCCCTCCGCCGATCTTGGCAGCCTGGTCGAAGACACGCAGGCTGTCGTGCAGCCGTCCCCGCCACAAGAAGCCCCGCCCCAGGGAAAAGCGCGCGAAGAGCTCGACCGGTCGATTGCCCTCTGCGTCCGCGAGCGTCATGGCGCGCGTAGCGTGCTCTATCATGCCGGAAAAATCGCTCTGCCCACTCTTGAGGTAGGCGTACGCCGCTTCGATCAGACCCTCCGTGTCGCCGTCGCCGGTCTGCCGGGCCACGTCGATCGCCTCCCGGTAGACGATTTCCGCTTCTGCCGACTCGGCGCCCAGACGATCGAGGGTGTCGATCAGCTCGGGGTACACCTCGAGGAGAAGCCGCCCGCGCTCGGCGCCGTCCGGGAGCGCGTGGAGCAGCTCACGCGCCTGCGTCCAGTAGCGTCGCGACGCGGCCAGATCGGTGCTGCGCACCCACCGCGCCGCGCGCACGTGCCAACCAGCCGCCCGTAGTGTCTCGCCGGCTTCGGCCCAGTGATGCGCCAGCAGGCCCGCGCGCTCGTCGAGTCGATCGGCCTCAGCCGTCGCAACAACCTCGGCGACGGCCGCGTGCCGGGCCCGCCGCGCCGTCGTGAGCTGTGCTCCGAGGGCGACCTCGTGCGTGAGCGGATGTTTGAAGGCGTACTCCGCCACCGGGTAGATGGCGCGCTCGTGCACCAACTCGGCGGCGAGCAACGCCGTCAGCGCCGCGTCGAGATCGCCTGCGGGCATGTCGATGACCGCCTCGAGCAGCGGCCGCACGAACTCCTTGCCGATCACCGCTGCGGTGTACAGCAACTGCTTCTCGCGTTCGCCCAGGCGGTCGATGCGTGCCGCCAGCAGCGACTGTACGGTGGCGGGCACCTCGACCGCGGCGAGTGGACGGGCCAGCTCGTAGGCGCCGCGCCGGCCGACCAGCCGGCCGGTGTCGAGCAGCGACAGGACGATCTCCTCGGCGAAGAAGGGATTGCCGCCCGAGCGCGCCCCGACGAGAGTGGGAAGCGCCGCCACCGACGAGCTCGAGCCAACCCAGTCGCGCACCAGCTCGGCGAGCGCTTCCGCTCCAAGCGGCGCCATCGGCAGTTGCAGCACCCATGACTTGCGCGTCCAGTCGGCCTGGTACTCCGGGCGGAAGTTGACCAGCAGCAGGGTGCGCGTGGCGCTCACTGCCTCGACGATCTGGGCCAGGAAGAGGTCGCTGCCGGGGTCGATCCAGTGCAGGTCGTCGATCAGCAGCACGATCGGCTCAGCCTCGGTACGCAGGTGCAGCAGGCGGCGCAGGAAGGTGAAGAGGCGGCGCTGGCGCACGGCGGGCTCGAGCTGGAGAGCCGGTGCCTTCGGGTCGCCGACGCCGAGGAAGTCGAGCACCAGGGCGCGGTCGTCGGCGAAGGCATCGTCGAGCAGCGCTAGCTCGCCGGCGATCTTCTGGCGTGCCTCGCGCGGCCCATCCTGCTCCGTGATGCCGAACAGGTTGCGCAGCAGCTCGAGCAGCGGCAGGTACGGGATCGTCTTGCCATGCGCCGGACAGTGGGCCTCGTAGACCATCAGACCGCGGGCGCGGCAGCGCTCGACGAACTCGGCGCACAGACGGCTCTTGCCGACGCCTGCCTCGCCCACTACGGCGGCGACGCGTCCGGTGCCTTCGAGCGAGCGCGCCAGCGCCGATTCGAGCGCCTCCATCTCACCGCCGCGTCCGACGAAGCGCGACAGGCCGCGGGCGCGCGAGGTGTCGAGGCGGGTGCGGTGGCTGCCGACGCCTTCGAGGACGAAGACATCGATGGGTTCCCGCGCGCCCTTGACCTGCGCCGGCCCGAGCGAGCGCAGAGCGAAGAAGCCGTCGACGGGCTTCTGCGTGTGCTGCGACAGCGCGATGTCGTCGGGCGGCGCGAGCTGCTCCATACGTTGCGCCAGGCCGACCGTGTGACCCTGCGCAGTGTAGTCCATGCGCAGGTCGTCGCCGATCTTGCCGACGATCACCTCGCCCGAGTTGAGACCGAGGCGGAAGGCGAAGCTTACGCCCGGATCGAGGCGCAGCTCGTCGGCATAGGCGCGTAGGCGATCGCGCAGATGCAACGCTGCGTAACAGGCGCGTTGTGCGTGGTCCTCGTGCGCGATCGGTGCACCAAACAGCGCCATGATGCCGTCGCCGGTGTATTGGTTCACCGTACCTTCGAAGCGGTGTACGCCGTCGGTGAGGATGGCAAAGAAGCGATCGAGGATCGCATGCCACCGTTCCGGATCGAGCTGCTCGGCCAGCTCCATCGAGCCCTTCACGTCGGCGAACAGCACGGTGACTTGTTTGCGTTCGCCTTCGAGGGCGGACTTCGACTGCAGAATTTTATCGGCGAGATGGTTGGGGGTGTACGAGCGCGGCTCGGGTTGCGCGACCCGCGCCGCGGTTGTGTGCGGTGTACCAAGAGGAGATGCACACTGGTTGCAGAACTTCGCGCCGGGCGGATTCTCGGTTCCGCACGTCGCGCAACCTGACGTCAGCGGCGAGGCGCACTCGTTGCAAAACTTCGCGTCAGGTCGATTCTCGTGGTGGCAGGATGGGCAGTGCATCGCGTGTCTTCTCGCCCGCGGTGACTACCACACCCTGCGCGGACGGCGGAAGGAGCGCGGCACTATGAGAACATCCTGGGTGACCGCTGAGTGGTCGCCCCGCATCGCACACCTGGCAGCCTACCGGACTTGGAAGCCTGCAGCGACCCAACGGGGAGCGGGCCGTAGAAGTGACGCTGGCCGCAGGCTCTCTCATCAATCGACACACCGACGCCGTCAGCCAACTCTCCCCAAGCCGCCGTAAACACCTCGGGAACCGGATGCCTCAAGGAGCGGTGTGGTACGGGAATCGGATTGCGGACTCCTGAGGCCGAGCGTATGTTCTCGTTCACATGCCGACTTCGGTGCCAAAGGTAGCGAAAGGAGGGAGACATGGGACTTCTCGCTTGGATCGTGGTTGGTCTCATCGCAGGTTGGCTTGCTGGCCAGGTTATGCGGGGTGGTGGCTACGGCGTTGTCGTTGACATCATTCTCGGGCTAGTCGGCGGGGTTGTCGGCGGCTGGGTCTTCGGCCTCTTGGGAATCTGGCCGGGCGGGGGCATGATCGGCTCCATCGTTGTTGCATTTGTTGGCGCTGTGATTTTGGTTGGAATTACCCGTGTGCTGAAGAGCGCTTGACGCGGAAAGACAGGGGACGATCACAATCTGGTCGCGGTCTCCAGCGCGATCAGGACGGATGGGGGCTTAGGGGACGCAGCTCCGAGTCTTAGGCGGTGACCGTCTTGAGCGCGTCGCGTTGCCAAGCCGTGCCTCCCGTTCTTCCAGCTGGACTGCCGATGAGGGATGCAGACACGCGAAGGCGAAACCTGGTCGATTGCTGCGCAGCCAGAGCGAAGGGTGCACGGCTACAGCGCCGGACTGCGGCCCGTTGAGAAGCCACTTCAACGGATTTTCCGGTAGATGATGGTGTAGTCGAGCTCCACCGAGCGTTGGTATCGCTTGCCGCTGTCGGCGAGCGGGATCAGCGCGGCGTAGGGCGGGTACTTCGGCAAGACAATCCAGTCGTTCTCCGCTCGCTCCACGAGAGCTGCAAAACCGGCTACAACCACCTGATCTAGATCATCCCGGTGCTGATCGTGGGTCCGCTCTTCATCCGTGGCACGGTCGAGTTCGGCGTCATCCCGCAGGCCACCATGGCGTTCGCCCACGTCCTCGGAGCGTTCTCGCTGGTGGTCAACCAGTTCCCGTCCATCTCGTCGTACGCGGCGGTGTTGGCGCGGCTGAGCGCGCTCGTCGACACGGCCGAGACCATCGCGGCGCGCGGCGCCGGCGGCATCACCGTCGCGGAGGTGCGGACTGTCCGCACTCAAGCGGCCGGCAACTCCACTTGCTGCAACTGCGGGAGGTGCACGCGCATGGTCGTTCCCTTCCCGGGCTGGCTCTCGAGGTCGATCGTGCCGCCCAAGACGGTGACGAGACGCTTGACGATGTGTAGGCCGAGGCCGGCGCCGCCGAAGTCTCGCTGGATCGACGCGTCAGCCTGTTGAAAGGGCTCGAATACGATCTGCGCCGCCTCCGACGTCATGCCGATGCCGGTATCGACAACCTCCAACAGGAGATGGTCGTCGCTGATGCCGAAGCGGACGGTAACGCTTCCGCGCTTGGTGAACTTGAGCGCATTGGTCGTCAGATTCTTCAGGATCACCTTCAGCTTCGCCACGTCGCTGCACACCGCCGGCAGGTTCGGTTGCAACTGCCAGCGCAGATCCACTCCGTCCGTTGCCAACATGCGCACTTGTGCGTCGATTTCATCCGTCAACTCCGAGAGCTGAAAGGTCTGCGGATTGACCGACACGCTCCCGGCTTCCAGTCGATTCAAATCGAGGGTCGCATTGACCAGCTCGAGAAGCTCGAGGGCGTTGGCGCGCACGCGCCCGAGTGCATTCTTCTGTTCCGCCGTCGGATCGCCGATGGTTCCATCCGCCAACAGCTCGTTGTACCCAAGGATCACGTTGAGCGGTGTGCGGAGCTCGTGCGACATGGTCGCGACAAACTCGGACTTCGCCTGATTCGCACGCTGCAGCTCCGCCAGCAGCTGAGCGTTTTCCTCCGACCGCCGCCGGCGTTCGCGCGCCACGGCGTGGCGCTCGCGCTCGAGATGATGGGCAATGTAGACCGACGCTCCAAGCACCGCCGCGACCCCGAGGGGCAGGCGTGGTCCCCAGGCCGTTACCGTGCCGACCATGCAGAGAATGTAGACATACGCCAGCGCCATCGGGATCACCGCGCCGAGCTGAGCCCCGCCGCCCCATGGGAGGAGCGTGGCGGACGTCATCGCCAAGGCGATGATCAGGCTCGAGGTGCCGAACGCCTCTTGGTCGAACGCCCCGATCAGCGCGGTGCCGAAGCACATGGAGCCGAGAGCGATCCAGCCGACGCCCACGACGCTGGCGCGCGACGGTCGACGGCGTAACGCTCGCAGCAAGACCGCCAGCAAGATCACCGTCGACAACTGGATCGCGGGGATCAACGGCGTGCGCGAGTAGTTGAAGGTCACTTCCCCGAGCATCAAACACGCGGTAGCCACCAGGGCGACGGACAGCCCCTCGAAGAGACGGTCCGTCAACAGCTCAGTACGTCCGGCGGCGTCGCCAAACTCGTCGTGCAATGCCGGGTCGCTCACACCTACCGCGGAGCGGACTCCATCGAACGCCGTGCCCTGTTCCTTGACCAGCGGCAGACGGCGACACGCGGGATCGGTGAGTCGCCAGCGTACATCTGCCTGCTTGCCCGCACTGATCTCCATTACCATTACGCCCGCTGTTCCGCGGTGCAGGATCGCCAAAGAAAGCGGCCTCCGCAACTGCTATTTTGAGCATCTGTTCTACCGAGGAGGGGTGACCAAGCAGTGCAGGAGCCACAAGAAGTATTGATGGCTTTCCGCTACGCCGCCGCTTCGTCGAGGGTCAGGAACAGCACCGGCACGAGCAGTTCACGGCGTTTCTCTGCGAGCCCCGAGAACCGAGCCCCGAAAGCGAGGTGCCGCACTCGAGGCAGAACTTGGCGGCCGGCGGATTCTCGTGCCGGCAGGCTGGACATTTCATACGCTCAGCGGCTCTTCCCCTGACAATGACCTAACGCCTCGCCTCTGGCGCGGGGCGCAGCTCCTCGAGGCGCGCCAGTGCCGTCTCGAGGTCTTCGAGCTCGAAGACCTCGAGGCGGGTGAAGCGGCCGCCGCTGGCGAGACCGAGCCAGACGTACTCGTTCTCGAAGGTGCCGCCATCGGGAAGCGTTCCTACCCGTCGTGCCGGGCCCACGAAGCCGTGCCGGTCGACCGCTGGCCAGGACCAGCCGACCTCGAGCCGCTGGTCCGGCGCGGGCTCCCACAGCACGACATTGCTGTCGACGTACGCGTCCACGCCCTCGATGCGGCCGCGGCCCGCGTGCCGATGATCCTCGAGGACGAAGTCGTCGGCGAAGCAGGTGCGGAACCTGGCCCGGTCGTGACCGTTCCATGCATCCGTAAACTCATTCACCAACTCGACCCACGTCGCCGCGACAGGGTCGCTGGCCGCCCACCGCGCCCACGCCTCGCGCTGCGCGGCGCGCTCGTCGTTGGGGTCGAAGAAGATCAGCGCGGTGCACAGCCCGGCCTCGTTCACCTCGTGCACCGCGAGGAACTCGACCTCGAAGCGGCCATCCGGCGGTCCGCCCGCCCACAGTATGCGTCCGACGGCGACGCGGTCGCCCGCGGTGCCGACGATTGCACGGCGCTGGTGACGGGCGCCCGAAGCGAGGCGCTCGCGTGCCGAGGCGATCATCAGATCCAAACCGCCCGAGAGTCCGACGATCGGCCGGCGATCCTCCCACACGAAGTCCGGGGCAAAGAACGCACGCGCGGTGGCGAGCGCCTCCGTGGCGGCCGCGAGATCGATCACTTCGAACGCAGCCCAGGCGCGCTCCAGGAACGCCGCCGCCGCGTTCGGCTTGGCGATCGCCGCCAGCGGACCTCTCCCTCGATCCCTTCCCGCGCCTTCGCCGCACTCCCAGCGCGCCTGGATCTCGGTCCGGGCGGCTTCCTCGTCGTCGATCTCGTAGCGGTCGTACGCGATGATCGCGCCGCGTTCATCCGTCTCGATCAGGAGCAGCGAGTCGCTGGCGCTCGGCCCGACCACCTCATCCTCCATCTCGAGCGTGAAGCGCATCAGCGCCAGCCGCTCGCCGCGGGTGGCGAGGAGATCGAGCGCGGCGCTCGCCGAGCGCATGGTGAGCAGCGGGCGCGTGAACTCGAGGAAGCCCTGGCGGTCGAGATCGAGCTGGAAGAGGCGGCGGTGGTCGCGGTAGCGGAGCAGGCCTGGCTGGAGCGCGGCGAAGCGCTCCAGGTCGCGCTGTCGCCACACCGCGATCACCTCACGCCAGGCGCGCGACGCGGCGTTCTCGAATCCCTCGATGCGCGGCCCGACTATGCCCGTTCGTCCCGAGTAGGCGCCATCTTTCGGCGCCGTATCGAGGGACGGTGAATGTGCAGGCAGGCCGCTACTCGGGACGAACGGCTGAGGGTCGGTGCCGGCCAACTCGGCGAAGCGCGCCAGCGCGCCGTCGCGGTCCTCGATGTCGTAGGTGTCCCTGCGCGCGACCCTGCCTTGCTCGTCCACTTCCGCGACGCCGAAAAACGGGTTCTCGAACGCGCCTCCGACGCGCGTGCCGAGCAGCGTCACCTGCCGCAAGATGCCGCGCGCGGCGAGACGGATGTGGTCGGCGCGATAGCGGGCGTCGGGCGAGAGATCGAAGGCCGACTGCTCCATCCGGATCAAGGTCTCCGAGTCGTGCCGCGCGTCGCCCCAGCCGAGGCGTCGGTGGTCGCGATAGACGAAGCCCGGAGCGAGCCTGGCAGCGTAGGCTCGCCAGTCGCGAGCCTGCCTGAGGCGATGCGTCGCCAATGCCTCGGTCAAGCGCGGGTACGCGGACGCCTCGCCGGCCTCGAAGCGCGCGTCGAGCTCGGCATGGGCGGCGACCTCGTCTTCGAGGTCGAAGAGCACGAGGCCGACGATGCGCCCGTCGCTATCGACCTCGTGCAGCGCGAAGTGGTCCTCAATCGCCAGCGGGCCGCCACCCTCCGCCACCTCGCCCTCGAAGCGGTGGAAGTTGAGCGCCAGCCGCTCGCCGCGCGTCGCCCGGAGCTTGGACGTAAAGCGGCTCTTGGGCACGTCGAAGATGAAGCGGAACTGCTCCAGCCAGACGTCGCGGTCGCAGGTGTTGCGCAGCAGGCGGCGGCGCTCGTCGAACACCATCACCGGCGCCACGCAGGCGAGCACGCCTTCCCAGTCGCGCCCGTTGAAGCAGCGGAGGAGCTCGCTGTCGGTTCGCG
>Ga0335082_10002264_pt1 | contig 20709 bp, 9 predicted proteins | sample Lox_Sample_41_FD_206718 | JGI IMG/M metagenome (GOLD analysis project Ga0335082, IMG submission 206718) | Soil microbial communities from Loxahatchee National Wildlife Refuge, Florida, United States - Lox_Sample_4.1 | ecosystem: Environmental > Terrestrial > Soil > Wetlands | place: USA: Florida...
ACAGTGGGCCAAACAATGGGCCAAACAATGGGATCGACCTCAAGAGGTAGGGACGCATGAGTGATCTGAAGAAGCAGGAGCGAACTGCCATCGAAGCCGTCGCCAGACAGTTCTCGGCCACTTGGGAAAAGGGTAGTGATCCCCCCGACGCCTACATCACGGTCGCTGGGAGACGGGTTGCTGTTGACATCACAACCCTAAAACGGCGCGGCACTGGCCAAGGTGACGCCGCCAAGCCTCGTTTGAGGTTCGATAAGGTTGCAACCAGGGTCATTGAACGTCTGCAAGCCAACCTTGGCGAAACCGTGCCGGACGGCATGACAGTGTTGCTGACCATCACCGCTCCCATCCGTTTGCCATCTAAAACCGCTGCCTCGCTGGAAGACAAAATACGAACTCTTCTCGGGCGGGGATCGCCGGGTCGAGATGAGAAAGGCATGATTCACGGGAATCGTGTCCAGATTCGATTTTTGACAGGCGAATCTGATCGAACGCCGAAAGTGATTGGGTTCGTGCACAATTCCGATTCAGACCCAGTTCTACTTTTGAACATGACATGTGAATTGCTTGACCTAATCAGTGCCGAGGCTGGCGGGCGGGTGCCGAGGCTTGCGGGTGATCGATGGCTCGTTGTGATAAGCGCCGGCGGAATTTCACACTTTGAGGCATATCGCTACATCTATTCGCAGCTACGCATGGCGACCGACTTTAAGAAGATTCTCATGGTGTTTGGCGATGGGCGTGTTGGGACGTTGACGGAATGAAACCAGTTTGCGCGCGCGCCGCCTCTCGGTATGGAGGGCTTGACAGGAGGATAGGGCAACGCACTGACGCGAGCAGAGCGCCGAATCAAGCTTGGAGTGGATGGCGGCCTTCGGTCCGCCCAGGACTGCAGGCCGCACTAGCTAGGAAACGGCAAGATTTTACCCAAACAATGGAGTCCACGTCACTTATCGTGGTCTTCGCAACATGGGTCCCCGTCCGTCGTGCGGCGGGTTGGACCCAATGGCTGCGACAAGTGCATCGGACTCTTACGGAGCACAACAGTGGACTAGTACACAGAGAGAGCAACAATTCCGGCGGGGAGCTCTTCAGTCGCCTCGGCGTGCGCCTTAGTTCGAGCCGCCTTCGAAATCGCGAACTGGAATGATTTCCCGATAGAGCCGGCCTCTAACTGCTTTATGGCATAGACGCCGTTGACATACGACAGCAGGACCCGGCTACGCTGAGTGTCCGTTATCTCAGCCGGACCACTGAGGATCGTTGTGATCCCGCCCGGACCATCCACCGTCAGCACATTGGTACGCAGACAGTTTCCGGTGAGCGACATCGTGTAGGTACCCGGCTCCAGGATAGTGTTGCCCCAGTATGTTTCATACGGCAGAGTGAATGTTCCCTTGTAAGCCTCCTGTGCATTCGCTTGGGACGTGGTCAACCCAAGAGCCCCAGCCAATAGAATCGCGCTAACTGCATATTGAATTCGAAACATCACGCGGATCTCCTTTTCCTCTTTCTTGAACCTTCTAAACTTCTGTTTCGTCTGTATGCGAAGACGAGTGAACAATGCCGTCGGCACCTCAGCAGGAGATCAATTCTGTGGCGGCTTCTAAGTAGCGGGATCTAAGCGTATTAGGCGACGCTCTTACATTTTCTGCACATATTTCGCGACTGAAAGGCCGCGGCAGGCGGAGAGCCTGACCCCGCTTCGTCGAGCGTCTGCGAAATAACGCCAGCAGCCCACGATAACCCACAATGCGCAAGGGTGTTCCAATTGTGTGAGGTGCCGGTTTGCTGAAATTCGCAATCTTATGCCATCGCTGGCTCGGGGTCATGCTTTGTCCGCTCTTCTTTCTTTGGTTCGCTTCGGGCTTCGTGATGATGTACTGGGGCTTTCCGGAAGTGGGCCAGGACGAACGACTCGGCAAAGCGGAAGCACTTACGCCATCTATGATCCGTGTATCGCCCGAAGCAGCCTACGCGTTGCTGCAATTGCCGAATCCACCCGATGACGCCGGACTCAGCATGCTCGGTGGCCGCCCGATTTACCAGTTTCGAACCCGACGACTTCAGTCCATCGTTTACGCCGACACAGGCGATCGTCTGGCATCGGTCTCGCAGGGAATGGCGCTCGGCGTTGCTGCTCGCTGGACCGGACAATCCGCAACCGAAGCTCACTTCGATGACTTCTTGCGCGACGCGGACCAATGGACCGTCAGCGGACATTTCGCAGCGCTGCGGCCCTTATTCAAATTCTCCTGGCCGAACGGTGAACAAGTGTACGTGTCGGCTTCGAGCGGCGAAGTAGTTCAGCACACGAAGCCCCACACGAGGCTCGCGGCGTACTTCGGTGCGATTCCGCACTGGTCATACTGGACATTACTCAAGAAGAACAACAATCGGTGGTATAAGTTCGTCGTCTGGTCATCCGGTATCGCGACCAGCGTCAGTTTGTTGGGCTTGATCGTTGGGTGTTGGATGTACTCGCCGAGCCGGCGCTACCGTTTCAGGGGCCACCCGACGCGCATCCCGTACTCGGGCCCGAAACGCTGGCACATGTTCTTAGGTTTGTTGTTCGGATCCCTCGCATGCACTTGGGCATTCAGCGGACTACTTTCGATGGAGCCGTTCGATTGGCTGGCGGGAAATGACGAATACGCTCTGAAGGTCGCCGCTGCTATGCGGGGAGCTATCCGGCTGGATGCCTTTGCTTCGAAGGGCCCAGGCGTAGCGCTCGACCAAGCGAGCCTGCAAACCAAAGAGCTGGAGTTTGTTTTCTTTGACGGCGAACCTTTCTATGTTGCTCGCCAGTCGGTAAAGGTTGCCCGTATTGTGCCGGTGCGGGGGAATCCGTCCGATCAATTCGATCCCGCTCGCATACTAGAGTTGGTGCGCAGGACAACGACGAGTGTTGCTGAAGCCAACATTATCAGCCGCTATGATGCATACTACCTAGATCGCAACGGGCAGCATCCCTTGCCGGCTTTGCTGGTTCGCTTGAACGATGCGAGCCGATCGCAATATTATATCGATCTCAAGACTGCTCGTATCGTAGAAGCGTACGACAGCCGATTACGCTGGAACCGCTGGCTGTATCACGGCCTGCATTCCTGGAACCTGCCGTGGCTGTACAGTCACCGTCCGGCTTGGGACATCCTGGTGATTGCGCTTCTTCTGGGAGGAACCGCACTTACAGCCACGGCCCTCACCCTTGGAATTCGGGTTTTGGGCCGTTTGCTGAAGTAGTCTCGCGCAGGTCGGTGACAGTCTGTGACCTGCGCCACATTAGAACGTGAAGTGAGCGAACACCTGAATGACGCGGGAGTTGCTGCTGTAGAACTGATCGAATCGCCCGAACAAGGGATCGCCGGGAACCAAGTCGTTGCGCGCGTTGGTATAGCCCCTCGATTGAACATCATTGATATATCCGCCAGTAAACTGCGGGTGGTTGAAGAGGTTGTAGAATTGGCCGCCGATATCGAAGGAGAAGCGCTCGCTGAAGGTGAATCGCTTCTTCAGGGCCATATCAATGTTATTGATCGGGTGAAGCGGGAACGTATTCCGCCCGCCATTAGCCAACGCACCGGAGCCAGCGACGACATACCGGGCGTTGGAGTTCTTGGCAACGTAGGCAACGATTGTCCCACTCGACGATGCGACCTGGCCCTGTGCATTGTAGCCAACAACGGCGCTGCCCACGTCGGCTTGACCCGCCGGATTAATGATCACCCGGTCGCCGGCGCTGTCGCCGTTCAGGTTCGTATCTAGACCGCTCTGCACGGTAGCGTATTCTGGCGATTCATACGTATAGGTACCAGAGATATTCCAGTTCCCGACAATGTTCTTCATCAGCCAGTTGCCGCCGGTGAAAGGCCTGAACTCATAGATCGGTGTGAACGTGAACCGGTGGCGCCGATCTAGCGCGGAGGTTGCCCAATCGGCCTTGAGGTTGGTGAAATCCTGAGCTCGCCGAGGTGTCAAATAGGTCGAGAAATTGGTGGCGGTGGCGTCATCCTCGAGATGGCTCCAGGTATAAGCCACAATGTAAGTCAGGCCGTTGGAAAAGCGCCGGTTGAGCTGCAACGCGAGTCCGTGATAGGTAGAGGTCGCTTGCGGAGCGTAACCGACGATATTCGACTGTGAGCCAAGTGCGGAGAGATTGTTGTAAGGAATGTCCGTAGTTGCTCCAGGCGGAATAAACGCTTTCACCTGAGCCAGAGTCTTCGTTAGCGAAGCGAAAGTGGTTGCGCTGGGCAGCGAAAAGAAGGTCGGAATGAAGTTGCTTGCGGTCACTTGAGGGACGACATTCAACCGCGTTTGATTCCAGAGGTGCACACCGCGCGTGCCGACATAGCGCGCTTCGAATGTGTAGTTCTTGCGGAACGAATGCTGCACACCCAGAGTCCAGTCCAGACCGTACGGGCGCTTGCCGCCAAAAATATACGAAGCGACCGGTCCAAGGGCGCCCCTCATATTCGTTGGAAGGGCAACCGAGGATCCCGGCAACCCGCCGCTGGCCAGGAAACCGGTGGGGGCGCATTTGACGCCTGGGCAATCGTTCGTCTGTTGGAAATAAGGGGGCGCCGCATTCGCGGTCAAATTGGAATAAACCAAGTCATAAGCCTGACTGAAACCACCTCGGATGGACCATGCGCCCTGTTTGCCGGGCGAATAAGCGAAGCCGATTTTCGGTGCGAAGTTGGTGGGGTCGTAGTAGGGCCGGGCGAAGGTGATTCCACCTGGCACACTGGCCGGCGCGCTGGCCGCCTGATAGCGGGAAGCCACAGGAACGGTGACGTACTCGTAACGCAGTCCGAGATTGATGGTCAAATTGGGACGAATACGGAAATCGTCGTTGATGTAGGCCGCGGTCTGCAGGAAGCCGACCGGATAGCTGGTCGCGCCCGCGCTGCGCTCTCCGAGGACATCCGGCGCCAAGTCCTTGAGATAAAGTTCCATCGTGGAATATTCGTAGTTGCCTGTCACGCGCTGGATGAAGTAATTCGCCGCGATCATGTCGATAAAGTCGACGCCGAATTTGAGAGTGTGCTTCCCCCACACCTTGCTCACATTATCCGTGCCCTGAAACAGATCCTGGGTGGAACCGGAAGGACCGACGGGACCGTAGGTCAAGCCGTTCAACTCATCGATCTGGATCACCGGGAACGCGTCCAGACCAGGGAAGGTCAAGGAAGTACCCGGAAGGGTGTTAAAGTTGCGGCTGAACGAAAGACGAAATTCGTTTTGCAGCGTCGGGGTAAAATTGTGAAACTCCGACAGAATGTAGGAGTAGTTGTTGTACGGTTGGCTGGCATTAAATGCCGGCACTTCAGCCGGAACGATAGACGACTGGTTGTTGTAAATCCAGCGGCCGCGCAGTTGGTCCTTCTCGCTGATGTTGTAATCCAGCGACACCAGCGCGTCGTAGTTGTTGGTGAAGACGGGGTTGTTAAACGCGATGGAGCCGATTGGAATATTTTGCCCGAGGACGCTGACGGTGCCCTGATCGTTGGTAGCCGCCGCGGGGATGTAGTTCTTAAGAACCGTCAGATTGGTTGAGCTGATTCCCTTAATGCCGGCTAGCGCGGCGTAACCCGCGGAAGTGGGAGCATAGAGAGGCGATCCAGGCTGGGCGGATTGACCGACGGGATTGTACTCGAAGTTCCCAAAGTAGAACAGCTTGTTCTTGACGATGGGGCCGCCAACTGACGCGCCGAGATGGTTATTATCGTAGCGCGGATTCGACGTCAGGCCCTGCGTCGAGTTGAGCGAGTCCACGGCGTTGAGCTTGCGGTTCTGCAAGTATTCATACATCGAACCGTGAAGACGGTTTGTGCCGCTCTTCACAACGGCAGTAAAGATCCCGCCCGATCCGCCACCAAACTCCGGCGCGAACTGATTCTGCAGCAGTGTAAATTCACCGATCGCTTCGTTGGAGACATACATCAACGGCGCTGGATTGTAATAGTTGTTATTGCTGACACCGTCCAGGAAGAAGGAATTGTTGTCGGGCCGCTGACCGGAGATCGTTGGGCCAAAACCTTGTCCGACGCCTCCCGACGTGGATACGCCGGCGCCCAGCAGAGCCAGGTTGTAGATCCCCGAGCCGTTTGCCGTTTGAGGCAGTTCGATCACTTGTTGGGTGTTGAAGGTAGTCTGCAATTGGGCGGTGGTGGTATCGATGGATACGGCGCTGGCGCTTACCTCCACCGAAGTACCGACTGCTCCAACGGCCAGCGTCAGATTCAGAGTCAGCACCGCGTTGAGAGTTAAGTCGATGTTTTTGAGCGTGTTGCTTGAAAATCCTGTTGCCGATGCCGTCAGAGTGTAACGACCGACAGGCAGGTTCGTGAGCCGGTAGATGCCGCTGGCACTGGCCTGCGTGCTGACCTTCGCGCCCGTCGCGTCATTGACAGCTGCCACCGTCGCGTTTGGAATCCCGGCGCCACTCGCGTCCAAAACCGTTCCAGTCAGATCGCCGCTGATCGCTTGCGCGCGGACCGTACTGGAAGAAAAGGCGAAGCAAAGGGCCAGCAGCAGCATCCATTTGCTTGAATCAAAACGATTTATCATGTGAACCCCCCAAGTGTATACGTAAGCTACCGGAAACATCCAGAATGTATTACTTGTCGAACCAACCTTAAGAACTTAACAGAAACGCTAACATGGCACAATCAAATTGTCAATCGAAGTGCAGAGACAACGATTTCGTTGCCGCGTAGCACATTGGTTCACAACTGCACCCTTGCAACTAAACTCTTTCGCATAAGTACTCGTCTGTTCCATCCTCCTTGTTGACAGCAGGCGACCCAACCTTTCACCCCCAACGATATGTTTTACCGTATTTTCACAAATTGAGTTTCCAGAATGCGGATGGGTTTCCTGCCGCCGGCGTGACCTGAAGTCTCGTGGTACTCAGGAAACTTTCCTTTCTTGCCCCGAACCAGTCCGACACCCCCAGAGCGTTCAGAATGTCCGCTATCGACACGCCAACTAGTACTCCCGTGCTCGACGTTTTGCGATTGCTAGACGTGCAGCAAACATCCCAAGCGTCGCGGCTCCCGAATAGCAGAGATTGTACGCAGTAAACATTCTGTATCCCTTTGAATTAAAAACGCTTACGAAAAACAAGCAACGGCGGATCATTTGCATAAACGAAGCCATTCCCGAGTGTTCCGAACCTTGTCTGGGACTCTCGCAACCTGAATGGAGGGGGTACGAATGCGAAAACAGTTTTTCTTCGGCGTGATGGCGCTATTGGCCATCGCCGCTCTATTAACCGCTCAAACCATTGTTACCGGAGAACTTTCGGGCACGGTGACGGATCCGACCGGCGCAAGCATCGGATCAAGCAAGATCACTCTAAAAAACGAAGCCACTGGCGAGACGCAAACCGCTACGACAAACGAACTAGGGGTTTTTCGATTTCCGTTGCTTCGCCCCGGTTCCTACACCGTAACAGCGTCGGCGTCAGGCTTTCAAGATGCCACGCAAAAGGCAACCGTCAACTTGGGTCAAGTCTCATCGTTAAAGTTCCAGCTCGGAATTCAAGGACAAGCGCAGGTGGTGAACGTAACCGAGCAGGCAACACTCGCCCAAACCGACAACGCGAACCTGGCCACTACATATAACAGTACGCAACTCGAGAACCTGCCAGCGCCGGGCAATGACATGACCGCCTATGCGTTTACCGCTCCGGGCGTGACCGTCAGCACTGGTGGCGGATATGGCAACTTCTCGGTATTCGGATTGCCCGGAGTCTCCAACCTCTTCACTGTGAACGGTACGGACAATATGGATCCGTATCTGAACCTTAACAATTCCGGCGCAAGCAACTTGACGCTGGGCGCGAACGAGATTCAGGAAGCGGCAGTGGTAATGAACGGCTACACCGGCCAGTACGGACGTCAAGCCGGCGCGCAGGTGAACTATGTCACCAAGTCCGGCGCGAATGCGTTTCATGGCAATGCAGCGTGGTACTACAACGGCCGTGTGATGAATGCGAACGACTGGTTCAATAATGCTTCCGGCACTGCCCGTCCGTTCGCGGTCTCCAACGAGTGGGCTGATTCGGTTGGCGGCCCGATCGTCAAGAACAAAGCGTTCTTCTTCTTCGACAACGAAGGCATCCGTTACGTTCTGCCGAGCGGAGGGCCGCCGGTATACACACCGACCCCCGACTTTGCCAACTTCGTTCTGAATAATTTGAAGCAGAATAATCCCGCAGCGGTGCCGCTTTACACGACGGCATTCAATCTCTACGCGAACTCCACTGGAGCCTCCCGCGCCACGGCAGTTACTAAAGCGGACGATCCTTCAGGCGCGCTTGGTTGCGGCGACTTCCAGGGTGGTGGTTTCGGAACAACCAAACCATGCGCCTCTGTGTTCCGCAGCACCGTGAATAACCTCAATACCGAATGGTTGCTTGCTGCGCGCGTCGATTACAACGTCACGGACCGGGATCGTGTGTACTTCCGTTACAACACCGATCACGGCGTACAAGCTACCGGAACCGATCCCATCAACTCGGCATTCAACGCCAACAGCGTGCAGCCTCAATACGGCGGTCAGTTTGGCTATACGCGAGTGGTGAGCCAGAGCATGGTGAACCAGTTGCTGCTTTCCGCCTCGTATTACACCGCGATCTTCGGTCCCCCGGATATCGCCAATGCCTTGAAAACCTTCCCAACAACAATCGCGTTTGGAGATGGATTGTACAACTCCAACACTGCCGGCACATCGCTCGGCGGGACGGACTTCAACTATCCACAAGGACGTAAAGTTCGACAGTGGCAACTGGTCGACGACTACTCGATCGTTCACGGCGCGCACACGTTCAAGTTCGGCGCTAATGTCCGCAAGAACTGGGTAAGCACCTACGCTTTCGGCGTGAACACCAGCGGGCTGCTGACCTTCAATTCGATGACCGATTTCGTTAATGGCCAGATCACACCCGATGGTGGATCGACCTACTCCCAGGCGTTCACCCGGATCGGCGCCGAGGGCTTGAATCTCTATAGCGCCGGCTTCTACGCCCAGGACGAGTGGAAGCTTCGGCCAAACCTGGTCCTGACCGTGGCATTGCGCCTGGATCGCAACAGCAACATCCAGTGCTCGGCGGCGTGTTTCAACGAGCTTGGTACTCCGTTTGCCGCCGCTTCGCACACCGCTACCACGCCGTATAACCAGTCCATCAAGACCGGGCTGACTCAAGCTTTCCCCTCGGTAGAAGCTGTGGTGGCCGAGCCACGAGTCGGAGTGGCCTGGAATGTGGCTAAGTCCACCGTGATTCGCGGCGGAGTCGGACTCTTCTCCGATCTCTACCAAGGTCTGATCGCCGATCGATTCCTGACCAATTCGCCCGCGGTGGCGTCGTTCACTACCTCCAACGGACTTGTCGCGCTGAACAATTCAGGCAGCATATTCGCCAACGTGTCGAATTCCGCCAATGCCTTCCAGAGCGGGTTCGCCAATGGAGCGACTCTGGCTCAGCTGCAGGCGCAGGTTCCAGGATTCAGCGCGCCGAACTTCAACACTGTAGCCAATGAGCTTTACAATCCGAAGTACCTGGAGTGGAACTTCGAGGTGCAGCAGGGATTCGGCAACAAGTACCTGCTTTCGGTGAACTACGTCGGCAATCACGGATACGACGAGATCAACCAGACGTTGTTTGCAAACCAGTTTGCCGCGAAGTCGTTCGTGGGCTTGCCCACATCGGCGCCCGATTCACGCTTTGCTGAAATCCGCGAGTTGAACAACGCCGGATGGTCGAACTTCGACGGTCTGGTGTCGTCATTCAAGTGGAGAATGAACTCCCAGTTCTCGGGTCAGTTCTCCTACACCTGGAGTCACGCGTTGGACACTTGCTCGAATTCTTGCCTGGAGCCATTCAATGCGCTGACTGCGGTAAGCATGCGGTATCAGATCAATCCAACGGGCCTGGGTTCGCTGAACTACGGCAACGCGGACTATGATGCCCGGCATTCGTTGAGTGCGAACTACGTCTATACGCTGCCGGGTTCGTACTTCCATAATTCGATCGTGAAGGGCATACTCGGCGGGTGGACTGCCGCAGGCACCTTCTTCTATCACAGCGGGTATCCATTTAGCGTGATCGATAGCGGCGTTCGAAGCGGTCAGGTGAGCAACGGTAGCGGCATCGCCACGCAGCAGTTCCTGGCTGATTGGCTGGGCGGCTCATCGGGCTACCCGAGATGCTCTACGCCGAACGTTTCGTGCTATTCGTTTTCTCAATTCGCGACGAAGGCGAACCAGCATGACTACGGCAACATCCCGCGGAATTCATTCCGCGGTCCCGGCTACTTCGACACGGACCTGAATATCAACAAAACGTTCACGGTCATGGAGCGATACAAGCTGCTCATCGGCGCGTACTTCTTCAATGTGTTGAACCATCCGAATTTCGATCTTCCGGTGAACAACGTGGCTTTGAGCAACTTCGGTCAGATCCAGGCCAGCGTCTCCGCTCCGACGAGCGCCTATGGTGCGTTCCAGGGTTCGGCGGTATCGGGACGGGTGATTCAGACTGTAGTGAAGTTCACGTTCTAGAACCCGGAACCGGGAGGTTCCACGCAGTAGTAGTAATTCGGCGCTCTCATCCCTAGGGCTGGGAGCGCCTTTTTCTTTGCTTCGGCGGCTATGGTTTATTGAATACCGATCATGGTAGGAGAAACGTTAAGAACCGACCAAACCGGCTAACCCATCGCAACCAAAATAACTTGGCGACGAGAGCGATAAATCTTCCAGATTCCGTAGGATACGACGAAGAACAGAATGTTTGAAAATGCCGGATTTACCCTTGACGAACCCTGTTTCATTCGTGATACGATTCCGTAAGCAATCAAGAATCTAACCAGTAATTTTGCCTTCAGGCCCACACGGGGTGGGTTTGCATAGAAACGTAACCAGAAGGGGAAATCGAGAACAATGAGAACACAAGTAACAATCGTCCTCGCTTTGGCACTCCTGTGTCTCAGCGCCACGGGCTTGTTCGCGCAGGCGACTGCCAGCGCAACTTTACAGGGAACGGTATTGGATAAAAGCGGCGCCGTCGTCCCGAACGCCGATATCAAGATCAGCAACAAAGAGACCGGTTTGGCGCGCGTCACGACCAGTGGCGGATCGGGCAATTACCGCTTCGACTTGCTGCCGGCCGGCATTTATGAAGTGCGGGTTTCGGTGAAGGGTTTCGCGACGGCTGTCTACTCGAATGTGGAACTGGCCGTGAGCCGCACCACCACGATCGATGCCACGCTCACTCCCAGCCAACAGGCAGAAGTGGTGACCGTCGAATCGAGCGGAGCCGCGCTGGTCGATCTGCAGAAGACCGACGTGAGCCGCGCCGTGAATCCGACAGAGGTCGTTGACCTGCCTTCGAATAGCCGCGACTTTGTCGGACTGGCAGTTCTGGCTCCTGGTGCGCGTCCGGTGAACTCCTACGATCCGACCAAGAATCGAGTCGGCGTATTCGCGACGAACGGCTCAAACGGCCGCAACGTCAACGTCACGGTGAATGGCATCGACGACAAAGACAACACGGTCGGTGGACCTGTGATGCAGTTACCGCTCGAGGCCATCGAAGAGTTCAACATTTCCACGCAACGCTTCTCGGCTGCCAACGGACGCAGCGAAGGCGCGGCAGTGAACGTGATCACCAAGAGCGGCACCAATAATTTTCACGGTTCGCTGTTCTATCAAGACCGCCGCGATGCCTTCCAGGCGAACGATTACTTCTCCGAGCAGGGCAACCAGGAGAAACCACCATTCTTGCGCCAGCAGTTCGGCGGGTCGATTGGTGGGCCGGTTATCAAGGACAAGACCTTCCTGTTCTTCGCGCTGGAACGTGAGCGTGAGCAAACCAGCTTCCCCGTCACAGCCAAGGCCCAAAGCGAGTTGGCGCTGGTGACCAACCTGGGCGCACAGCCGTCCAAGGTGATCCCCACTCCCTACTACGATTGGCGCTACAACGGTCGTCTGGACCACCGCATCAACGACAAGAACAACTTTTCGGTTAGCTACACCAACCAGAACAACAACGGGTTGAACGACCAGTCCGGACAGACGAACGACCTGACGGCCGGCAACTTCACCACCAACCAGCTCATCATCGCCAACGCGAGTCTCACGTCCGTGATCTCGCCGACGATGGTGAACGTCGCGACAATGGGCTACCAGTACTGGAACAACCTGATCGACTCCAGTCTGCGCGCGCCGAACTACACGTTCCCCAACGAGTACTTCGGGACGAACGGAAACGTGCCACAGCAGAGCTTCCAGAAGAAATGGCAATTCAAGGACGATTTCTCGATCACCAAAGGCAAGCACAACTTCAGGATGGGCTTCGACTACCTGTATGAGCCGGTCCTGGGTGGCTTCTTTATTTTCAACCCCACGATCACGTTCACGTTCTTCGACGACCCGAGCACGATTCTGGGCAACAAGACCCTCTATCCGCAAGGCTTCGCGACTCCGGGGGCGGTTTCCGGTATCAGCGATACATCGGGGAATCCGTACTTCTATCTCAGCCCGAAGATGTTCGGTCTCTATTTCCAGGATGACTGGAAGGTCAACCGCCGTCTCTCAGTCAATCTCGGCCTGCGGTGGGACAAAGATTACGATTTGAATGGCGGACCGGAGCAAGCGAATGCGCGTGTCTACCAGCAGCTCAAGGCCATCAACAATCCCTTCGCAGGAGGCCTTCCGCATGATGACAACAAAGACTTCAGCCCGCGCATCGGAATTGCTTACGATCTGACCGGAAGCGGCAAGCATGTACTCCGTGCCGGGTACGGTTTGTACTTCGGACAGACATTCATCAACATTCCGCTGTTCATGCTGCAGCAGACCAATCAGTTCCTGTTCACGCAGAAAGCCTACACCAGCAGCGCGACGCCGGGTACCGCGTGCAGCGCATCAGTTTCCGACGCTCTGCCGTCCGGCCAGTTACTCTGCGCCTTCCGCCTCGGCGTCGATCCGAATCCGCCGAAACCGGCTCCCGCGACTTCAATCGGTCCGGCAGACGTCAGCCGCCCCATCGATCCGAACTACCGCAATCCGTACACGCAGCAGTGGAACGGTGGTTACTCCTGGGAAATTACTCCCAATTCAGTGTTCGAAATCGAGTACGTGCACGTGCTCGGGTTGCACGACGCGAAGACAATCGTGATCAATCCGAAGGACGTCAACAACGGCGGCGCTCGCAACACGGATGCGCCCCTCGCCGCGGCGAAATTGCCGCTGCTCGGTCAAATCCGCATGAACGAACCCATTGGCCGCAATCGCTACGATGGGCTGAACATTGAATTCCGTAAGCGGATGAGCAATCACTTCTCCGTCAATACCAGTTACGTAATATCGCGAGCGCTAGGCTATAACGGTGCTTCCGCAAGCTTTGGCAACGCGCCTACAAACCTGAACAACATCTTCTCGTCATCCGATTTGGGTTATGTGCCGGGTGTAGACGAAAAGAACCGTTGGGTCCTCAGCGGGATCGTGGATCTGCCTTGGGGCATCAAGGTTGCTCCGATTCAGCAGGTCGCTTCAGCACGCCCCTATACTCCGCTCGAAGGCCAAAATGACACTTACGGCTTTGGCGGCGGTCAGGGCAGCACGCATGCCATCGTGCTGAATAGCGACTCAAACAACTTGCTCAGTACAGCGACCTACTCAGCAGCGCAGTTACGAGCGTGTCTCGCGGGTGGGACATGTCATCAGGTGGCTACCGGATTCCTGCGCGGTCAGACGTTCTATCAGCTTGACGCGCGCTTCAGCAAGGAGCTCAAGTTCGGCGAGAAGATGAAACTCAATCTGTTCTTCCAGACGTTTGACTTGACGAATCGCGCCAACTTCGGTTCCAACTTCGGAACCAACATTCGGACCAGCACGTTCGAAAAGCCGCTCGGGTTCGTGCAAACGAGCGGTGTGATCGTGCCCCATTCTTTCAACGGCGAGTTCGGCGCGCGGTTTAGCTTCTAACGCGCGGGGACCAGCCTGACTTTGTTTTCGCCGGCATGGCCAAACGGTCATGCCGGCGTTTGTTATTAGGGGCTACGTTTCTTCATGGCAATCCGAGCACTGGATGGTACAATTCTGCCTAACGGGATGACGGGGCGGATAGTTTCAGGCACAATCGTTCGGATTGCAATCTCAGCGTCGGTCTTGACGCTGGCGGCTTTCTCGCAATCTCCCCGTCCCAGTCCAGAAACGGATCAACCCAAAGCGATCAGCGGCGCTTTTGGCGAGTTATCGCTGGATCTGATCGTTCGTGATAAGCACGGACGGCCGATTCGCGATTTGCGCCCGGAAGAGATCAAGATCACCGATGACGGCGCTTCCGTAACGATCAAGGCATTGCATCCGGCGGCCCGAAACAAGGCCGCGCCGGAACCGGTTGATCCGCGCCGTCAGTTACATCTCGTGTCGCTGGTGTTCGACGGTCTGAACAGCGCCGCTCGCCGTCTGGCCCGCAAATCGGCGCTTGAGCTGATCCGGACTGCAAGCGGCCCTCAAGTATATTTTTCGGTCTGGCAGATTTCGGATCGGCTCCAGTTGCTACAGCAATTTACGCGCGATCCCGTGAAGCTGGCGCAGGCCATCGATTCGGCTCTGCCGGAGTCACGCCAGGGTCGGACCAATGCCTCCCCTCAAGCTCAACCCGGTTCCGCACCTGCCGCGAACGACCAGCCTCTGGAGTCCTTGGCTTCGCAGATGCTGACGATGTCGCAGAAGATCGCGCGAGAAGAGAATGCTCAGCCCTCCATCTTCAGTCTGTTGGCGCTGGTCAGGCCGCAAGGAACATTTCCCGGCCGCAAGAGCCTGCTGTATATCGCGGAAGGGCAACAAATCAAGAGTTCCGCTGGGGGTTCATTGCAATCCATCATCGGAGCTGCCAATCGCGCCCAAGTAAGCATCTACACGATTGATACCGAGGGAATCAGTCCGGGCGCGCTGAATGACGCTTCTGAAATGATGCTCTCGACGATCATGGATACGGCAGGAGCTGGATTATCGCCACGAGCCACGGCAAGCCTGGGCGAAGTGTCCTTCCGGACTCTTGTCCGAATGGAGACCGAAAAGAGCAAGAATTCACGCTCACCGTTGAAGGAACTGGCGGCGGCCACCGGCGGATTCTATATCGGCGATCCGAACAATTTCAGAAAGCCCCTTCGCGCCATGGCCGAGGATATCGGGGCCTACTACGAAGCGACTTATTCTCCTCAATTGACCGAGAATGATGGGCACTTCCGCAACATCGCCGTAACGGTGGCACGGCCTCATGTTCGCGTACAATCCCGCAAGGGCTACTTTGCCCTGCCTGCTAGCGGCGGGCTGGAATTGGCGTCTTTTGAGATACCGCTGCTCAAGGCGCTAAGCGCCAGCAAGAAAGACGAAACGATTCCATTCCGGAGCCAGGTGCTGCGATATGTCGCGCGCCGCGGGCAACCCCATGCCGCTCTAGTCATTGAAGTCCCGATGAACGAAGTCGCGTTCCAGGAAGACGACAAGAACAAACTTTACCAGGCGCATCTTTCGTTCGTCGCCCTGGTGAAGGCGAGCGATGGCCAAGTGATCCGGAAGCTCAGCAGGGATGTGAGCGTGCGTGGCGCCGCCGAGCATCTGGAGCAGTCGCGCGCGAAGACCTTCACCTTCGAGCGGGCGTTTGATATCTTGCCGGGCGACTATCGCGTCGAGATCGCGATCTCGGACCAGTATGCCAACAAAATCAGCGCAAAAACCGTCAATTTCTCGATTCCGGCTTCGATCGAGGGCCTGGCGCTCAGTGATGTGGGTGTGATTGGGCATTTCGAACCACTCGATCCGACGCTCGATGCCGACGAACCGCTTCTATATCAAAACCACCGCGTAGTCCCTGACTTGACCTTTGCGGAACGGGCAGCCGACACGGATTTGCCGATCTTTTTCACGGTCTATCCGTACCCGCAGAGCTCGGAAAAACCTCGGCTCGAAATGGAAGTCAGAAAAGACGACGCGCTGATCGCCTCCGTTCCATTGCAAACGCCCGATGGACCGCCCGGCGCGCCACTGTCATTTGTCACAGCCATTCGGCGCGATACGTTACCAGCAGGGGCGTATCAGTTGCGCGTGAGGGTCGCGCAAGGCGGCGTGGAGCGGGAGCAGTCGTTGGCCTTTCTGGCAACCGGTGGCCCCGACGCTACTAGCGCGGCGCCAACAGAAGCTCGAAACTTCCTGAACAGCACAATCAGCCCGTCACTGCTCGCGGGGTTGACGCGCCCTCCGGATTCTGAGCTTGATAAGGTGCTCCAAGCCGCTCGCCGCCGTGCGTCGGACTATCAGACTGAACTTCCGAACCTGATTTGTGTCGAGCAGACTGCACGCTCCGAGGATGCGACCGGCCAGGAGGATTGGAAGTACAAAGACACCATTGTCCGCCTGCTCCGTTACGTCGATGGCGAGGAGCGACGGGACGTCCTGCAGGTCAACGGGCATCGCGCGCTGGGCGCGAGCGTCGACGGGATTCAGATCACCGGCGAGTTCGGCAGGTTGATGAACATGGTGCTATCGGAGAAGTCGCAGGCGCAGATCGACTGGCAGGGAATGGCGGAGATCGCCGGGACTCGCACGCATGTGTTTCGCTTCCGCGTGGCCCAGGAACACTCCGGCTGGCAGCTCGCCGCCAACGCCGGTGGTCGCAGTGTGCAGGCGGCGTACGACGCCCTGCTCTACATTGATGCGGACACCATGGGGCTGCAGCGGATAACCCTCAACGCTCGCGATCTACCGCTGTCCTTTCCTATTCAGGAGTGCGTAGTTACAGTGGACTACGATTACGTGGCGATCGCGGGTCACGATTATCTGGTGCCGCGACAAGCGACGCTCAATGCACGAGAGGGCGCGCATCATCTGAAGAAAAACGAGATTCACTTCGTGAACTACCGCAAGTACGGATCGGAATCGACAATCAAGTTCGGCCAGTAAACTGCAGCTTTTAGCACCTATAATTGCAACAGGGCCATGCGCAAGCGTCTGACAATCGGCTCGGCTGTCGTACTACTCGCCATTCTGGTGACGCTCGTGGTGTGGCAGGGCTCCTTCAACCTGAGTCCCATCGCTCCTTCCAACGTTCAGCAGACGTATGTGTTCTGGGGCGTATCCACGCTGATTTTCGTTCTTACCGTCGCTCTGGGCTTCATCCTCTTCCGCACCGGCGTAAAGCTGTACATGGAGCGGCAGAGTAACCGGCCCGGCTCGCACATAAAATCCAAGCTAATCGGCGGGGCGCTAGCGCTCAGTGTGCTGCCGGTTTTCTTTCTGGTGTTGTGGAGCGTTTCGGTTCTGAATCGCAATCTGGATAGCTGGTTCAGCCGCCCAGCTCGCAACATCAAAACGGATCTCAGCGAGGTAGGAATCGCGCTGGATAAAGAAGTCCGGGAGAAGTTGACGGCGCAGGGGAACTTGCTCGTTTCGTTACCTGCCGGGCAGAGCGCCGACGTTTACGCACGTTTTTGTCTGGAAAATCACATCGATCGCGCGGAACTCGAAGGGCTTCAGGGTGTGAAGCAAGTGCTGTGCGCCGTGCAAAACCCTCAGGAAGGGAACCGGTATGAGGCACGCGTAACGACGTCCCGGGGCATGCTCACGCTCTCAGCGAGATTGCCGCTCGATCTTGCCGCGAAACAGCACGAGATCGATCGCGCCATCGCCGAGTACAATCAACTGGCTGTAGAACGCACCACGTTTCGCAGGATGTACCTGCTGCTGTTGAGCCTGATCACGCTGTTCATTTTGTTCTTCGCAATTTGGATCGCGCGGTATATGGCCGGGCAGATCAGCACCCCGATCACAGCGCTCCTGAAAGCCGCGGAGCAGATCCGCAAAGGCAACCTGGGATATCGCGTGCATGTCGGCGCCATCGACGAAATGGCCACGCTGGTGAAAGCGTTTAACGAGATGACCGAGTCGCTTGAAACCAACAGCAAAGAGCTGGAAGCGCGCCGCCGTTTCACAGAAGCGATTCTCGAAAGCATCCCGACCGGTGTCATTTCACTGACCTCCGACGGTAGAATCCAGCGCGTGAACCGTGCGCTCATGGGTATCTTTCCCGAGGAGCAGGTGACGAGGGCGGCGCGGCTCAGCGATCTGTTTTCGCGTGACGACACCGCCGAGATTCGTTACCTGATGAATCGCGCCCGGCGCACTGGCGTAGCTGGGACCCAACTCGAGTACAAGGCGGAACGTCGGGTGTTGCATTTGGCGCTTACCGTCGCGGCGCTCGATGAACAACGCAGTTCAGGGTTCGTGCTGGTGGTGGAAGACACCAGCGAACTGCTGCGTGCCCAAAAAGCTGCTGCCTGGCATGAAGTGGCCCGGCGCGTGGCGCACGAGATCAAGAATCCTTTGACGCCCATAGCCTTGTGCGCGGATCGGATCGGACGTCAACTGGACCGGCCGGAGCAGACCTCGGATACGCGGCGCATCCTGCGGGAATGCTCGGCTACGATCGCGCGTGAGGTGGAAAGCGTCCGGACACTAGTGGACGAGTTTTCCCAGTTCACCCGCTTTCCCGCGGCACAACCGGTGCCATCCGACCTTAATGAGATAGTCGAGAATGCGCTCGCCGTCTTCCATGGCCGTTTAGACGGCATTGGTCTGGACAAGATGTTGGCTTCCGGCTTGCCTCAAGTGAATCTCGACCGCGAACAATTCAAGCGTGTGGTGGTGAACCTGGTGGACAATGCCGCCGAAGCGATGCAGGATTCGCTCGTCAGGCAGCTCTATATCGGCACGCGGCTTACGGACGACGATTCGGTGGAGTTAGTGGTTGCGGACACGGGATGTGGTGTTTCTCGCGAGGACAAGGAAAAGTTGTTCCTGCCGTACTTTTCTACGAAAGGCCGCGGTACCGGCCTCGGACTCGCGATCGTCAATCGGATTCTTGCCGATCATGACGCCACGATACGGGTAGAAGATAATTTGCCGAGCGGCGCCCGGTTCATCGTCGAGCTTCCGCCGCTTGTCACCGCCGACCGCGAGGCCAAAGCGTCTGAGGTCGTCACAGCGGAGATTCATTCGTGAAGGCGCCGCGCATTTTGATCGTCGATGACGAGCCGCTCATCCGCCAATCGTTGTGCGGAATTCTGGACGACGAAGCATATCGAACCCATGCTGTCGCGACCGGTGAGGAATGCCAAACCGAACTCGGAAATGCGCTGTACGATCTAGTACTGCTCGATGTGTGGCTGCCGGGAATCGATGGACTGGAAACGCTGGCGCGCATCCAAGAGATACCATTCGCCAACCGGCCCGTGGTCGTAATTATTTCGGGCCACGGCACCATCGAGACGGCAGTCAAAGCCACTAAGCTTGGCGCGTTCGATTTCTTGGAAAAGCCGCTGACTATCGATAAAGTGCTCCTGGTGGTGAAAAACGCGTTGCAGCAACGACGTTTGGAGTTGGAACTCGAACGCTTCAAAGAAGACGGCAGGGTTCCTATCCAGATCATCGGTGAGAGCGTCCCGATGAAGGCGCTACGCCAGCAGTTGGCGCTGATGGCGGCGACCAACGGGCGCGTGCTGATCTACGGGGAGAGCGGAACGGGCAAGGAACTGGTGGCACATGCCATCCATGGCAGCAGTGCACGTGCGTCGGAGCCTTTCGTCGAAGTGAATTGCGCTGCGATCCCGGAGGATCTCATCGAGAGCGAGCTCTTCGGCCACCGCAAAGGAAGCTTTCCTGGCGCGCTCGAAGACAAAATCGGCAAGCTGCAGAAGGCCGATGGCGGTACGTTGTTTCTCGATGAGGTCGGCGACATGAGCCTCAAGACACAGGCCAAAGTTTTGCGTTCGCTCGACGAGCAGCGCTTCGAGCCTGTCGGCGCGCAGACCTCCATTCAAGTGGATGTCCGGGTGGTGGCAGCTACGAACAAGAATCTGGAAGATGAGATCGAGCGCGGCAACTTTCGCGAGGACCTCTTCTATCGGCTCAACGTGATTCCTTTCTACGTGCCGCCGCTGCGCGACCGGATTGAGGATTTGCCGCTTCTGGCCGATCATTTTCTGAAGGAATTCACCACTGCTTACGGCCGCAAACCGAAGGAACTGACGCCGGAGGCTTACCAGGCACTGCAAGAACATCGCTGGCCGGGCAACGTGCGCGAGTTGCGCAACCTGATGGAGCGCATCGTGATCATGAATCCGCAGGTGCGCATCGACGCTCGCCACATTCCGCTGAACAACGGAAAACGAACCGTGGCCGAACGTCCGGCGGAACGCTTCGGAAGTCTCCATGATGTTCGAGCGGCGGCCGAGCGAGAATATATTCTGAAAACGCTGGATGAAACCAAGGGCAACGTCACCCGCACCGCGGAGCTGCTGGGTCTGGAGCGCAGCAATCTCTATCGCAAGATGAAAGCGCTCGGGATCGCGCCAAAAGAGTAAGCCGAAGCATGACGATGTGCCCGGGGGGCTTCGGACCAGGCTACTTCAGATGACACCCCAAACAAGTAAACTTGCGGCCATGGCAAACCGCGCAGGTCTGCAAATCCAAGCCTGATTTCTTGTTGCTGTGGCTGTCCAGAAAGCCCACCACATGATTGGCTGGCTTCAACTGCGCGTCTTTCGGATGGCAGAACTCGCAACTATCTGACGGGCTGATGGTGTTATGGCAGACCAGGCAATCGGCCATTTGCGGCATATTCGACCGGCTGACCGCATC
>Ga0335082_10002265_pt1 | contig 20702 bp, 14 predicted proteins | sample Lox_Sample_41_FD_206718 | JGI IMG/M metagenome (GOLD analysis project Ga0335082, IMG submission 206718) | Soil microbial communities from Loxahatchee National Wildlife Refuge, Florida, United States - Lox_Sample_4.1 | ecosystem: Environmental > Terrestrial > Soil > Wetlands | place: USA...
CCTGATCGCTTGTCAGGATGATGAGGTTGGAGTCATTCGGATTGATCCAGATGTTCTGGTAGTCGTCGCCGCCGGGAGCGCCGCGAAACCCACTCCACGTTACACCGCCATCGGTGGACTTCCACGTAACTGTGCTCGTGACGTAAACCACGTCAGGATTTTTCGGATCGATCATCGGGACCGGCAAATCGCCGCCGCCAATGCGGGTCTTGGGGCGCTTGTCGGTGGTCATGGTTGACCAGGTCGCACCTGCGTCGGCAGAGTGGTACAAATCAACTTTTTCTCTGGTCGCAACCGATGCGAAGAGGTGCTTGGGGTCGCTGTTGGCGATGACGACATACGCCTCTACGATTCCGTCGGGTAGCCCGCCGGCAAGCTGCTTCCAGGTCTGGCCTCCGTCGGTGGATTTGAAGATTCCTCCGCCCGTGCCGTTGAATTCCCCATTTTCCCACGGACCTTCGCGCGCCTCCCACAATGTGGCATACACGATATTGGGATCGGCTGTGTCGATCCTGACGCCCGCTGCGCCGGTATTCTCGTCCTTGTACAGAACCTTCTGGAAGCTCTGGCCGCCGTCGGTGGAGCGATACACCCCGCGCTCGGGGTTCGGCCCGTAGGGATGACCTGCAACCGCAACGAACAGCCGATTGGGATCGTGCGGATCCACCGCCATCTGCGAGATCTGCTGCCCGTCGCGCAGCCCAAGATGCGTCCAGGTTGCGCCGCCGTCCGTGGATTTGTAAATTCCATCGCCGACCGACAGATCGGGCCGATGCAGCCCTTCGCCGCTGCCGACGTACACGATATTCGGGTCCGACGGCGCAACCTCGATGGCGCCTATAGAGCCAGTGGGCTGCTGATCAAAGATCGGTTGCCAGGTCCGGCCGAAGTCGTTGGTCTTCCACACTCCGCCATTCACCGCGCCCACGTAGAAAACGTTCGGCTGGCTCGGCACGCCGCAGACTGCGCGCGTGCGGCCGCCGCGGAACGGCCCGACATTCCGCCACTGCATCTCGGTGAGAATGCGGGTGTCAACCGCTTGCGACTGGGCGGAATGAGCCAAGCCCAGAATGAAGAACATAGGAAGCGAACAAGCCGCAGCAAAATAAGCCTTCATCAACCGGTGCACCTCGGTGTCTTGCTCGTCAAGTCGTGATTCTGCATCGCGAAAGTGTAATCTATCGGGACACATCTATGCCGGGTAGAGGACATCCCAGTTGAGTCTCGCCGTTAAGCCTCTTCGCCAAGTCTTGATTATTGCGGCCCTGCTGGCGCTGCCATTGTCCGCGCATGCGCAATCGGTCTCGCCCGAACTGTTCAGCGGTCTCCAGTGGCGTCTGATCGGCCCTTTTCGTGGCGGGCGTGCAGTCGCCGTAACCGGAGTCCCGGGCAGCGAAACCACGTTCTACTTCGGTTCGGTCGGCGGCGGAATCTGGAGGACGATTGACGCCGGTGTGACGTGGACACCCATCTTCGATGGCCCGCCAGTCGCCTCAATTGGCGCGCTCGAAGTCGCGCCCTCGAACCCGACCGTTCTTTACGCCGGCACCGGCGAATCCGACATCCGCTCCGATCTCAGCTCGGGCGATGGCGTGCATAAATCCACCGATGGCGGTGCGACGTGGAAGCATGTCGGGCTGCGCGATTCCCGGCAGATCAGCCGCATCGTGATCGATCCCAACAACGCTGACGTCGTGTACGTCGGGGCGCTCGGCCACGCCTATGGTCCGAACGACGAGCGCGGCGTTTACAAGTCCACCGACGGCGGCCAGACCTGGAGTCGCCTGTTGTACAACGGGCCGGAGATCGGCGCCTCTGATCTTGCCATCGCCACCGGCTCGCCGAACATCCTCTTCGCCGGCATGTGGAATGCACATCGTCCGCCGTGGAGCACTTACGCTCCGCTGACAGGTCCGGGCAGCGGGCTCTACCGCTCGACCGACAGCGGCACAACCTGGACACAGCTGACGGGTCACGGTTTGCCCGACGGCGAGTGGGGCCGGGTCGGAGTGGCCGTCGCGCCAAACGGCAAACGCGTTTACGCTGTGATTGAAGCGGGCACGAAGTCGGGACTTTATCGCTCGGACAACGGCGGCGACAACTGGACGCTCGCCAACAGCGATCCCCGCCTGACCAGCCGCGCATGGTACTTCAGCCAACCCACGGTCGATCCCGGCAATCCGGATGTCATCTACATTCCCAACGTTGCGCTTTATCGTTCGGAAGACGGTGGCAAAACCATCGCGATTGTGCGCGGCGCGCCGGGCGGCGACGACTATCACCAGCTCTGGATCGATCCGAAGAATTCCTCCCGCATGATTCTCGGCACCGATCAGGGAACGACCATCAGTCTCAACGGCGGCAAGACCTGGTCCTCGTGGTACAACCAGCCGACCGCGCAGCTCTACCACGTCATTACCGACAACGAATTTCCCTATCACGTTTACGGCGCGCAGCAGGACACCGGCTCCGCCGCAGTGGCCAGCCGCACCGACCACAACCAGATCACCGGGCGCGACTGGTTTCTGGTTGGCGGCGGCGAAAGCGGCTGGCTGGCGCCCGACCCCAACGACCCGAACATCATCTTCGCCACCGGCGTTTACGGCAGTGTAGTTCGCTTCGACCGCCGCACGTCTCTGAGCCAGGACATCACGCCCTGGCCCATGCCGAACTGGAATACAGAAATCAACGAGCGGAGATATCGCGATCCCTGGACCCCGGCGCTCGTCTTCTCGCCGGTGGAAAAGAGCGCGCTCTACCTCGGCACCCAGTTCGTGATGAAGACCACCGACGGCGGTTTGCACTGGCAGCAGATCAGCCCCGACTTGACCGGCGCTGTACCGAACGCGTCGAAGGAAAAGCCCTCCGGCCCGGCCACGGCGCAGAACGCGAAGCAGCGAGGATTCGGCGTTGTGTTCAGCATCGCGCCATCGCCATTGAAGGCGGATGAAATTTGGGCAGGCAGTGACACCGGTCTCATCCATCTCACGCGCGATGGCGGCAAGACATGGCAGAACGTCACCCCGCCCGGAGTGGCCGACTGGAGCCGGGTTTCGATGATCGAGGCCTCCCGCTTCGATCCTGCCGTCGCCTATGCGGCGGCGGACCGTCATCGTGTGGACGACTACCAGCCGTACATCTATCGCACACGCGACTACGGCAAGACATGGCAGCCGATCGTGACCGGCATCGCCGCAACATCCGTCAACGCGATTCGCGAGGACACGCAGAAGCAAGGCCTGCTGTTTGCCGGAACCGAGTTGGGCATCTACGTTTCGTTCGACGACGGCGATCATTGGCAGCCGCTGCAATTGAATCTACCGGCGGCGTCGGTTCGCGATATCACCGTTCATGGCGACGATCTCGCTATAGCCACACACGGGCGCTCGTTCTGGATCCTGGACAACATCACGCCCCTGCGGCAGATCGATGGGCACACCCAAACGGCGACTGCGTTGTTCAAGCCCGCTGCCGCCATCCGCGTGGACAACGACTTCTTTCTCGGCTCGCCGCCGCCCCCGGAAGAGCCGGCGGGAAAGAATCCTCCCGATGGCGCAGTGTTCGACTACTACCTCAAGTCGCCGGCGAAAGAAGTGAAGCTGGAAATCTTCGACTCGGGCGGCAAGCTGGTGCGCCGTTTTTCGAGCAGCCAGAAGCCGGAAGAGAAACGGCCTCCCCAGGCGATCGCTGAGCGCTGGCTGCCCACGCCCCCTGTGCTGGAAACCACGCCCGGCATGCACCGCTTCGTTTGGGACCTCCGCTGGAGCACCTCGGGAGCCGGCGATGACGAAGAAGAGGAGGGTTTCGGCGCCCTGCGAGGCCCAAAAGTTAGCCCGGAAATCTATACGGTTAAACTTACAGTTGACGGCAGATCCTTAATGCAAACCTTTATGGTCAAGATGGATCCCCGCTCACAGGCGACCAAGGCCGAGCTCGACGACCAGCAGCAGCTCGGATTGGAGATTTTTGCGCAGGCTCACGCCGCACGGAAGACCTTGGCCGAAGTCGCTGCGGTTAAGAAACGCCTCAGCGATGTGAAGTCCCAACTCACCGGCAAGAATCCCGAGCTGCTATCCCAGGTCACGAACCTGGAATCCGCGATTGCGAAGATCGAGAAAGGAAGCTCAGCCCCAATTGCCATCATGGGGCTGACGTCCGCGAGCGCAGGTCTTGCCGCCGCATTGCGGGTGGTGGAAAGTGGCGACCGCACCGTGCCGTCGCAGGCGCTTGAGCTCTATCAGCAGTGCGATGCAGCGGCCAAAGCAGCGCTGGCTGACTGGACGAAGCTCAAGAGCACACAGTTGGACCCGCTCAATGATGCCTTGCAGAAGGCAGGCCTGGCGCCCGTGCAGACATCAGCGGTGGATGGCGCGGAGTATCGCATGTCGGACTAGTCCGGGGCAGGTGCGTCCGTCACTCGCGGATGTGACATATCTCGCAGAAATCGGCGCGTGTAAAATACGACTCTTGTGACAGGAAGGAGCGATTCATGCGTGGCAACCAGAAGGTCATAGAGCAGTTGAACGCGGCCCTCAGCGCGGAGTTGACGGCCATCGTGCAATACATGGTGCAGGCGGAAATGTGCGACAGTTGGGGCTACCAGCGCCTGGGCGCACTCACAAAGGCGCGAGCGATTGAAGAGATGCATCACGCCGAGCACCTGATCGAGCGGATCATCTTCCTCGAAGGCACGCCGTCGGTCGATATTCCGCTGAAACCGCAAGTCGGCGCCACGGTTCAACAGCAGCTCGAGACCGACTATGCCGACGAAGAAGGCGCGGTGCGCCAGTACAACGACGCGATCAAGATCTGCAACGAAGCGGGTGACGCCGGCTCCAAGGACCTGTTCGAGAAGATGATCGCGGACGAAGAGCGGCACGCCGACTACCTGGAGCAGCAGCTCCACTCCATCAAGGAGATGGGCATCGGGCCTTACCTGGCGCAGCAGATGAATGCGGGGAAGTGAGTCTGGCTGGTTTCGGCCGTAATCCCCTTTTGGCGATGTCTGTAGAATCATCCACGGTGTAACATGACGCAATTTTTCGCCGCGCTCTTGCTGCTACTTCCGCGAGAAAAACTACAAGGCCGCCAAGTCGTGCTTAGCGGAGGCCATCGAAATCAAGCCCGACTCCGCCGCTGGCCTCATCGGGCTGGCGCACGCGCAGCAGAAACTTGGAAAGCTCAACGAGGCCCGGCTGAACTATAGAAGCGTACTTGAAGCCAATCCCAACGGTTCCGAGGCAGAAAAAGTGAGGAAAGCACCGGCAGAGCTCAGGTGCCCCCTGCAGAATTAAGGTCAAACTGCCGTAAACGCACGTTCCGTTTACTTCTGCTTAGTCGCCTTACCCTCCATGATCGCCTTCCACTCCCCGCTGTCGGAAGCCATTTCATACTTGAAAACGTAGGACGTGGGTGAAAGGACAGTCACCGTATAGCGCCCCTTCCCCGCCTTTCCGCCCATCTTGTCTTCTGGGAGCCAGGTCCAGGTGTCACCCTCCACGGTGCCCGTTGCTGACATGGCCTCACCGGTACTGTCGTATTCTTGATAGGTGTACACCTTATCGCCGGTTTTGTAGCCCCAGATAGCCAGCCCTGACCAGGTGCCCATTGGAGAGTCAAAGTCTGAGTGATCCGCAAGGAAGAAACCGCCGGACATCCACTCGATATGGTGAGTTCCCGACACTTTTCCTCCCGGCCCGTGGGGGCTCGGCTTCACCTCACCTTCGATCTTCCAGGTGCCCAGGAAGTAGTCCAGCTTTTTGAGTTCGGGACCGGGCTTCGGCGTTGGTGGTGCCTGGGCCTGGACCACACGCGGCAACACAAACAGTGCGACCGCAAGAGCCGCGAGTACGCGTTTCATAATCCGTTCTCCTTGACAGTGAATGACCAGCCGGAAATGCCCCTGAGTTGGCCCGCCTTAGCGGGCAGCGAGATGGTAGCGCAACCGGTTGGCCCGGGGCAATAAACCGTCGCGGGGCTCACATTCATGCTGCGAAAACTGTGCATTGCCGCGCTTTACAAAACTTAGGCTTTCTTAACACTAGGACCCCCGGCGGATTATTTAAGCTGTAAGCAGGTTTTACGATGCGAAGTACTGTCGCACGTTCGAAAGTGCTGGTTTTGGCGTTGACGGCCGTTCTTGCGCTGCTGGTTCCGCTGGGCCAGATCGCAGCGCAGGATGCATCCTCTCAGGCAACGCCGTCGGGCTCCAAGGTCAGGACCGTCGGGACCATCAAGGCAATCTCCGCCAACAACATCACGCTCACAACGGACGCCGGCTCTGAAGTCACGGTCGTCATTCGGCCATCAACGCACTTGCTGCGCATGGAGCCCGGACAGACCGACCTGAAGCAGGCGAAGCCGGTTCAGCTCCAGGACCTGCAGATCGGCGACCGCCTGCTGGCTGCGGGCGCCGGCAGCGACGCCGGCAAATCGCTCACCGCCACCACGGCAGTTGTGATGACCAAGGCCGACGTCGCCGCCAAGCAGGAGCGCGAACGCGAAGACTGGCAGAAACGCGGCGTCGGTGGCGTGGTGAAGGCCGTGGATGCCGGCACCGGAACGGTCACGTTGGCGACCGGCACGTTGGGCACTACTTTCATCGCAGTGCACGTCTCGAAGCAGACCATCATTCGTCGCTATGCGCCCGACTCGGTGAAGTTCGACGACGCCAAACCGGGCACCCTGGCGCAGATCAAGCCCGGCGACCAACTTCGCGCGCGGGGGACAAAGAACGCCGACGGCAGCGAACTTGCCGCCGATGAAATTGTCTCCGGGACCTTCCGCAACGTTGCGGGTCTGGTTTTGTCGACCGATCCGCCCGCCGGCACTCTCACCCTGACCGACCTGGTGACAAAGCGGCCGGTCACAGTGCGCATCAACAGCGACTCGCAGATGCGGAAGCTGCCTCCGATGATGGCGCAACGCATCGCGATGCGCCTGAAAGGCGGAGCTGCCAACGGTACTGCGGGGGCGGCGGCGGTGGGGGCCCCGGCTCCAGCCCCGGCGCGTTCCGGCGAAACACCGGGAGGCGGCGGTGGAGGCGGATTCCGCCAAGGCGGCGGGCCGCCCGATTTTCAGCAGATGCTGATGCGCTTGCCGGCCGTCACGCTGGCGGAGTTGCAAAAGGGCGAAGCGGTGATGATCGTTGCGACCGAGGGCAGCGCCGAGGCGCCGTCCACAGCAATTATTCTGCTCAGCGGCGTGGAGCCTATTTTGACCGCAGCCCCAAATCAGGCGAGCACCATGCTGTCGCCGTGGAACCTCGGCGGAGGAAATCCTGGAACGGGGGAAGGTCCCTAAGTGGAATTACCTTCAAGAGCGCAACCTAGCCACCTGCGACTTTCGCAGATGTCGCTTGCAGGGCAGGAGTTTTCGCATAAGCCTTTCATAATCTATATATTGCCTGTAAGTCATGCTGATTCAATATTTTGGGAGAAATTTCTGTCTAAGCCATTGATTCTAAATACCCGCGTGGGGGGGAGGGTAGCACCCGGGTCCCGCCGATTTTCCCAAAGTGGGAGCTCAAGTCGGATCTTGCGTTGTCTGATTTTTTTGTGCCTGCTGTGCTTGGCGGCTGTCTTGGCCGCCGCGCAAACCTCCACCGGCAATCTGCGCGGAAGAATCACAGATCCATCGGGCGCCGTGGTTCCGGAGGCGTCGGTCATGGCGACTACGTCGGACGGGAGGTCGGTCACCGTCGTCACCAACCATCTGGGCGTTTATGAATTCAGGGGACTTCCCGCCGGCAGCTACACGGTTACAGCGGTCGCCAAGGGCTTTGCCACCGACCAGGAGGAGGGCGTAAACATCGTCGCCGGCCAGGCGCAGCAACTCGACATCGCGCTGCAAATCCAGGCGGAACAGGAGCATGTCGAAGTCCACGAGGAAACGCCAACCATCGACGTCAGCCCGGAGAACAGCGCCGGCACGCTCGTCATCAAGGGCAAGGACCTGGAGGCGCTCTCCGACGATCCCGACCAATTGCAGTCCGAGCTTGAAGCCCTGGCGGGGCCTTCGGCCGGACCGAACGGCGGTCAGATTTATGTTGACGGATTCACTGCCGGACAGCTTCCCCCGAAGTCGGCGATCCGCGAAATCCGCATCAATCAGAACCCTTTTTCGGCGCAGTACGACAAGCTGGGCTACGGGCGCATCGAGATTTTCACCAAGCCGGGTACGGACCAGTTGCACGGCCAGGTGATGATCAACGGCAACACATCGGCGTTCAATTCGCTGAATCCGTTTGTGACCGAGGAGCCGGGTTATTACTCCGAGATTTTCAACGGCAACATCAGCGGGCCCATCGGCAAGAAGGCCTCGTATTTCTTCACGATTCAGCAGCGCAACATTGACAACGTGTCGGTCGTCGTCGCCCAGGTGCTGAATCCGGAGAACCAGATTGTTGCTTACAACACGACGGTTCCCAGTCCTTCGACCGTGCTCAACATCAGTCCGCGCTTTGATTTTCAACTGACTCCGAGCAACACCCTGACGGTCCGCTACCAGTACGAGCACAGCACGCAGAACAACACCGGCGTCGGGCAGTTTGCTCTTCCGACGGTCGGCGCCAACTCTCACGGCAGCGAGCAGACGGTGCAGGTCAGTGACACGCAAGTCATCAGTCCGACGATCGTGAACGAGACGCGTTTTCAGTACATCCGCAACACCGGCAACACCATTCCGCTGAGCACCGATCCGACCCTGGTGGTGCAGGGAGCGTTCACCGGCGGCGGCAGTTCCGCCGGCACCATCATCAGCAATCAGGACCACTACGAACTGCAGAACTACACCTCGATTGCGCACGGGCATCACCTCATCAAGTTCGGCGGCAGGCTGCGGGACACCTTGTATTCGAGTAACCAGGACTCGGGCTTCAACGGGTCGTACAACTTCTCGTCGCTGAATGCCTACCAGATCACGCAGACCGGGTTGCAGCAGGGGCTGACCCCCGAACAGATTCGGGCGATGGGCGGTGGCGCAAGCCAGTTTTCAATTATTACCGGGCAGCCGCTTTCCGACGTTTCGATGCTTGACATTGGCCTGTACGTGGAAGATGAGTGGAGGATCAAGCCCAACGTTTCGCTGACCGCCGGCCTGCGTTACGAAACGCAAACAGGAATCCCTTACCACGGCGATTGGGCGCCGCGCATCGCCCTGGCGTGGGGACTTGGCCACGGGAAGACACCGCCCAAGACAGTCCTGCGCGCAGGCTATGGCGTCTTCTACGACCGCTTCTCTTACAACTACCTGCTGCAGGCAGAGCGTCAGAACGGCATCACGCAGCTTCAGTACATCGTAAGCGATCCCAATTTCTACCCCCTGATCCCGCCGCCGAGCGAACTGGCGAAGCTGGCTAAGACCTCGCCAACGATTTATCAGGTTGCCCCCAACCTCCAGCCCGGCTACACGCTGCAGACTGCGTTCAGCGTGGAGCGCCAGCTCACCAAGAGCTCGACGCTGTCGGTCACGTACCTCAACGCCCGCGGTGAGCACCAGCTTTTCATACGGAATGCTAATGCACCATTGCCAGGGACTTACCCGCCAAGCGACATGCGGCCTTTGGGTGGGACAACCAACATTTACACCTACACGTCGGAAGGCGAGTTCACACAGAACCAGCTCATCGCTAACTTTCGCGTGAACCTGTGGAACCGGGTATCACTGTTCGGCTTCTATACGCTGAATTTTGCCAATAGCGATCTGGGCGCCGGGGCCGGCGGGGGCGGCGGCAGCTTCTTCGGCGGCGGCTCGTCTTCGGCGTCATTCATCATGAACTCATACGACCCCATGGAAGACTATGGGCGCGCCGGCTTCGACGTCCGAAACCGGTTCGTGCTTGGAGGCAGCATCTCGCTCAAATACGGCTTTCGCCTGAATCCGTTCATCATCGCGCAGTCGGGCGCGCCCTTTAACATCATCGTCGGCCAGGACCTGAACGGGGACTCGATCTTCAATGACCGCCCTGCGGTCGGATCGACGGCCGGCCCAGGCGGCCAGGTCTACGTGACGCAGTGGGGCACATTCAACAGTGTTCCTATCGCGGGCCAACCTATTGCGCCAATCAACACCGGAAGCGCAACTTCCTTGTTCAGCCTGAACCTGCGGCTGAGCAAGACGTTTGGCCTGGGGCCGAAACTGGATCGCACTGCCATGGTGAGCGCAGGTCCGCCGGGAGGAGGACAGCACGGCGGGGGTGGCCACGGCGGAGGCCTTGGGGGGCGCGGATTCAGCGGCGGAGGAGGGCCCAGCCCCTCCAGCTTCGGAAACGAGACGCCACATCGCTACAACTTGACGTTCACCGTCAGCGCCCGCAATCTGCTGAACAACGTGAACTACGCACCGCCCGTGGGCAATCTGGATTCGCCGATCTTCGGAACGCCAAACGGGTTGGCCGGCGGGCCGTTCTCTTCAGGAGCGGCCAACCGGCGTATTGACCTGCAGATGCTGTTTTCGTTCTAGGGGGGCTTGGGCTGATTGCTCAGGCGGTTTTCGTTTGGCCGCCCGGCGGTCGGCCGAGGAGCTTTGCAATCTCGGAGAGGAACTCGGGTGGGGTGATGCACTTGGTGAGAACGAGGTCTGCCAGATCGTATCCAGACGGCATCTCGATCAGACCGGTGAGGAGAATGATGCGGACTTCCGGTTTCAGCCGCTTCATCTCACCGACCAGTTCCGCGCCGGTAAGATCGGGGAGCAGATGATCGGTGATGACAGCGTCCACGTGATTGCAGCCAAATAACTTCAGAGCGTTGCCGGCGCTGTTGGCCGTCAGCACCGTGTAACCGGCAGCAGAGAGAAGGAGGCGCCGAGCTGTCAGCCCGGCTGGTTCATCATCGACGCACAAAATCACAGCTACACTCGACACAGCATTCTCTTTCACATCCGACGCCCGGATGCAGTGGCATCGCCCGGCCAAAGGTTACGTATCCCCGAGGCTGCCGGGATCGGAGACCGAATTGGCAAACCTGCTACTGACGAAGTGCTTGTCCTGCATGACAGCTTCGAGAGCAGGAAGAAGTTCCTGCGCGGCGTACGACTTCACGACGTAGCCGCGCGTGCAGGCGCCGACGCTCAAGGCCTGTTGAGCCACTGCCGGGCATTGGTTCTCGCTGACGAAAAGGATCCGGCAGCGAGGAGCGATAGTGCAGATTCGGCGCGCGGCTTCGATGCCGTTAAGCTTTGGCAGGCCGATGTCCAGCAGGATCAGGCCGGGTTGCAGCTCTTCACTCTTGCTGACCGCTTCCAGTCCGTCCGACGCGTGACCGATGACCTGGAATTCAGGACGGTCCTCGAGCATCGTGGAAACGAAATGCCTCCAGGACTGGAAATCATCGACAATCAGAATGCGAATGGGCGCCAACCAGCAAACAGCCTCCGCCTGTCGAAGTTCAAAACAACACCAGCGACTGGCGGTGCCGAACTTACTATTAAAGGATTCTTACAAAGGAGAGCTAGTTAGTCGTTGCTTGGGCGCAATTCTGTATTTGCTGTGGAGCAATAACGCATTGGGCTATGCGCAATCGAACGCGCTCAGAGTTCGTGTAACAAAAGGCGCTCTGGATAACGAAGCAGCACCTTGCCGCGACTCTTCACCAGCATGCCGGCGCGCTGCCAGTCGCTCATCAGGCGGCTCGCCGTGAATGGCGTGACGTTGGCAGCATTCGCCAGGTCTTCATTGTTGACGCTGAGTTCGACGCCGCCGGGAACTCTGTGTCCAATCCCGCTGGCGAGATTCACCAACACCTGGGCAAGCCGCTGGCGCGCGGTGTGACAGGTCATGGAAACATGAATGGCGAGATAGCCGTCAAGATAATCGGAGACAATCGCCAGCGCATTCTCGAGCAGTCGCGGGTGCCGGGCGGCAAGCCTTCGGATGATGGCGCGGTCCCAGACCAGGGCGCAGCCATTCTTCACGGCTTCGGTGCTGACGAGGTAATCCGCTGATCTGGGAAGGAGCGCGGAGCCGCCAAATAGTTCACCGGCAGGAAGCCAGCGGAGCAGAATCTTGTGACCGTCCTGGGTCATGAAGAAGTATCGCACCCGGCCTTGCAGCACCAGGAACAAATGGTTGGCCGGTTGTCCCTGGTCGGTAATAACGGAACTTGCCAGGAAGCGACGCTGCGTCGCAGCGCCCACGACGGCCCGCAATTCGGTAGCGGCGAGTCCGTCCAGGAAGCGAGGTTTCAGGTCACGCAGCGCGGCAGCAACTTCGGAGGCAGTCATTGGGACCGTGCCTTTCACAACATCTTCGGGCCCGATGTGTGCGCTGTCCACGATCAGCGGGCAACGCACCCATTACATGAAAAATACTGCTCCGCGTGCGATACGTAAACTGCGAAATCCTGCCGCAGACGGCTGGAGGCCGCCGGTCCGCGTTTTTACCGCCTGACTCTGGTCAACGAGCGCAATGCTTACCCGCCTGCCGCATGGCCAAAGGATACATGGGCCAATTCGGCATTCTGTGCCTGCTCATAACCGACGGCCGCATAGTAAAGCGCGTGGTCGAAGAACTGCGCCAGCGACCGCAACAGCTCCATTTCGCCGATGAGGTCTTCGGGTTCGAGAAGGCCTTCCATCACCAGATAGTCCAGGAGCACCTGCTTGATGGTCTGGACCGCAAACAGGAATTGGCTAAACGGCACGCCTTGTCTGGCCCGCCGCAGCCCCAAACCGGTGTACTTCTCCTCGACCTCCCACGAGGTCTTGTTGACCAGCCAATCCGTAAGGTTCTTGTAGACCTCATACGTCCTGTGCTTGAGCTCATGAGCTGGGACCTTGCTCACCAGTTCCCGGCACTCCTCGGCGTTCTTGAGTTTGAGCATTAATGCATCGGAAAGTTGGTCGGCGTGCGATTCGATGAGCTGGACCAGCCTGACGGCGAACATACCTGCCTCCTGCTTCCGGGTGGAGCTTTGGCAGCACCCACAGATGTGTGGCGACCCGATCGCTACTTGAAGTGTACGTCCGGACGCCGGGCGAAGACCGTGACGGACAGCACACCCTGACGTGATAAGGGAAGACGCCAAGACCCGGCATGCAACCTGCTATCCTGAAAACACCGGCGATCTTCCCGGAGCTCACCGCCTGATGCTGCGCATCTCTTTGTCTGCTATCGTCGCTCTTATGGGCCTCATCGCCGTCGCACAGCCCGCGCTCACGCCCCCCGAGGCGATTACCGATCCCGCGAAGCTGCAAAGCAAGACCGTCTCCGACTTACAGAGCTTCTCCATCCAGAAGCTTTACATGACGCGCCAGGTAGGCGGTACGACGTGGTCGCCGGATGGCAAGCAGATCGCGTTCATCTCGAACCTCAGCGGGCGGAATAATCTCTGGCTGGTGCCGGCAACCGGGGGATGGCCGATGCAGTTGACCATCAGCGACCAGCGGCAGGCCCACCCGGTGTGGTCGCCGGACGGGACCTGGATCGCCTACATCTCAGATCACGACGGCGACGAACAGTGGGACGTCTTTCTGGTCTCGCCCAAGACCGGCGATGTGGTGAACCTGACCGCCTCCCCGGAGAGCGGAGATGAAGAACCGACGTGGTCACCCAACGGACGGCAGATCGCCTACATCAGTAAACCGAAGACGGGCTCGAGCTTTGAGATTGAGCTGATGGATGTGGCCACGCGCCATGTGCGGCACCTTACACCGAACACACCCAAAGAGCTGAGCAACAGCCATCCGATTTTTTCGCGCGACGGCAAGCTCCTGGTCTATACCCAGACGCACGCCACCGGCAATGACTCGAACATCTTCTTGCTCGATCTCGCCGGCGGCCAAAGCACGAACCTAACGCCGCACCAGGGCGAACACAATTACGACGCCGCCGACATCTCTCCCGACGGCAAGACGCTGCTCATAACCTCGGACGCCGAAAACGGCTACTACAATGTGGGACTGCTTGACATTGCCACCAGGAAGATCGAATGGCTGACGAATGACAAGTGGCAGATCGCCGCGGGCAGCTTTGCGCCCGACGGCAAATCGCTGACCTGGACAGCCGACATCGAAGGCAACACTTACATTTATCTCTACGACATCGCGGGCAAACATGCTGAGGAATTACCGCTGAAAGTGGGCGTCAACCTGCTCGGCGGCAATCCGCTGCCGTATTCGCAGGATGGTTCCCGGCTGCTGTACTACCACAATGGCGCTGATACTCCGAACGACGCATGGGTATACGACATTGCCACGAAGCAGTCGCAGCAGGTAACGCACTCGCTGGTCGCCGGACTGCGCACCGCCGACATGGTCGAGCCTTACCTGGTGCACTATCCCAGCCGCGACGGCAAGTGGACCATCTCCGCGCTGGTCTACGTGCCTAACAATATCCAACGCAACAACAAGTACCCGGCGATCGTGTATATCCACGGCGGGCCGGCAGTACAAACGGAGAATTCCTTCAACCGCTTCGTCCAGTACATCGTGAACCAGGGTTACGTGGTCATCGCGCCGAATTACCGCGGCTCCACAGGCTACGGCAAAGAGTTCACCGAGGGCAATCGCGGTGATCCCGGCGGAGGCGATCTGCGGGACAACCTGGACGCTGCTGACTGGATCAAGAAAACGGCGTTCGTTGACCCCAAGAAGCTGATCGTCATGGGCGGCAGCTACGGCGGATACCTGACCATGATGGCGGTGACCAAGGCTCCGGAGCTTTGGGCTGCGGGAGTTGCCATCGTGCCGTTCGTGAACTGGTTTACGGAGATTGCCAACGAGGATCCGATCCTGCAACAGTACGACCGGGCGTGGTGGGGCGATCCGGTGGAGAAGAAGGCGATGTACGAAGACCGCTCGCCCATCAACTTCGTGGACCAGATTAAGGCGCCCCTGCTGCTGCTGGCGGGAGGCAACGATCCGCGCTGTCCGAGCGAAGAAGCACAGCAGGTAGCCGACGCTATCAAGAAGCACGGCGGCTCAGTGCAGTTGAAGATTTACAAGGATGAAGGACACGGGTTCGCGCGCGTCGAGAACCAGATCGAGGCTTATCAGAAGGTGTCGGACTTTCTGAAGGTGCACGTGCCTTCGCCGGGCTGCGGATGCTCGATCTACGAGTGAGCATGGCAACCAGCAACTAGTGTGGCGGTAGGAAGGTTCACCTAGTCGGTAATTGCCAGTTGCTGGCGCTCACCATCCTATGCCTTGGCGTAATAAGCAGCGTTCTTCTCGATGAACTCCTTTTTGTCTTCGGGAACTTCTTCGGCGACAAAAATCGAGTTGGTCGGGCACACCGGAACGCAGGCGCCGCAGTCGATGCAGCCGTCCGGATCCACCCACAACTGCGTCGCAGCCTCGAAGCCTTCCTCATCCTTCTTGGGGTGAATGCAGTCTGTTGGACAAGCATCGACGCAAAGTTCATCTTTGGTGCAGGTATCAGTGATTACATATGCCATGATGACGATCTCCCTCTGAATTCTGGCTGCCGCCCTCACCTGCGGCATCTACCAATCTCACTGTACAAAGGCGTCAAACCTGGGGGCGGTGACGGCGGTCACTGCTCTGTTGTGACCGAGCGCACAAGCAGAAAAAGCTTCTTCTCAGGGATAAACCGTGGTATATACGCATCACACGATACGTTCGGGGTCGCATCGTCACTCCACGCTCGCACCGCGCCCCTCCGTTCTGCAAGCCTGGAGTCCTTCCTTACCCCCGGTTCCTGAAAGACGACCTTGCCCGGGATTGTCTTGTGCCCTGACAAATCCTGCAAGATCCTCGCTTACGGCTGGTTCCTTGGCAGATGTCTCAACGGTCGGCCTGTCGACATGGACATCAAAGTGGCGACATTCCCGGACCGTCGATAAATGAAGGGAGACTCCATGCTTTTGCGCCGCTCTAATGGAACTTTCCGGCATATCTGGCTAGTGTCGGTCGCCGCCATGACATGCTGCCCAACCTTGCTTAGCGCCGCCGACCATTTCCAGCCTGTCTCCGCCGAAGAACTGGCGATAAAGAGCGAGCCGCTGGCCCCGGGCGCTCCGGCCATCATTTTGTACCGTCAGGTGGATAGGGACGACAACGGCGGCCATGAAAGCGGCGGCCTGGAGCAGACCTACATCGGCCACGAATTCAACTACAAGCGGATCAAGGTCTTGACGGAGGAAGGCCGCAAAGAAGGCAACGTCGAGATCAGGTTTGTGAAAGGCAGGCTCGACGTCAGCGACTTAAGGGCACGGACGGTCCGGCCCGATGGCTCAATTGCCAACTACGACGGAAAAGTGTTCGAGAAAACCATAGTCAAGGGAAGAGGGGTGAAGTACCTGGCGAAAACCTTCACCCTTCCGGATGTGCAGGTTGGCGGCATCATCGAGTTCTACTGGACATACGAGTTCGACAAGTACTACGTCCGGCGCTCGCACTGGATCCTCAGTGAAGACCTGTTCACCAGACGGGCGAAGTTCTCTCTCAAGCCTTACAGCCCCAGTCATCCCCCGCTTACCGTCTATTGGGCTTCGCAAAGGCTGCCGGCTGGAACCGAGCAGCCCAAAGAAGGTTCTGACCGCATCATCCGGCTGGACGCGCGTAACATCCCCGCTTTTCAGAAGGAAGACTTCATGCCGCCGGAGAACGAGCTGAAAGCTCGCGTGGACTTTGTATACATGATTGGCGCGCCCGAGGCGGACACGGACAAGTTCTGGAGGCAGGTGGGGAAAAATGCGAACCGATATCTAGAAGCGGTCACCAACAAGGGTGGCTGGATGCAACGGGCCGTCGCTGAGACCACGGCGGCAAGCGATTCGCCGGAGACGAAATTACAGAAGATTTATTCCCGCGTGCAGCAAATCCGCAACACATCCTACGAGACAAATAAGACTGCTCAAGAGGAGAAACGTGAAAACTCCCGGAGAGACGTGTGGCACGCCGAGGACGTGTGGAGTTACGGCTATGACGAGCGAATAGATCCGCGATGGCTCTATCTGTCGGAAGACGTCTGGAAGCGCGGCTATGGCGATCGCATGGATCTGAGCTGGCTATACCTCGCGCTGGTTCGGAGTGCGGGTTTTGAAGCGTACGGGATTCTGGCGGCTGACCGCAAGAATTTCTTCTTCGACCCGCGACTGAAGGACCTGTTCCGCCTGGAAGGCGCGATTGTGCAGGTCAAGCTTAACGGCAAAGACATCTACTGCGACCCGGGATCGAGGTTTGCTCCCTTCGGGCTGCTGCCCTGGTATGAAACCGACGTGCCCGGCTTGCGGATCGACAAGCAGGGGGCTAGCTGGATCAAGACGCCGCTGCCCGCCAGCTCGGAATCACGCATCGAACGCAACGCTGACGTGAAGCTCATGGATACGGGTGACCTGGAGGGCAAACTCACGCTTACATACACCGGCCTCGAGGCCATGGTGCGGCGTGAGGACGAGCGCGAGGAAGACGAAGCCGCACACAAGAAGTACCTTGAAGAACGCATCAAGGCGTATGTTCCGGCCGCCACCGAGGTAGAGCTTACAAACCATCCCGATTGGAGCAACCCGGCGGCGCCGCTGACCGCTGAATTCGACTTGAAGGTGCCGGGTTGGGCATCGGCAGCGGGACGCCGCGTCCTGGTGCCTGTGGGACTGTTCGGGGCGACCGAAAAGCGTGTCTTTGAACACGCCGACCGCCTCCATCCGATCTATGTTGAATTCCCGTTCCAGACGATCGATAACATCAACCTCACATTCCCTGCCGGCTGGCAAGTGAGCAACCTGCCAAGCCCACTGAAACAGGATGGGCATATCATCACCTACTCCATGAAGGCCGACAACGAAAGTGGCAAGCTGCACGTGACGCGCTCGCTTGATGTCAACTTCGTAATGTTACAAACCCAGTACTATCCGGCGTTGCGAAACTTCCTTCAGCAGGTAAAGACCAGCGATGAACAGCAGGTCGTGCTGCAGCAGGGTACGTCAGCAGCGAGCAAGTAAGCGGTGCAGGACCCGATCTGCCTGCAAATGACCGGTAAATAACCGTCAGTGCATTGTTTCAGGATGGGAGTTGAGGCATCCTCGCCGACATGCAGCACACTTCACGATTGGCTGGCACCGCAAAGCACGATAGATTCGGCACTATTGTGCCTATGCCACCGGGTGCGAACGAAGGAGACTTGCAATGATCGCGCGCCGCCTGCATGACACTGCCTGGTTTGCCGGATTGGTCGTTCTGAGCGTGGTTGCCATCCGCCCCGCCGCCGCCAGTGTCGGCGACCATTTTCAGCCCGTGTCCGCCGAAGAACTGGCGATGAAGAGCCAGCCCCAAGCGCCGGGCGCTCCGGCCATTATTCTTTTCCGCCAGGTGGACCGGGACGATCAGGGCAACCATGAATTCAACTATGTCCGCATCAAAGTCCTGACCGAGGAAGGGCGCCGGTATGCCGATGTAGAGATCCCTTACAGCAAAGAAGCTGAGGAGATTAAGGACCTCGAAGCGCGTACCATCCGGCCTGACGGCTTGGTCGCCAGATATGACGGAAAGATATTTGAAAAGACGATCGTCAAGGTCAAAGGTTGGAAATATCTCGCGAAAACCTTCACGCTTCCCGAGGTTCAGGTGGGCAGCGTCATTGAGTATTACTACACATGCAAGTTCAAAGGAGGATTTCCCAACTCCCACTGGATTCTCAGCGATGAACTGTTCACGAAGCGGGCCGCGTTCTCGCTGCGGCCGCATAGCGGGCCGGGTTATACGCTCGGCTTGACCTGGAGCAACCTGCCAACTGGGACGGAAAGGCCCGTCATGGACAAAAGCGGCGTTTACAGGTTGGCCATCGACAACATTCCAGCCTTCCCGGTGGAAGACTACATGCCGCCAACCAGGGAGCTGAAGTCCCGCGTGGATTTCGTTTACAAAGAGAGTCCCAGCGGTATAGACGACTACTGGCACACCATTGGAAAAGAAGTAAACGAATGGCTGGAGAAGTTTACCGACAAACACAAGGCAATGCAGGAGGCAGTTTCGCAAATCGTTTCGCCGACCGATCCGGCGGAGGTCAAGCTGCAGAAGATTTATCTGCGCGTGCAGCAAATGCACAACAGGTCCTACGAAGAGGAGAAGACTCGACAGGAAGAGAAGCGCGATGGAGGAAAGTACAACCGCAACGTGGAGGATATCTGGAAAAGTGGGTATGGGACGGGGTTTGATCTTCCATGGCTGTACCTGGCGCTCGCCCGAGCGGCCGGATTTGAAGCATACGGTGTGTTGGCCTCCAGCCGGAGAGATTATTTCTTCAGCCCTACGGTGGAAGATGCGCACCGGTTGAATTCAAGTCTTGTCCTAGTCAAGCTGAACGGCAAAGAGATTTACTGCGATCCGGGTGACAAGTTTGCTCCTTTCGGCACGCTCCCCTGGCCAGAAACCGCGGTTTTTGGCTTGCGCCTGGATAAGAATGGCGGCAGCTGGATTAAGACTCCCGTGCCTGCGAGTTCCGAGTCGCGCGTCTGGCGCAAGGCCGACCTCAAGCTGTCCGATACCGGTGATCTGCAAGGCAAGATGACCCTCACGTTTACCGGGTTGACAGCCATCCACGAGCGTACAGAAGAGCGCAACCAGGATGAGGCCGAACGTAAGAAACATCTCGAGGAATATGTCAGAGAAGTTATCCCGTCGGCGGCAGAAGTCGAGCTTACGAACCGCCCGGATTGGGACAATCCAGCCGTGCCGTTGGCGGCCGAGTTCAACCTGAAGGTTTCCGGTTGGGCGTCAGCGGGTGGACGACGCATTCTGATCCCGGTGGGGCTCTTCGCTGGTCCTGAGAAGCATCTCTTTGAGCACGCCAGCCGAGTTCACCCTATCTACATGGAGTTTCCGTTCCAGAAGGTCGATGACATCACCATAGAGCTGCCTTCCGGCTGGCAGGTAAGCAGCCTGCCCTCGGGGCAAAATAACACAGGCCGCGTGGTCAGTTGCGTCATGAAGGCCGACAACCAAAACGGCAAGGTTCACCTGACACGGACACTGGATGTCAGCTTTCTACTGATGGAAACCAAGTATTACGGAGCCTTGCGTAACTTTTTTCAGCAAGTAAGGAGCGGCGATGAACAGCAAGTTGTGTTGCAACCCGGCTTGCAAACCGCTAACAAGTAGCCACCGATTGCTGCCGGCTGCTCTGGGACTGGTTGTCTGCGTTCTTGCGCTCGCACCGGAAGCAACAGCGGTCAACGCGCCGGAGTGGATGCGGGCCGTGGTGAACGCTCCCCTTCCGGCCCATGATGAAAAGACCGATGCCATCCGGCTCTACTCGGAGCAGAGTGTTACTGTCATCTCCGCAGATAAGGTCCGCACACAGGTCCGCGAGGTCTACAAAATATTGCGGCCCAGCGGGCGGGATGAATATGGCTTTGCGGTTGTGCCCTTCAATTCGCAGATCAAAGTCACACATCTGCGTGGCTGGTGTATTCCAGCGCAGGGAGCAGGCTACGAGGTCAAGGACAAGGACAGCTTTGAAACTTCCCTTCGCGGCATCGAGGGCGGCGAGTTGATCACGGATGTCAAAGACAAGGTCCTCCAGATTCCGGCCGCCGATCCAGGAAATATCGTGGGCTACGAATATGAAGTGGAGGAACACCCCTACGTCCTGCAGGACTCCTGGCGTTTCCAGGGCACTGTTCCGGCACGAGAAAGCCACTATTCTCTCCAGCTTCCTGCGGGGTGGGAATATAAGGCGCTCTGGCTTAACTACCCAGAGGTAAAGGCGGCGCAAACCGGAAGCAACCAGTGGCAGTGGAGCG
>Ga0335082_10002266_pt1 | contig 20701 bp, 14 predicted proteins | sample Lox_Sample_41_FD_206718 | JGI IMG/M metagenome (GOLD analysis project Ga0335082, IMG submission 206718) | Soil microbial communities from Loxahatchee National Wildlife Refuge, Florida, United States - Lox_Sample_4.1 | ecosystem: Environmental > Terrestrial > Soil > Wetlands | place: USA...
TGTGGACCCTCAACCCGGGATTCAACTTCAGCCGCAGCGGCGGCGCCAATTCCACCGGGCTGAAGCTGGAAGAGTCGAACCTGCTCGGCACCGGGGCGGGCCTGAAGGTGTCGTATTCCAACACCGTCGATCGCTCGGGCTCCTCCATCGAGATGACCGACAAGCACGCCTTCCACACCTGGACCTCGGTCGATCTGGCCTATGGCAACTTCAGCGACGGGCACGTGCGGCTGCTCAACATCACGCGGCCGTTCTACTCGCTCGATACGCATAACGCCGGCTCGCTTGCCGTGCTCGACGCCATCCAGATCGACCCGCTGTACGACCGCGGCGAGCTCGTGGACCAGTTTCAGGATGCGCACAAGCTGCTGCAGGCCTACTACGGCTGGTCGGCCGGACTCGTCAACAACTGGGTACAGCGCTGGTCGTTCGGCGTGACTTATGACGAGCACAATTTCGAGCGGGTCAGCAATGCCGATGGCACCACCAACCTGCTGCCCGCCGACCGCCGCTTCAACTACCCCTTCATCGAGTGGGACCTGGTACAAAATGACTTCCTGAAGCTGTGGAACCACGACCAGATCGGGCGTACCGAGGACTACCAGCTCGGCGTCACCGCCAGCGTGCGGCTCGGCTGGGCCGATACCACCTTCGGCTCGACCACCGATGCCCTGATGATGAACGCCTCGGCCAACCGCGGCTTTCGCCTCGGAGTCTCGACGCTGCTGCTGGCGAGCGACTTCTCCGGGCGCCTGCAGCAGGGCACGCTGCACAACGGCCTCCTCGACGGGTCGGTGCGCTACTACGTGGAGCAGAGCAAGAACTGGCTGTTCTTCAGCACCATCAACGGCACCAAGGGCTGGAACCTCGATCTGGACGATCAGATCCTGCTCGGCGGTGACAACGGCCTGCGTGGCTACCCGCTGCGCTACCAGGGCGGCACCGCGCGCGCCCTGATGAGCGTCGAGCAGCGCTACTTCACCGACTGGTATCCGTTCCGCCTGTTTCGCGTCGGCGGTGCCATCTTCTACGACATGGGCCGCACCTGGGGCACCGCACCGCTGGCGCAGCCGAGCCTGGGGCTGCTGAAGGATGCCGGCTTCGGCCTGCGCTTCGGCAATTCCCGCTCAGGGCTCGGCAACGTCATCCACGTCGATCTGGCCTTCCCCCTCAACAGTGGCCCGGGTATCACGAAGGTGCAGTTCCTGGTGCAGACCGAGGCGTCGTTCTGACGTTGGCGTCCGCTCCGCGAGCGCGGTCTGCGCGGCGGGTGCCGAGCATGGCGAAGCCGCCGCGCCCGAGACGAAAGTCGTGAATGGTCACTTCCTGCACGTCGTCGAAACCCGCCTCCTCGAACCAGACGCGTGTCTCGGCGGGGGTATGTTCGTGGTTGTATGTTGGGGTGATGGTGTCGAACAGGTTGATGGCCTTTTGCCGCAGAGGAATGACGGGGCGGCCGCGGTATCCGCACAGCCTCAGGGCGCGCAGGGTTGAGAGAATGCCGAAGGCTCCGACGTAACACAGCGCCAGGCGGTTGGAGTAGGACATCCAGCGGGTCGAGGCGCGCACGCTCTTGACCGCGGCCCGCTTGACACTCTGAGTCCCGGTGGTATCGCTGCGGTAGAGCCAGACGAACAGGCGTCCGCCGATCTTCACCTTCGGCGCGAGAGCCATGAAGGTGTTGCGCGTGTCGGGCGTATGATGCAGCACGCCGTCGGCATAGATCAGATCGAACTTCCCGTCAGGGAAAGGCGGGGCCTGCAGGTCGCCCTGTACGTAATTCAGGCGTGCGGCTGCCTCCTCGCTAATGCGACTGTCGAGCATCTGGTACTGGTAGGCGCGCAGTGCCCCGGTACTGAAGTCGATGGCGGTGACATCGAGCCCCTGCAGTGCAAGTTCCGCGCTCAACGTGCCGTTGCCGCAGCCTGCATCCAGCAGCGTGAGGTTGCGCGCCTGCTCTCGGGTGATGCCGATGTAGCGATAGAAGAGCTTTATCCGCTGCTCAAGGCGAAGTTCCCAGGTCAGATCGTCGTAGACGTGCTCATTCCACTGCCACGAGAAGGAGAAGTCGGCGCCGGCGGGCGTTACAGCAAGCTCGAGGATCGAAGGCGCGTCGACCTCGAGCCGATCGCGGTACGACGCCATGAAGGCGGCCGGCAGCTGGGTCGGGGGGACCATGCACGGCACCCCCGCACGCACGACGAAGGCGGCGCCGCAGCCGCAGGTCAGCACGCCGTCGATGACTTCCTCTGCGGTGATCGATTTGTAGCAATGCAGCTGCAGCTGGCCCTGACAGGCCGGGCAACGCAGCCCGTGCACGAGACTCTTCTTCATTGATTCCTGCTCCGCTGCCCGCGGCGTACGCCGGCGCTGCGGCGATTATGAAAGCCGCGCATCCTAGCAAATGTGGTGACTACCGTCGGAAAACGCGGCCGAGCCGCCGCGTCACAGCTGCCCGGCTCACCAAGCGGCGGCGCTCTGTGATACGCGGCGACCCCGCGGGCGAATGGGCCGGGCCGACGGCGAGTGCGCTAAGAGGGACGCTTGAAGGAGCCGGTGTTGCCCGTGGGCTTTGGTGCCGTGGCGGTGCCGGGCTGAGGTGGGAGTACCTCCACCGACAGGGTGAAAGTGCGCTTCTCGGTGCCGGAGAGGGCACCGACGTTGACGACTTGGCGTGCAACCTCCTCGCCACGATCGTTGCGCACAGCGACGACGACAAAATACTCCCACGGTTCCTGTAGCGAGGGATGACGGATCACCCCTTCCACTCGCAACGCCGAGGTAGCGGCCACCTGGCGCTTCGCCGCATCTTGATCGAAGCGCAGGTGGTGCATGCAGCCCGGGCAGATGCTCAGGCTCTCCAGTATGGCCGCCTTGCAATGCGGACAGGTGCGCGTCTTGCCCGGGGTCACCGGACGAGAAGCGACGTTCATGCGTTGCCGAAGCCCTTGGCGTCGCCCTTGGCTCCACGAGTTTCGCCGTCGTAGCCAAACTCGACCTGGCCACGCATCCGGGAACCGGCCGCCACGGTGAGGGAGCCCGCCTTGACGTCGCCATTGATGACGCCCGTCTCGAGCAGCTCGACACGCTTGGCGTTCTCGATGTTGCCGATCAGCTCACCGGAGACGCTCACCACGCTCGCCTTCACGTGCCCTTCCAGGCGCGCGCCGGAATCGAGCGTCACGTTGCCTTCGACGTGCACGTCACCCTTGAACTTTCCGGCGATACGCACGTGACCCGTGCCGGCGATCTTGCCCTCGATGGTCAGATCAGAGGCAATATGCGATTCCTTCATCTCGGTGCGCTGGGGCGCGGGAGCCGGAGCCGGGCGGCGCGCCGGTTCGGGGGTGAGCGCGGCCACACTCGCGCGCTCAGGCTGAGTGTGGGGCGGGGAGCCAGACGGGGCCGGGCCGGAAGCAGCCGGGCCGGTGCCCGTGTTCGAGTCTTTCCAAAGCGCCATGGATAGTCCCTATGGTAATAGAACGATGGAAGGTACCTGCGGCTTAGCTTGGGGAGAAGTGTCTCCCCAGGCAGACGGTGCATTGCCCGTCCCGCCCAGATAGAGTCCACGTCTGCCGAAAGCTGCGACCGAGCCGTAGTTTAAACCGCGAACGAGTTCGGGGGCATGTCCCGTCTCTCAGTCTCACAAAGAATTCCGTGCTATGTGCTGCGCCGAGACCCGCATGAGCCCCAAGTCCGTTCATCTGATAGCCGCTGCCCGACCGAATTTCATGAAGGTGGCACCCCTGTATCACGCCCTGGCCAGCCAGCCGTGGTGCCGCGTCGGGGTCGTTCACACCGGGCAGCACTACGACGCGAACATGTCGGACGCCTTCTTCCGCGACCTGCGGCTTCCGGAACCCACCCACCACCTCGAGGTCGGCAGCGGCTCGCATGCCGAGCAGACCGGCCGCACCATGATCGCCTACGAGGCCGTATGTCGGCGTGAGCGCCCCGAGGCCATCGTGGTGGTCGGCGACGTCAATGCCACGGCCGCCTGCGCCATGGTCGGGGTGAAGCTGTGGATTCCCGTCGTCCATCTCGAGGCGGGACTGCGCAGCCGCGACCGTCGCATGCCGGAAGAGATCAACCGCCTGGTCACGGATGCGATCGCGGACCTGCTCTGGACGCCCTCAACCGACGCGGACGCGAACCTGCTCGCCGAGGGCGTGCCGGCGCAGAAGATCGAGTGCATCGGCAACATCATGATCGACTCGTTCGAGATGCTGCGCACGCGTATCGAGGCGGCTGATACCCGTAAGCGGCTGCGACTCACCGGCGCGTATGCCGTCGTGACGCTACATCGGCCCTCGAACGTCGATGAGCGTGACAAGCTCGCCGAGCTCGTCGCGGCTTTGAATGCCCTGGCGCGTGAGCTCACTGTGGTGTTCGCCATCCATCCCCGCACCCGCAGGCGGCTCGAGGAGTTCGCGCTGCTCGGTGCGGTGAGCGGCGATCCGGCCATCCGTGTTACCGAGCCGCTGAGTTACATCGAGTTCATGAACCTGATCCTTGGCGCGACGATCGCGATAACGGACTCCGGCGGCGTGCAGGAGGAAACCACCTACCTCGGTATCCCCTGCGTGACGCTGCGGGAGAATACCGAGCGTCCCATCACCGTCTCACAGGGCACCAATCGGCTGCTCACGCCAGAGCGCTTGCAGGGCGCGGCGCGCGAGGCACTCGCGGGGCGCTGGACGCGCGGCCGCCGGCCTGACCTGTGGGACGGTCAGGCCGCTGGGCGTGCCGCGCGGAGCCTGCGCAGACTCCTCGGGGCTAGCTAAGCGGCCGCTCCCCACCGGCCGGACGCGCTCGGGGGCCTTATGATGCGCGGGATGGCTCACCTGCATCCGCCGCTTTCGCTCACCAGAATCCAGGCTGCCTTGCGCAGCACGACCGAGACGCTCGCCGGTGAACTCGGCCGCCCGACCGAGCACCCCCCGAGCTGGAACGCGACCGAGTGGCATATTGCCCGCGCGACTGCGAGCCTGCACGGGGTCTCGCCGCTGTTGGCCACGCGTCTGCGTTGGTCGGGTCCGGCTGGCTGGCAGCAGTTCCTCAGAGAGCAGCGAGCGCACACGGTAGCGCGCCGTCAGCGCCTTGCGGCACTAGAGAGTGCCCTCGAGGTGCAGTGCGTCGAACGTGGCGTGCCGTTTGTGGGCCTGAAGGGCATCCAGCTGCATGCGCTCGGCCTTTACCAGCCAGGTGAGCGGCCCATGGCTGATCTTGACGTGCTGGTTCGCCCGGCCGATCTGGCGCCGATGGAGCAGGCTCTGAAGGCCCTCGGCTACCGTCCGGTCGATACTTCTTGGAAGGAACTGGTCTTCGAGGCGGCGGACGGCCCGATCGCCTCAGACTTCGGTGAGGGGGGCGCAAACCGGCTCAAGGTTGACGTGCATTGGCACGTGAGCGAGCCACTGCCCCGGCGCCTGGTCGAGATCACGCCGCTGCTCCTGCGCGCACCGCTGCGAGCCGGCTGCAATCCCTACCCCGGGCACGCCGAGCTCATGTGCCACCTGCTGCTGCACGCCGCCGGGGAGATGGTGCTGCGCACGCTGCGGCTGATTCAGCTCGAGGACATTGCGCGCCTGAGCAAGCGCATGTCAGCGGCGGACTGGGCAACGCTGCTCGAGCTACAGCACAGGTCCCCCGGCCTCGCCTGGGCACTGCCGCCGCTGGCGCTCGTGGCCCGCTACTACGAAGTGGTTCCCCCGGCAGTGCTCGCCTCGCTACGGGCGTGCGCCTCAGGCTCGCTGCGGCGGATCGCGCGACGGGCGCAGCTGTGGCAGCTGTCGTACTCGAGCCTGAGGCGGCGCGCCTTCCCGGGCCTCGGCTGGACCGCGGGCCTCGAGCGTCTTGCGTATCTCGCCGCGCGCACCTCGATGGGCACGCGTGCGCTGCTGGGTAGTGGCGGCACCGTCGGCACTTCCCCGCCGCAGGCGGCGCGGGCGGGCGCTGGCGGTTGGCGGCGGCTACAGCGGGTGCGGCCCGCGACGCTGTACGCGGTCCACGCCGCGCTCGCCGAGGCACCGTGAATCAGGAATCGATCAGCGCCAGGAGTTCCCGAGTCTTCTCCTGCATGAGCGGCACGTCCGCGCGCGATTCGACGTTCAGGCGCACCAGGGGTTCGGTGTTCGAGCCGCGCAGGTTGAAGCGCCAGCGATCAAACTCCATGGACAGACCATCGGTCAGATCGATGGCGCGCGCCCCGCGCTCGTAGTGTGCGCGTACCCGCGCCAGAATCGACTTGGCATCGCTGTTGAGCTTGCGATTGATCTCCCCGCTGGCGGGGAACAAGCGCATGCGCTCGCCCACCAGCGCCGAGAGGGGCTTGCCGGTTGCGCTCATGACGGCCAGCACGAGCAGCCAGGGAATCATGCCGCTGTCGCAATAGGAGAAACGGCGGAAGTAGTGATGCGCACTCATCTCGCCGCCGTACACCGCATCCACCTCGCGCATCTTCGCCTTGATGAAGGCATGTCCGGACTTGCACAGCACCGCCTCGCCACCGAGCCGCTGCACGATATCGAGCGTATTCCACGTGAGACGCGGGTCGTGCACGATGCGTGCGCCGGGTTCCTGGCGCAGGAAGGTTTCGGCCAGCAGGCCGACCAGGTAGTAACCCTCGATGAACTGCCCGGACTCATCAAAGAAGAAGCAGCGGTCGTAGTCACCATCCCAGGCTATACCGACGTCCGCGCCGCTGCGGCGCACGAGGTCCGCGGTCGCGCCGCGATTCTCCTCCAGCATTGGATTGGGCACGCCGTGCGGGAAGTGCCCGTCGGGCTCGTTGTAGATCTTCACGAACTCGAACGGCAGGTGCGGCTCGAGCGCATCGACCATGAGCCCGGCACCGCCGTTCCCGGCGTTGGTGACGACCTTGAGTCTTTTGAGCTTGCGGGTTTCGACGTAGCCAAGCACATGCTCGAGGTAGCGGGGGCGAATGTCGAGCACTTGCTCGCGCCCGCCGCGCGCCGCCTTGCTCGGCAACTGCTGCGCCTCGATCAGGTGGCGCATTTCATGCAGGCCGGTATCGCCGCTGATCGGCCGCGCCTGCTCGCGCACAAACTTCATGCCGTTGTAGTCCGGCGGGTTGTGGCTGGCCGTCACCATGATGCCGCCGTCGAGTTGCTCGGCGAAGGTCGCGAAATAGGCGCCCTCGGTGCCCCACAGCCCGATGTCGAACACGTCGCTGCCGCAGTCCTTCAGGCCGCGCTTGAGGGCGGCGGCCAGCGGCGGGCTGGAGAGGCGAATGTCGTACCCCACGGCAACGCGCTGCGGGCGCACGAACGCCGCGTAGGCGCGCCCGATGTCGTAGGCAAGTGCCTCGTTGATCTGGTCGGGAATGCGACCGCGGATGTCGTAAGCCTTGAAACAGTCAAGCTGGCCCATGCGCGTTCCTCAGGTTGCAGTTCCCTATCGTCCGTACCGATCCTCAAAGCGCACGATGTCGTCCTCCCCGAGGTAGGAACCGGACTGCACCTCGATGATCTCCAGCGGGATCATGCCCGGGTTCTCAATACGGTGCTTGAGGCCCACGGGGATATAGGTCGACTGGTTCTCCTCGAGTAGGAATTGCTCCTCGCCGCGCGTAATGCGTGCGGTGCCGGCCACCACGATCCAGTGCTCGGCACGATGATGGTGCAGCTGCAACGACAGCGTCGCGCCCGGGTTGATCGTCAGGCGCTTCACCTGGAAGCGCGGCCCGCTCTCGAGGCTGTCGTAACGGCCCCAGGGACGAAACACCTCACGGTGCAGCGCATGCTCGCTACGCCCGAGCTCCTTGAGGCGCTGCACCAGCTTCTTCACGTCCTGCACCCGCGCTTGCGGTGCGACCAGGACTGCATCCTTGGTCTCGATGACCACGTGATCGCGCAGACCTACCACCGCCAGCAGGCGGCTCTGCGCGTACAGGTAGCTGCCATGCGTGTCCTCGCACAGCACGTCCCCGTAGGTGACATTGCCGCGTGCATCGGCCTCGCTCGCCGCGTGCAACGAGGACCATGAGCCCACATCGCTCCAACCGGCCGCGAGCGGCACCACCACGGCATCGCCGGTCTTCTCCATCACTGCGTAATCGATCGAATCGCTCGGACAGGCGCCGAAGGCCGCGCTATCGATGCGCGTGAAGTCGAGATCGGCGCGCGCCGCGGCGAAGGCTGCCTGGCAGCTCGCCGCGATCTGCGGCGCGAGGCGCGCGAGTTCCTCCAGATAGCAGCGTGCACGAAACAGGAACATGCCGCTGTTCCAGTAGTATTCGCCCGAGGCCACAAACTGGCGCGCACGCTCGAGATCAGGTTTCTCCACGAAGCGCGCGATCGCAAAGCCCGCCCCGGCAGGCGCACCGCGCTGGATATAGCCGTAGCCGGTCTCGGGAGCACTGGGCACGACGCCGAAGGTGGCGAGCTTGCCCTGCTGCGCCGCCGGCAGCGCCAGCTGCACCGCATGGCGAAAGGCGTTGGCGTCGCGGATCACGTGGTCGGCCGGCAGCACCAGCAACACCGGGTCGACAGCGCCCTCTGTCGCCTTGAGCGCGGCATGCGCGGCGAGCGCGATGGCCGGCGCGGTATTGCGCCCGCAGGGCTCCAGCAGCATTGCCCGGGGAGTTACCGCGAGCTGGCGCAGCTGTTCGGCCACGAGGAAACGGTGGGCTTCGTTGCACACCACGATCGGGCCTTCAGCCGCGAGGCCCTCAAGTCGCAGCAACGTCTGCTGCAGCAGCGTGTGCGCCCCGGTGAGAGCCAGCAGCTGCTTGGGGTAAAGCTCGCGCGACAGTGGCCACAGCCGCGTACCCGCCCCGCCGGAAAGTATGACCGGAGTGAGCATGGTTCAGGGGCTCAGGAAACCGTGAGCGGCCTGCCACGGCCGATGGCGTAGTAGGTGAGGCCAAAACGGCTGAGCATGGCTGGATCGTAGAGGTTACGGCCGTCGAAGATGACCGGTGACTTCAGGATCTGCTTGAGGCGGTCGAAGTCAGGGCTACGAAATTCCTGCCACTCCGTCACGATGGCGAGGGCATCCGCTCCCTCGGCGGCCGCGTAGGCGCTCTTGGCAAGCGTGAACGCGCTGCGGTCGCGAAACAGACGCTGTGCTTCCGGGCCTGCAACCGGGTCGTAGGCCTGCACCCTCGCACCGGCTTCGAGCAGCAGCTCGATCAGGGTGACGGCGGGCGCCTCGCGCATATCGTCGGTGTTGGGCTTGAACGCGAGCCCCCAGAGCGCGCACACGCGGCCCTTGAGGGCGCCATCAAAGTGGCGACGCATCTTGTGGAACAGCACCGCCTTCTGGCGCGCGTTGACGCTCTCGACCGCCTCGAGAATGCGTGGCTCGTGACCAGCCTCATGCGCCGAGCGGATCAGCGCCTGCACGTCCTTGGGAAAGCAGGAGCCCCCGTAGCCAGTGCCCGGGTAGATGAAGCTGTAACCGATACGCGGATCGGAGCCGATGCCTATGCGCACCTTCTCGATGTCGGCGCCGACGCGCTCGGCGATGTTGGCGAGCTCGTTCATGAAGCTGATCTTGGTCGCGAGCATCGCGTTGGCGGCGTATTTGGTGAGCTCCGAGGAGCGGATGTCCATCACGATGAGCCGGTCGTGGTTGCGCGTGAACGGCTCGTACAGGGCACGCATCAGCTCGGTGGTGCGTGGATTGTCCGTGCCCACGACGACGCGGTCAGGCTTCATGAAATCGGCGATGGCCGCCCCTTCCTTGAGGAATTCGGGATTGGAAACGACATCGAACTCGAGCTTCACGCCGCGCTCGCTCAGGGTGCGCTCGAGCTCCGCGCGCACCTTGTCGGCAGTACCCACCGGCACCGTTGACTTGGTGATGACGATGCTGTAGCGGCTCAGGTGTGTGCCTATCGTGCGGGCCACGGCCAGCACGTAGCGCAGGTCCGCCGCGCCATCCTCTCCGGGCGGCGTGCCGACTGCGATCAGCTGGAAGAGGCCATGCTCGACGCCGCGCACCGCATCGGTCGTGAACTCAATGCGCCCCGCCTCGGCGTTGCGCCTGATGAGGGCCTCCAGTCCCGGTTCGTGGATGGGCACCTCGCCTTCCTTCAGCCGCTCGATCTTGCCGGCATCGACGTCCACGCACATCACGTGGTTTCCGGCGTCCGCCAGACAAGCTCCGGTCACGAGGCCGACGTAACCGGAACCGAAAATTGTCACTCGCATTACTTAAGTTCTTGAGAAGAAAGGAAGAATACGGAAAGCCTAATGGAAGGTCCGCCCCCGCTCAAGCGCGACGGAGGCGAATCACGGGCGCCTCAAAGGCTTAGGCGCTGGGCGTCTGTCCCTGCGTGGGCTTGCCGGCTTCCTGCAAGCGGCGCTTGGCGGCGAAGTCGGCCACCTTCGCCGCAGGCGCATGCGGCAGCACCGCCTTTCGCGTCCACACGTAGTCGCGAATATCGATGTCGCCCTGGTACTCAGCGACGGCCTCGGACAGCAGGCTCACGGCGCGATGACAGTCGAAGCTGGCGAGCGCCACCAGCAATTCGTTGAGGACCTGCTCCATACGCTGCCAGGAGAGCCGGTGCTCCATGGCCCGCATGATCATCGGATGGTCGGTGCCGGTCACGTTGGTGCCGATCAGCAGTTCCTCGAAGAGCTTTTCCGCGGTGCGCAGGCCGGTGTACTCGATCTCGATGTCGCCATCCGGGTTGTTGGCGTCGCGCACCGTAAGTCCCATCAGATTCACCATTCGGCGCGCGAGATCATCAATGCGCACCGGACGACCCATGTCGAGCACGAAGACATCGCCGCCCTTGGCCATAGAACCGGCCTGCATGACCAGCTGTGCCGCTTCCTGGATCGTCATGAAGTAACGGATCACGTCGCGGTGCGTCACCGTGACCGGACCGCCGCGACGGATCTGCTCCTGGAACAGCGGCACCACCGAGCCGGAGGAGGCGAGCACATTGCCGAAGCGCACCATGCAGAAGCGCGTCTGCGTGGTGCGCTCCTGCAGCGCCTGCAACACGAGCTCCGCCAGGCGCTTGGTTGCGCCCATGACGTTGGCCGGGTTGACCGCCTTGTCCGTCGAGATGAGCACAAAGGTCTCGACCCCGGTCTCCAAGGCCGCCTCCGCGGTGTACCAGGTGCTGATCACGTTGTTGTGGATCCCCTCCACCACGTTGAATTCAACAATCGGCACGTGCTTGTAGGCGGCGGCGTGGTAGACAGTCTGCACGTTGAACGCCGAGAGCACCTCGCGCACACGGTGTCGGTGATGGGCGTTGCCGAGCAGCGGCACGATTTCCACTTCGAGGTTTTCGCGGGCGGCGGCCTCCTCTAGCTCGCGCTCGATGTTGTAGAGGGCGAGCTCGGACATCTCAAAGAGCACCAGGCGAATGGGATTCAGGCGGATGATCTGCCGGCACAGCTCCGAACCGATCGAGCCGCCCGCTCCGGTGACCAGCACGCACTTGCCGCGGATGCACGAGCCAAACAGCCTCGGCTTCGGCGATACCGGGTCGCGGCCGAGCAGATCGCCGACGTCCACATCGCAGAGCTCGCTGATCTGTGCCTTGCCGGTCAGGAGGTCGGACAGGTTTGGCAGCGACTGCACGTGTACGCCAAGCGGTTCGAGCGCAGCAAGGATCTCCCGGCGGCGGCGGCGCGGAGTCGCGGGCATGGCGAGCAGCACACGGTCGATACTGCGCTCGTGGACCAGCTTGCCGAGACAGTCCGGGCCATAGACGCGCACGCCGTTGATGCTGCTGCCTTGCAGCGACTTCTTGTCGTCGATAAAGGCAATGGGCTCGTAGTCAGCCGTGCGCATCAGCACCGAGCAGGCGTGTGCGCCGGCCTCGCCCGCGCCGTAGATAGCGACCCGCGCCACGCGTTGGCCGGTCCCGCTGGCGCGCTGGAACAGGAAGCGTGCCAAGAAGCGGCTGCCGCCCACAAAGAGCAGCGCCAGCGTCCAGTAAATCCCGACGGCCGAGAGCGGCAGCCGGTGCTCGGCTATCAGATGATCAAAGAGCACCAGGCACAGCGCCGAAAGCGTCACGCCGGTGATGACCGTCACCATCGCGCGCGGCCCGACGAAGCGAATGACCGTGCGGTAGAGCCCGAGGAACGCGAACAGACACAAGGCAGAAAGCAGCGCGACGAGGAAATAGCCCTTACCCCGAGGCAGCACCACGTCCCAGCGGTCGAACTTGAGTACCAAGGCCCCCCAGAGCGCCATGGGAATTGCCAACGCGTCCGTTGTCGCCATGACCAGACGCTTGGTGTGCCGCGGCAGAGCGAGCAGCGCGGCGACGGCAGCAGTGCGCCGGGGGTCCTTTTGTGCGGGAACCTGCCGATCGCTCATGATCTTCACCTTCAAATGCCGGTTAGGGCTGTTATTGCGGCAGGATAATTCTAAAGGAAAGTTCGAAGTCAGGTCACCCGGTGTGTGCGCGCGCTAGAGTGTCTGTAAGCACTGACACAACGGCTGGCAGGCTGCAGAGTTGACACCAGGTTGTTTGAACCGAGTCTGAGCACGCCGCCACTCACCGCTACCTACGCTGGCGCTGAAGGCGCTGGTAGAGGTCCAGAAGCTTGCGCGCCTGCGTCGACCAATTGAACTCGCCCGCCACGGCCCGGGCACCGGCGCGTCCGCAGGCGGCCCCGAACTCGGCATCCCCCGCCAGGCGATCGATTGCGGTCGCGATGGCAGCAGGGTCGCGCGGGTCCACGCACAGCCCTGCCCCGGTGGACTCAACAATCTCCCGCCATATCGGGAAGTCGGAAGCGACGACCGGGATACCCGCGGACATGTACTCGAACAGCTTGTTCGGATGCGCATTGAGGTGGTTCACGGTCGGCAGAAAGGTCACGATCCCCACTCGGGATTCCCCCATGAGCTCAGCGACCTCGGCGCGAGAAATCACTCCGCGATAGCTCAGCCGCTCCCACCCCGGCAAGCTGCGCGCCTCCTCGAGCGTTAGGCGGTCCCAGAGCGGACCGGCCAGCACCAAATGCGTGCGGCATAGCTTGGCCGCCGCGGCAAGCTCGCGGACGCCCCGGTTGACGCTGATGCCGCCGATGTAACAGGCCTGTGCGCGACGCTGCTGCCATGGGCCCTCGCGCTGCAGCTCGTGCGCGAGTGGGTAGTTGCACACGCTGATGCTCGGCACTGTAAGGTGCTCGAACCGCCGCTGGATATGCGGATAGGCCGCGACCACGCCACTCAGGCCGCGCGCGGCCAGCAGTTCTCCGCGTCCGACGATGAAAGACAAGGCGCCGCGCAACGCCTGCGGCAGGTAGTGCTTCGTGAGGATGTCCTCTGCGAGGTGCTCGTGAGTGTCGTAGACCACCTGCGCGCCCGATAAGCGCAGCAGCAGCCCCCAGGGGAGCAACTCCGGGTCATGGAAGTGATAGATATCCGCGCGGAGGTCGCGCGCAGTCGCGTAAACACGCGCCGCCGTCTTTAACGCACGACTCAAGCGTCCGCCGGAGCGCGCACCGGCATCAAGCACCTGCACGCCATCGACGGTTTGCGGTCCCTGGCCGTCCGCGACGACGAGGTATACCTCGCAGCCGGCCTGGGCGATGCTGCGGCACTCCTTCAGAAATACCCGGATGTCATTGCGCGGGTGCACAGACGTAAAGTGCACGACCCGCGGCGGTCGCGCGACCCACGCCATAACGTCAGTCACTTAAGTTCTCCCGGTAAGCCCGTAGCCACAGTTCCAGCGACAGCAGTTGGAAGATGTCACGACTGGCGACTGCCTGCCGCCAAGGCGGGGATCGCTCGAGGAATACGTCGAAGCGGGCCCGCGCCGCCGAGGCATCGACCAGCCCGCGCCGCACCATCTCGGCCGGGGGACCGAGCAGCTCGTGCACGCTGGCGCGCAGCTCGTTGCGCAGCAGCCGCGCCTCGGGCGTGCTGAAGCCCCGCTTGTCACGCCGCCAGGCGATCGCAGGCGGCAGCTGCTCCTGCAGCGCGCGTCGCAAGACGTACTTGGTCCAGCCACCGCGCACCTTGAGCGCCATCGGCAGGTTGACGCCCAGTTCCACCAGGCGGTAGTCAAGGAAAGGATTGCGCACCTCACGCGACCATGCCATGGAGTTGCGGTCCTCCCAGTGCGTCAGCGCCGGTATCGACAGGCTTTCCACGTCGGCGCGCTGGCGTTCGCGAACGTCGATACCGCTGCCAAGCGCTGCGCAAAGGAGCGGCGCGCCGGCCAGCGCGGGGCCACAGATGGCGGGCGAGAGTGCTCGTAGTATTCTGGGCAGGTAGCGGCGCGCCTCGGCCAGGTTGAGCTGGGTTACTACCGTCCGCTCACGCACAAAGCCGCCCAGTAGTCCGGCGGCCGCGCGCCAGCGGTATTGGCGCAGCAGCGATTGCAGCTGGAAGGCAGCATACTTGCGGTAGCCACAGAAGACCTCGTCCGCGCCCTGGCCCGACAGCAATACGGTGACGCCGGTGTCCCGCGCCCGCTGCATGAGCAGGTTCTGCGCAACACACGAGAAGCCGCTGAGCGGCTCATCACACTGCTCGGTCACACGAGCAATCAGCGCCAGAATGTCGTCGCGCGGGAACTCCAACCGCACCTCCTGCACGGGTCGCTGCAGGTGCTGTGCTACCAGGCGGATGAAGGCGGACTCATCGCTGTCGGGATCATCGGAGACTGCTGCAATAAAGCTCAGGTCGCCCTGACCGCCGAGCTCCCCACTGGCGAGTGCGGCGATGGCCGACGAGTCCAGCCCGCCGGAAAGCAGCAGCCCCACAGGCACGTCGCTGCGCAGCCGCAGGCGCGTCGCGTCCGCCAGCAGTGCCCGCACCTGCTCCACCGCGGTCGGCTCGTCTGCGGCAGGCTCCAATCCGATCTGCAGCTGCCAGTAGCGCTGCAGCCGCGCGCGCGGCCCGCCCGCGCCCGCAACGAGCTCGGCAAAGTGGCCGGCGGGCAGCTTGGTGACGGAGGCGAAGAAAGTGTCTTCGCCGGTATCCTGCTGTTGTGCGCGCAGGTAGGTCGCCACCGCGGCCTTGTTAATGCTCGAGCGCAACCCCAGACCGCGCACCAGTGTCTTGATCTCCGATGCGAAGGCGAGTCTGCCCGGTAGCGCACACAGGTACAGAGGCTTCACGCCGAAGCGGTCGCGGGCCAGCACCACGCGCTGCGCGTTAAGATCGATCCACACAAAAGCCCACATGCCGTTGAGCTTCTGCAGTGCCGCCTCGGGACCGTAGATCTCACAGGCCGCAGCGATCACCTCAGTGTCAGTGCGCGTACGGAACTGCACTCCCCGTGCTGCCAGCTCCGCGCGCAGCTCCAGGTAGTTGTAGACCTCGCCGTTATGGGCTATGAGCGAACGCCCGGACGGCGAGACCATCGGTTGGGTGCCAGCCTCAGACAGATCGAGGATGGCCAGGCGCTGGTGCGCCAGACCCACGTGCCAGGCTCCGACCTCGAGGCACTGCGTACGCTGCGCGTCGGGCCCACGGTGCCGCTGCAGCGCCTCCGCGGCCTTGAGCAGGCGCACATCTACGGGAGCGTCAGAGATGACGCCGAACAGGCCACACATCTACTTTGCGACCCTCTCGCGCGGCATGGGGAACGCCCACAGAATGAGGATGGCAATGCCAAGTCCGTGCGTCAGCAGCGTGGTAAGCAGGCCGCCATTGACGAGCTGGAACGCCTGCACGGCGATCAGCGCGGCCGCCACGCGGGCATCGGTAGCTCGGCTGGCCGCATCGAGCGTCTTCAGCACCAGTGCGAACAATGCCGCGAACACGGCGCAGCCGGCGAAACCAAAGTTCGCGAAGGCGTCGGCAAACAACCCGACGTTGGCCCAGGCCGTTACGCCCATGTACTTCCAGCCGATCACCTCCGCAATCGGTGCTTGGTAGTGCGTCGTCGTGATGAGCGAGAACACCGATTGCGACAACTGCAGCGGCGCGTTGCCATGTACGCCAAAGAAATCGTAGTACCAGAAGTGAATCTCCGCCGGGATGATGATCACCCGGTCGACCAGCAGCGCCGGAATCTGCGGAATGTCGAGCCAGACGTACAGCAGCAGTGCCAATCCTACTAACAGCAACATCCCCGCAAGCCCCAGAGCGGTGAGTTGCCGGCGCGCGCCGATGGCGTACATGCCCAGCAGCAGCCCGGGCATCAAGAGGAACGCGCGAAATCCGGTCATGCCGAACAGCAGTGTCTGTAGGCCCAGCGCGACGGCGCCGAGCAGCAACGAGCGGCGCTTGAGTGCTGCCAGCATCAGCGCGGGGTTGAGCACCAAGCCCTGCCACGGCACGAAGTAACCCTCCAAAGGCGCAAGTCCCTCGATAAACTCATCGCGCACGTCGTAGACTTTGGCCAGATCGAAGCTCAGCCGGCCGAGTCCGCCGGCCACGATGAGTGCGCCGTACACATAAGCGCTCAGCAGCACAAGAAAGAACACCAGAACGATGCGCGCGATCGGCCCTGGCTGGGGCACGGAGAGCTCGGGAGTGTTACCGGCAAGCATTAGCGCGGCCATGAAGGAAAGCGCCACCGCGTCCGAGAACTCCGGGCGCGCGTACTCGAACTGGGCGACCACCAGGGCCTGCAGCGGGATCACCACCGCAATGAGGTGCAGCATGAGCAGCACGCGGCTCGGCCCACTGTGGCGTTCGCAGTAACGTGCACAGGCTATGCTGGTGATCGCGGTGATGAAGTAGGAAACGGGGACCTCGACACCGCCGGCGTGCACGGTACGCGAGCCATTGAAGTATTCGACGATCAGATCGGCGTACACACGGGCGAGGATCCACTGGAACAGCAGCGCGAGCGCAACCGTGAGCGCGGTGGCGACGGAGGGCAGCCGCACACCGCGGGCAATGTGCGCCAGCGGAACCTCAGGGGGTGCGGGGATACTCAAGGCATCAATCCACGTCCACACTAAACAACCGCTGCCAGCGGGCCAGATTGTAAAGACGCCAGCGCAGCGCCGGCGCCAACGCAGCCAACTCCGGAATCCTGCGGCACAGGCGCCGGATCAGCGGACTCGCGGCGACCTCGGTCTGCATCTGCGCGTCGACCGCCCCAAGCCAGGTCCGCGTGGGAGGCTCGAAGGCAATCTTGGCGCGCCGCCAGGCGATGCTCGGGGGCAACACACGCGCTGCGACCAGCCGCAACGGATATTTCGAGAATCCGCGGCGTAATAGCTGATCCTCGGGCACGCGCAAGCCGCATGAAACTACCTCGCGATCGACGTAAGGCACCCGCGCCTCAATCGAGTGTGCCATCGAGTTACGATCCTCGAAACGCAGCAGCGCCGGCAGCGAATAGTGCCGGATGTCCGCGACTCGTGCGGCGTGCATATCACGACTAACGCTCGCAATCTGCGCCACCAGATCCAGCACCCCGGCGCGCACTTGCGGTTGCAGGAAGCTCACGCGTCGTGCGACCACCCGCTGCCGCAGGACCGGCACGAGCACATAGGCGGCGAGTGAGCTCATGCCACGCACCCCGGGGCGGGCGTTTCGGGCTGCCGCCCAGAAGGCCTGCAGTGCCGACAGCGGCCCATGGCGACGCGCCACCTCGAGGGCCCAAGTCGGCACGTAGCGCTCATAGCCACCTAGCAGCTCGTCCGAACCCTGCCCGTCGAGCATCACCTTGAGTCCCGCCGCGCGCGCGCGCCGCATGACGCAGTACTGAAAATAAACAGAAGGACTGAACGCAGGCTCGCCCTGGGCACGCATCGAGACGTCGATGTCGGCGATGAAATCGGCAGCGCTCGGGGTCACGGTGAGCCAGGTAAGGTCGCAGTGCCGCGCTACCGCTGCCGCATAAGGGCGCTCATCGGTCGCGGCCTCGCTCGAAACTGCGGTGACCGCCGTGAACCGCGGGCCACCGTCGGCGCGCACCGCCGCGGCGGCCAGCGCTGCCACCGTCGAAGAGTCCAGTCCACCTGATAGGCAGGTGCCGACGGGCACATCGCTGCGCAGATGCAGTCGGACGGAGTCCGCGAGCGCCTCGGAGAACTCGCCATCCGAGGCCGCGGATCCCCCGCTGTCCAGGGCGCAGCCGTCCAGGGTTCCGAGCGGGCGCAGCCGGCCCTGCGCATCCACGGCGATGCTGGTACCGGCAGGTAACGGGACGATGTCCTCGAAGAAACTATGCGGCTCATGCTCACTGATGCCAAGCGCGAGATAGTGCGCCGCGGTCGGCAACCGCGCGCGCGCCGCCACGCCGGCCGCGAGCAGCGCCACCGGCTCCGACGCAAACAGGAAGACCCCGCGGCGCCAGCCGTAATAGAACGGTTTGATGCCAAAGGGATCGCGGGAGCATACCAATTCCATCGAGCGCCGATCCAATAGCGCGAAGGCCCACATGCCCCGGAGGCGCTCCAGGCTGCGTGCTCCCCATTCCAGATATGCGCGCGCCAGCACCTCAGTGTCAGAAGCACCGAAGAACACTTGCCCGGCGTGGATGAGCTCCTCGCGCAACTCGCGATAGTTGTAAATTTCCCCATTGAACACCACGGTAAGCGGCCCTACTGTCATCGGCTGTGCGCCCGTTTCGGTCAGATCGATGATGGAGAGCCGCCTGTGTGCGAGGCCGAATCCCTCCTCGATTAGGAAGCCTTCCCCATCCGGGCCCCGATGCGCGAGCGCTGACGCCATGGCCGACAACACCGGTCGGCCATCAAGAGCTCCGGTTGGATCGACGTAGCCACTGATGCCACACATCGCCTAGCTGACTCCTGAGGCGCACATCATTGCTCGCTCGCAAGTGCCGCGCGAGAACTCTTCAGCGCCTGCGCGATGATGAGGTAGTAAACCGCATAGGCGAGCGTCGCAGCAGCCGAAAAGCTGCCGATCGCCACTAACAGCGAATGGCTACGGGCAGCGCTGAGTGCTGCCATGGGAAGTACGAGGCACACGACATCAGCGACCAGCTTGCGTTCCTCGCGCCCGCTTAACAACAGCCCGCGGCTGATCGGACTCACGGTGGTCTGTGCGATGCAAAGCGGTACCAGGAGCGCCATCATCGAGCCGGCATCCGACCACTGCTCACCGAACAGCCAACGGCCGACGAAGGGTGCCACCAGCGCAACCGGCAGATAGACGAGCAACGCGAGCAACAGCAGTCGCCGCGCGGTGCCGGCGAGGAAAGCACCGACGCCGCCTGCGCGCGCGGCGGCAACCTGGACAGCGTGCGCATGGAAGACGTCACCAACGCTGCCTACGATCAAAGCAGCCGGCAAGAGGATCAACCGCTGTACCAGGGCAAACTTACCCGCGGCTTCCAGGCCGTAAAAGCTAGCAAGGACCGGCACGGGCAGCATGGTGGCTGCGGCATCAATGAGCGCTGAAGGTGTTAGCAGCAGGGGATATTTCCAGTACGATCGCAGCCGCCCGCGCAGCGCCAGCCAGTCGATCCGCAGCTTGAGCGCGGCTGCGCCCCGCAAACGACCACGCAGCATGAGCGCCAGCGAACTGACGCGTGCGGCCAACTCCGCCGAGAGCAGCAACCCGGCGCCGGCGGAGACCGGCGCCAGCAGCACCGGAACCGCGGCGCGCAGGCATCCTTGCAGGGTAAGGGAGCTTGCAATCAACCTAAATTGCGCCACGCGCGCCAGCCAGCAACGGAGCGTGGAATACAGCCCCGCCGCCGCGATGGTGGCACCGCTCATCAGCACCAGCGGCCACGTGAGCGCCCCGTAGGGTCCGACACTTGCACTCTTGAGTGCTCCCAGAATCGCCACGGAGACCAGTGTCACCGGCAGTGCCGCCAGTGCGGCGAGCTGGGCCAGAGGACGCACATCCTGCTCGTTGCGGGCCGAGATGACTGCAAGCTCAAAGCGCAACCCGGCGACGGGGGCAGCGATGCCGATGAAGGCAAGGGCGACGCCGTAAATGCCGAGCTCGGTGGCCGGGAACAGTCGCGTGATGAGCGGCGTAACCAGCACGAACGGCGCTTGCCCGATGACGGTGCCGCGCGCCACCAGCAGCACGTCACGGATCATCCGCCGTGGCGAAGTCTGCCAGGATGCGCTCAAGTCCATTTGGGATCGGTCTCAGTAAGCGAGTCGACTGCTCGGGCGCGTGGTGGGCGCCGCGAGAATCCGGAAGGCCGTCACCGCTCGTCGTGCGCAGCTGACGTCTTCGGTTGGGCAGCCTCAAGAAACGCCAGCGTCAGCACCACGATCAGGCCGGCGAAAAAGCCGCCCAGCGTGAACAGGCGTTTCGATGGAAATACGTATTGCCGCGCGTCAGGCGCGACCGCGGGATCGATGACAGAGAATGCATAGTCGGCGTTGACATTGGCGAGCAGCAACGTCTTGTACTGCTCTTCCATGAGGCGGTACAGCGACTGCTGGACCTCCACGGTCTCCGCCGTGTTCGCCTCCCGCTTTAGGTATTCGATGGCGCTGTTGGCGCGGGCGACTGCGCGGCGGCGCAACTGCTCGTTGGCCCGGTGCACCAACTCGTTCGCCCAAGCCGCAGCCTGTGCCCGGTCGTGCCAAGTGATGCGCAGCGTGACGAGCCCGGTGCGGCGATCCTCGACGACGTTGCGCACTTTGTGGTCAAAATAGGCTACGCCCTCATTGAGGGTGCGCTCCCGTCCCTCCCAGGCTTGCCGGGACTGATTCCAATGCGAAGCGAAGAGCACCGGCAGCAGGTTGTTGTCATGGATGAAGTCACGGGCCAGGACCTGTGACTGCAGCATCTGGATCGCTTCCGCCCGTTGACCGCTTTCCGCGCTACCGAGGCCCGCCAG
>Ga0335082_10002267_pt1 | contig 20698 bp, 25 predicted proteins | sample Lox_Sample_41_FD_206718 | JGI IMG/M metagenome (GOLD analysis project Ga0335082, IMG submission 206718) | Soil microbial communities from Loxahatchee National Wildlife Refuge, Florida, United States - Lox_Sample_4.1 | ecosystem: Environmental > Terrestrial > Soil > Wetlands | place: USA...
GACCTCGTCGACGTTTCGACCGGCCAGACCGACCCGCAGTCGAGGCCGGTGTACGGCCGGATGTACCAGCTCACCTTCGCGGAGCAGATCCGCAACGACGCCGGCATCGCCACGATGGCGGTGGGCGCGATCACCACCGCCGACCAGGTCAACACCATCGTCGCGTCCGGCCGCGCCGATCTCTGCGCGCTCGCGCGGCCCCACCTCGCCGACCCGTACTTCACGCTGCACGCGGCGGCCGAGTACCAGGCGATGGGCTACCCGATCGAGGGCGCGTCGTGGCCGAAGCAGTACTGGTCGGGGCGCGACCAGCTCTACCAGCTCGCGCGCCGCGCGCGCGAGGACGCGCGGGAAGCAAAGCCGGAGAAACCCGAGATTGCGACTGCGCACTGAAGAGGGACCAGCGATGACCCACGAGACCATCACCTACGAAGTCGCCGACGCCGTGGCGACCATCACCCTCAACCGGCCGGCGGCGTACAACGCCCTCGACCTCACGCTCGCACGCGAGATCTTCGCGGCTGCGCTCGAGGCTGACGAGGACCGCGCGGTGCGCTGCGTGGTCGTCACCGGAGCGGGCAACGCGTTCTGCGCCGGCGGCGACGTCAAGGCGTTCCACGAGAGCGCCGACCGCGCGGGAATCCTGATCAAGCAGCTCACGACCTACCTGCACGGCGCGGTATCGCGGCTCGCGCGCTCGCCGAAGCCGGTCATCATGGCGGTGAACGGCATTGCCGCCGGCGGCGGCATGAGCCTCGCGCTCGCCGGCGATCTCGTCGTGGCAGCGGAATCGGCAAAGTTCAACCTGGCCTACTCGAAGATCGCGGCCTCGCCCGACGGCTCGTCGACCTATTTCCTGCCGCGGATGATCGGCCTCCGCCGCTCGCTCGAGCTGCACTACACGAACCGGACGCTCTCCGCGCGCGAGGCGATGGACTGGGGTCTGGTGAACCGCGTGTACCCCGACGCGGAGTTCCGCACCGCGACGGGTACGTTTGCCCGCGAACTGGCGCAGGGGCCGACGGCCGCCTTTGGCCGCGCCAAGCTGCTCTTCCACCAGTCGACGCAGGAGAGCCTCGAGACCCAGATGGAGCTCGAGGCGCAGGCGATCGCGCAGAGCAGCGCGACCGAGGACTTCCGGAACGGCGTCGCGGCATTCGTGCAGAAGAAGCCCGCGCAGTTCGCCGGGCGGTAGGTTTGAGCTCCCGTTTCATTGTCCTGCTGTCCGGCCTCACGATCGCGGCAGGCGCCGCGGCGGAGGCGCTCGCGCCGTACCGCGTCGACGGTGACGCGATCGAAGCGCCGCTCGCCGGCGCTCGCGGCGACGCAGCGAAGGGGCGCGAGGTCGTGCTCGGGCGCGAGTCGAACTGCCTGCTGTGCCATGCGGTGCCGGATGCGGGCGGACGCCCCTCGGGGAACATCGCGCCCGCGCTCGCGGGCGTGGGCGGCCGGCTCTCGGCGGGGCAGCTCCGGCTCCGGGTCGTCGATTCGTCCCGGACGAACCCGCAGACGCCGATGCCGGCGTACTATCGCGTCGACGGGCTCTACGGCGTCGCCGCTGCGTTTCGCGGCAGGCCGATCCTGTCCGCCCAGGAGATCGAGGACGTGGTCGCCTACCTCGTCACGCTGAAATGAAGCGCCCCGGCCGCCGCCGCTTTCTCGCCGGTGCGACCGGAGCGCTCGCGCTCGCCGCGCTGCCGGAGAGCGTCCTCGCGCAGGCCGCGATCGACCCGGTCATCCAGGGTGTCGTGCGCGGCGCGCCGGTCAAGCGGGGCCGGGTGAAGCTCGACCTGCCGGAACTCGCCGACAACGGCAATTCGGTGCCGGTCAAGGTCACGGTCGAGAGCCCGATGACGGCGGCCGATCACGTACGGGCGATCCACTTCCTCTCGGAGCGCAACCCCGAGCGCAATGTGGCGACGTTCCAGTTCGGAGCGCGCGCGGGCCGCGCCGAGATCGTCACGCGCGTGCGCCTCGCGGGCAGCCAGCGCGTGGTGGCGCTCGCGGAGCTCTCCGACGGCTCGTTCTGGATGGACGCGGCCGAGATCGTCGTGACGCTGTCCGCCTGCATCGACGAGAGCTGACATGGCCGCGCGCATCCAGATACCGGCCGCCGCGAAGCGCGGCGAGGTGATCGAGGTCCGGATCCTGATCCAGCATCCGATGGAGACCGGCTACCGCGTGGACCACGTCGGAAAGCCGGTGCCGAAGAACGCGATCCGCACGCTCACGTGCCGCTACAACGGCGTCGAAATCCTCCGCGCGGCGATGTCGCCGGGCATCGCGGCGAACCCGTACCTGCAGTTCTGCACCGTCGCCGAAGCGAGCGGGGAGCTCGAGTTCTCCTGGACCGACGACGCGGGAACGCAGGAGTCGGCGCGCCAGCCGATCGTCGTCAGCGGATGACGCGCTCGCCGGCGATCGGCGCCGCGGCCCTCGCGCTGGCGCTCGGTGCCGCCGTGCTCCCCTCCGGCGCCGCTGCGCAGGCGCGGCCGATCCCGCCGGACCAGGTCCGATCGGGCGTCACGTTTCTCGCACCCGACCAGCGCGCGCTCCAGCAGGATGCGTTCGGGAACCCAGGGCTGCTGTGGGTGGAGCGCGGCGAGCGCCTGTGGCGCGAGCCCGCCGGCGCGGGGGGCAAGTCCTGCGCGAACTGCCACGGCGACGGCGCTGCGAGCATGAAAGGCGTGGCGGCCCGGTATCCCGTCTTCGACACGAAAGCGGGGCGTCTCTTCAATCTCGAGGGCCGCATCAACGAATGCCGCACGGCGCATCAGGGGGCGACGCCGTTCCCCTACGAATCCGAGGCGCTCCTCTCGCTCACCGCGTACGTCGCACACCAGTCGCGCGGGATGCCGCTCGCGGTCGCAATCGACGGTCCGGCGCGCAAGCACTTCGAGTCGGGCGAGAAGCTCTACACCCAGCGTCGCGGGCAGCTCAACCTCTCCTGTGCGCAGTGCCACACGGACAACTGGGGCCGCAAGCTCGGGCCCGAGCCGATCAGCCAGGGGCATCCGAACGCCTATCCGCTGTATCGGCTCGAGTGGCAGACGCTGGGGTCGCTCCAGCGCCGCTTCCGGAGCTGCCTCTCGGGCATCCGCGCGGAGATGCTGCCCTACGGGTCGCCGGAGTATCTCGACCTGGAGCTCTACGTCGCGTGGCGCGCGGCCGGACTCGAGATCGAGACGCCGGGGGTCAGACGGTGATCCCGGGGCTCAGCCCCCCCGATCCCACCACTTCGTCTGGCTCACGTCCTCTTCCCAGGGGTGGAACGGCTTCGCGAAGCGGTACTGCTCGGCGTGCAGCCGCGCCACTTCGAGGATCGCGGTCAGCACGTCCGGCGGGAAGCCCTGGCGGCTGCCGCGGTCGTCGACGACGAGCTTCGCGAAGTAGTCGTCGAGCGCGCGCTTTCCCCAGTCCTGCCGGATCGTCTCGGCGATCCGCGGGAACTGGCGCGCGATGATCGGCCAAGGATCGGGTCGTTCCTTGCGCTTGTACTGGTTGTGCAGCTCCGTCCGCCGGCTCGCGGCCGCGGCCTCGACCTGGGTGTCGTCCATGATCGGGGGCAGGTCGAGCGGCTGCCCGTTCCCGTTCCTGGCGGGGTTGAGCCGCCGGTGCAGCTTCTCGGCGGCGTCGGGATCGAATTCGACGAACGAGTCGAGGTCGGGCACCCCGGCCGGAGGTTCCGGCCTGCCCGCGTGATCGTTCCCCGGCGGCGACGGCTTCTTCTGCACGATTGCAATTAAATCAGAATCCACTTTCTTCCTCATTTTCGCCGCCGGGCCACTACGGCCGACGCGTCCTCGCCGGTCGGGGGACCGCAGGATCCACTTCAGGCTCGCGATGTCGCGCCCGGAGAGGCCGCCGGGACCCGCCGTTCGTGCATTTTTGCCTGCGCTTGCGGGTGGCGTCAGCCGCGAGACAAGCACATCCCGGGCCAGCCGGCGCTGCGAGTTCAGTTACCATGCCCGCTCGGAGGCGCTCCATGCTGCGCGAGCGAATCGAAGGGAAGTGGATCGACTGCTTCGCCGAGGTGTTCGGCCGCTGCGGGGTGAAGGCGGGCGATCCGGCCGCGATCCTGTCGGAGACGCAGTCGCGCCCGGTGAACGTCGAGCTCGCGGAGCTCGCGCTCGCCCGCCTCGGGGCGCGCGCCTTCCACCTCGTCGTGCCGAGCCCACGCCTCTCGGCGCCGGCGCCGGTTCGCTCGACCGGCGCGAGCGACGCGCTCGGGCGCCTCGCGCCCGTCGTCAGCGCCCTCGCCCAATCGGTGCTGGTGGTCGATCTGACGGTCGAAGGCCTGCTGCACGCCGCGGAGCTGCCCGACATCCTGAAGGGTGGCGCGCGCGTGCTCATGATCTCGAACGAGCACCCGGAGATCCTCGAGCGCTGCCTGCCGTCGCCCGCGCTCGAGGAGAAGGTGCGCGAAGGAATGCGGATGCTCCGCGCCGCAAGCTCGATGCGCGTCACCTCGGACGCGGGCTCCGCGCTCGAGGTGAAGCTCGAGGGCGCGCGCGTCGGCGGCGTCTGGGGCTACACCGCGAAGCCGGGGACGGTCGCGCACTGGCCCGGCGGGCTCTGCCTCGCGTTCCCCGCGGCGGCGAGCGTGAACGGGACGCTCGTCATGGCGCCGGGGGACGTGAACCTGACCTTCAAGCGCTACCTCCGCGAGGCCATCCGGCTTCGCATCGAGTCGGACTACGTGCGTGCGATCGAGGGCGACGGCCTCGACGCGGCGCTCATGCGCGAATACTTCGCGGCCTGGGGCGACGCCGAAGCGTACGCCGTCTCGCACGTCGGCTGGGGCATGAACCCGGCCGCGCGCTGGGACGCGATGGCGTTCTACGACAAGCGCGACTTCAACGGCACCGAGCTCCGCGCGTTCGCCGGCAACTTCCTCTACTCGACCGGCGCGAACGAGGTCGCCGGCCGGCACACGCTCGGCCACTTCGACCTGCCGCTTCGCCACTGCTCGGTCGCGCTCGACGGGAAGACGGTCGTCGACTCGGGGCGCCTGCTCGCGCCGCTCGCGTGACGGTGCCGGCGTTCATTCCCGCCTTCGAAGAGCGGGGCCGGGGCGGCACCGCTGTCGTAATGCTCCACGGCGTCGGCGGCGGGCGGGGCGCGTGGGCAGCGCAGCTCGAGTCGTTCGCCGCGGCGGGCTACCGCGCGGTCGCCTGGGACGCACCCGGCTACGGCGACACGCCCGCGATCGAGCCGTACGACATGGCCGGCCTCGCGCGCGCGCTCGAGCGCCTGCTCGACGCGATCGCCGCGCCGCGCGTGGTGGTGCTCGGCCACAGCATGGGCGGAATGCTCGCGCAGGAGGCGATGACGCTCTTGCCGCAGAAGATCGCCGGGCTCGTGTTGTCGGCGACCAGCCCGGCCTTCGGCAGGCCGGACGGCACCTGGCAGCAGGACTTCCTCCGCCACCGCCTCGGTCCGCTCGACGCGGGAAAGACGATGGCCGAGCTCGCGCCGAGGCTGGTCGACGGCCTCGTCGGCCCGGATGCGGATCCGGCGGGCGTTCGCCTCGCGACCGAGGTCATGGCGCGCGTCCCGGGCGAAACCTATCGCCGGGCACTGCGCGCGATCGTCGGCTTCGACCGGCGCGCCGCGCTCCCCGCGATGGCGGTGCCGGTGCTCGCACTCGCCGGCGAGCACGATGCGACCGCGCCGCCGGCAGTGATGGAGAAGATGGCGCAGAAGATCCCGGGTGCCGAGTACGTCCTGCTGCCGGGCTGCGGCCATCTCGCGAACCTCGAGCGCCCGCGGGCGTTCGACGACGCCGTCCTCGGCTGGCTGAGGCGGCGCTTCCACGACTAGGGAGGTCCCGATGTACGTTGCGCCGCCGATCGCCGGCGAAGGCTATCCGCTCTCCGCCGAGCAGCGCGAGCTCCTCGGGATCGCAGCGAAGCTCGGGCGCGAGAAGTTCGCCCCGCGCGCCGAGAGATACGACCGCGACGCGACCTTTCCGTTCGAGAACTACGACGACATGCGCGCGGCGGGGCTGCTCGGGATCTGCGTCCCGAAGCGCTACGGCGGCTTCGGCGCCGATTTCGTCACCTACTCGATGGTCGCGGCCGAGATCGGGCGCCACGACGGTGCGACCGCGCTCACGTGGAACATGCACGTCTGCTCGACGCTATGGAGCGGCGCGCTCGCCGACGACCTCGACATGACGGTGCCTGAGCGCGCAGAGCACGAGCGGAACCGCGCGATCCACTTCGAGCGCATCGTGAAGCACGGCAAGCTCTACGCGCAGCCGTTCTCCGAGGGCTCGGCTGCGGCGGCGGGCAAGGCGCCGTTCGGCACGCTCGCGGCGAAGGTCGACGGCGGCTGGGTGCTGAACGGGAAGAAGATCTTCGCCTCGCTCTCGGGGGCCGCCGACTACTACGGCGTGCTCTGCACCGAGGACAAGCCCGGGCGCTCGATGCGCGATACGCTGTACATGGCGGTGCCGGGCGAGGCGCCGGGGGTCTCGATCGTCGGTGATTGGGATCCGCTCGGGATGCGCGGCACGGTGTCGCGCACGCTCCTGCTGAAGGACGTCTTCGTGCCGGACGACGCCCAGCTCATGCCGCGCGGCGTCTACTTCCAGGCGGCGATGCGCTGGCCGCACATGTTCTCGACGCTGTCGCCCACCTACATGGGGATCGCTCAAGGTGCGTACGACTTCACCGTGCAGTATCTGCGCGGGGAGGTCCCGGGCACGCCGCCGGTCAAGCGCCGGATGTACCCGACCAAGCAGATCGCGGTCGCCGAGATGCGGATCAAGCTCGAGCAGACGCGCGCGCTCTTCCTCCGCGCCGCGGGCGAGGCGAAGGTCGACCCGTCGAAGGACGAGCGCCTGCGCTGCTACGCGGCGCACTACACGATCATGGAGAACGCGAACGACATCGCGCGGCTCGCGATCCGCACCTGCGGCGGACAGTCCATGCTCAAGGACCTGCCGCTCGAGCGGTATTATCGGGACAGCCGCTGCGGCTCGCTGATGCTGCCCTGGACCGCCGAGCTCTGCCTCGACCGGATCGGGCGCGAAGCGCTGTACGAGCAGGGCGAAGCGGACGACTGACGCGTTGGCCGGTCAGACCACTCGGTAGCGCGCGATCACCGCCGGGTCGGGCTCCACGCCGAGCCCCGGGCCGGTCGGCACCTTCAGGCGCCCGTTCCTCACCACCGCCGCCTCGCCGAAGAGCTCGGCCGCGAAGTCGAGGTACAGCCGCTCGAACAGCGGCGGGCGCACCTCCGCGGCGGTGAGATGGATCGTCGCGATCTGTCCCGGCCCGAAGATCGCGCAGTGCGGCGAGAACGCGAGCCCGTGCGCGTCGCAGAAGCGCGCGATCTTCACCAGCTCGGTGACGCCGCCGGTCTTGGCGACGTCGGGCTGCGCGATGTCGATCGCGCCGGCCCGGTGCATCGCGACGAAATCGAACAGACTCCCCGCGTTCTCGCCCGCGGCGATGCGGTGGCGGCCGGTCGCGCGCATCGCGGCGAGCCCGGCGTAGTTCTCCGGTGGCCAGACCGGCTCCTCGAACCAGTGCAGGCCGAGGTCGGCGATCTCGGCGTCGATCCGCAGCGCCTCCTCGACCGACCACGGGCAGTTGACGTCGAGCATCACGCGCGCGTCGCCACCGGCCGCCGCGCACGCGGCGCGGATGACCGGCACCGCGATGTCGTGCAGCTTGATCCAGCGGTAGCCTTGGCCGATCGCGCGCCGCACCGCCGCGGCCACCGCCTCCGCGGTGCCGTAGCGCACGAGGCTCGCGTACACCTCGACCTCGGTCGCGTTCGCGCCGCCGAGCAGCTCGACGAGCGGCCGGCCGGCGCGCTTGCCGGCGAGGTCCCAGAGTGCGATGTCGACCGCGGAGATCCCGTACATGATCCCGCCGTTGCGGCCGAAGTTGTGCAGGTTGAACTCGACGTCGTGCTTGATGCGGGCGATCTCGCGGGCGTCGCGGCCGACCACGAGCGGCAGGACGCGCGTGTCGATGACCTGCTTCAGCGCTACGTCGGCCATGCGCGAGAACGCCTCGCCCCAGCCGATCAGGCCATCCGCGGTCTCCAGCCGCACCAGCAGCGTGTCGAAGGTGTTCGCCGGCGCGCCGCCCCAGCCCCACGGCGGCAGCCCGCCGCTCTCGAACGGCACCGAGATCAGGATCGTTTCCGCCCTGATGATCTTCATGTCCATCCTTTCGCTGCGGAGGCGCGATCTTACGCGCGCGCCGGCGAGAGCGCGAGGTGGATGGCGACCGTGTACCATCGCCGGCGCACCCATCGACACCAACGGAGGAACGACCAATGCTGCTCGACGTTCGGACCTACACCTGCAAGCCCGGCATGATCAAGAAGCACCTTGCGCTGTACGAGAAGATGGGCAAGGGGCCGCAGACGCGGCACCTTGGCCAGCCGTTCGCCTACCTGGTCACCGAGACCGGCAACCCCAACCAGTACCTGCACATCTGGCAGTACGAGAACGCGGCCGACCGCGAGAAGCGCCGCGCGGCGATGCAGGCCGACCCGGAGTGGATCGCGTACACCGAGGAGAGCGCCAAACTCGGCGCGCTCGACACGCAGCAGAACGCGCTGATGAGGCCGGTCGACTTCTTCCAGCACAAGCGCTAGCGAGAGAGCCGGCGGGCGATGATCGGCGAACCCGCGGCACTGACCATCCGGCGCGGGATCCAGCGGCCCGCGCCGCAGGACGCGTCGGCGCTCAAGGGGCGCGCGCGGTACGTCGACTAGCCGCGACGCGCGGCCCGCAGCCGAGAGAGGAACGCTGCGCGGACCGGCGAGGCGCCCCGCGCGCCCCGCCGGACGTTCGACCTACGGCTTCAGCTGGCCGCGGATCTCGCCGCCCTTGTTGGCGGCGGTGTGGAAGTTGACGTAGGTGTTGCCGGCCTTGAATGCGTCGTACTGGGCGTCGGTGAACTTGGCGCCGGCCGGCACCGACCAGCTCGCGTCACTCGACTTCTGCAGCGGGATGATGACCGGACCGTTCTGGCCCGGCGCGCCAGTGTGGATGTGGGCCGCGATTGGCGTCAGGCCCATGACCTCGAAGCTGCCGCTGACCGACTTGTCCTCGCCGACGGTGACTTTGCCCATGCCGTGGGCCGACGTGTTCACCGGCGGGACCTCCTCGGCGCCGCTCAGCATGACGTTGACGCTCTTATCGGACATGCCGGCGCATGCGGCGATGAGGATCGCCGCCGAGCCGGCTCCGACTGCCAGTTTGATGCGATGCATCGTGCCCATTTCGCTGACCTCCGCTCAAGTGTGGTTGGAAGGGGATGCCGTGCGTGCGCTGCACCGGATAACACTATAGCGCCGCCGATATTCCTGCCGCCGACCGGAAGATCAGGCCTGGGTGCTCCGGGGCTGATCCCCGGCGAGACCTGCCCCGGCTCACCGATGCGCCGGCAGCGCGGCGACGCGAGCGTCGATCTCCCCGATCATGCGGCTATAAGCTGGCGCGTCGACGCCGCCGAACCGGCGCTTGAAGTCCGCTTCGGGCATGGATTCGGGCAGGTCGCCCGCCGCCACCATGACGTCCGACTCGCGCAGCCCCCCTCGCGCGAGCGCCTGCAGCTTTCGCGCCGAAGCCGCGCTCGTCGTCGCGGCTTCGCCGAAGCGCGCGCCCGCGCGGTCGGCGGCGATGTCGGCGAACGAGAAGCCGCTGCCGCGGCGCGAGTCGTCGACTTCCTTGTAGATCCCGACCGCGTCGGCGAACGGCCCGCCGGCGCCGGCGGCGAGCGCGGCGGAGATCGCGAAGTGCTGCGCGAAATCCACCCGGCCGCCGAGTGTCACCTTGCGCCCCGCCGCTCGCGGCCAGTCGGCCGCCGCCGGAATGGCCGCGGCCAACCCTTTGCCGCTCGCGTAGACGGCGAGAACGAAGATCGCCGCGCGATTTTCGGCGGCTGCATCGGTATCCGCGCTGCGTTCGGCGGCCAGCTGCAGTAGCGAGCCCACCACCTCGACGAGCAGGATCGGTGCGGCACGGTCCCCGCGCGTGAGCTCAGCCAGCCGCCCCTGGTACGGACGCAGCCGCGCCTGCTCCGCGCTCGGCAGAAGCACCGTGCGCACGCGGTCCGGGAGATCGCTCCGCCATTCATAGGTCACCTCGAGGCGACCTTCGGCGAATCCGATCTTCTTCACCGCCTCCGCGACCGCGCGGGCGTCGGCGTTCTCCCGCAACTTCGCCCATCCACGTTCGAGAAGGGCGTTCGCGAGCCAATCGGGCACGGGCAGCCGTCCGATGCGGGTGTCTTCGAGCCGTGGCGGCGTGCCGGTGTCCCGCAGCGACGCGCGAAGGTTCAGGAACCGTCCGGCCGGGTTCGCCGGCAACTCGGCGGTCGCGGCCACCGTCGCAACGCCCGGCCGCAGGGCGACCCGGGCACCGCCGCGCGCGTAGCGGCCGGCGAAGTAGTTCGCGAGGAGGTCGAGCTCCTGTTGCGCCAGCGAAACCGTCCGCTGCGCACCCGGCTTCAATCGGCGCGGATCGTTGTCGTCGAGGATGCGCTTCACGCGTTCGACCTGCGCCGGGCCGAGCACCGGCGGCCGCGCGACCAGCGGCTGGTCCTCGAGCGCAAGCAGGACGGCGGCGACGAGCGCGAGCGGAGCTGCGAGGAGGAGCAGCGTCAGGAGGAGCAGGGCGCGCCGCATCGCTCGAAACCCGTCGTGCGCGGCGCAGCCGCGATTACGGCTCGCGCCCCTCCCGCACCGGGTAGCCCGCCTCGCGCCACGCGGCCATTCCGCCGTCGAGCGCGACTGCGCGCTGGTAGCCCATCGCGCGCAGCGTCGCCGCGGCGAGGGTCGAGATGCGTCCGACCTCGCAGTACGCGAGGATGCGCGGCGTCGGATCGGGCAGGTCCTGGTTGACGCGCAGCTCGAGCTGGCCGCGCGGCAGCAGGCGCGCGCCCGGGATGTGCCCCGCCTCGTACGCGTCGCGCTCGCGGACGTCGAGCACGACGAGCCCGGCGTCGCCCGCTTCCACGCGCGTCTTCAACTCCTCGAGCGACATGAACGGCACGGTCGCGGCTGCTTCGGCGAGGAGCTCGGCGACGGTCTTGCCGCCGCTCAGGTTCGTCCGCAGCGCCTCGGTGAGGTGCGTCGGCATCGTGAGGTTCAGGTTCCGCATCATTTCCACGAATGCCGGCCGGTCGCGCTTCTGCAGGCGCGGGTTGGCGGCGAGCTCCTGCCCGATCGTGGTGTGACCCTGGCCCTTGTAGTCGTGCGCCGGATAGACCTCGAGCGCCGGGTCGAGCTTCAGCAGCCGGTCGAACAGGCTCGCGTGGAGCGCCTCCGGGTCGCCGGTCGGCAGATCGGTGCGGCCGGTGCCGCCGATCAGCAGCGTGTCGCCGGTGAAGACCCGGTCCTCGGCGAGGAGGCACATCGAGTCGCGCGTGTGCCCGGGCGTGTACAGCACCTGCAGCCGCTGCTTGCCGACGACGAGCATCTCGCCGTCGTCGAGCCGCATGCCCACGAACGGCGCCGGGCTCGCGCGGTGCATCACCACCGGCACGCCGAGCCGCCGCGCGAGCTCGCGCGTGCCGGAGAAATGATCGGCATGGGTGTGCGTGTCGATGACGTAGCGGATCCGCAGGCTCTCGCGCGCCGCCAGCGCGACGTACCGGTCGACCTGGCTCAGCTCCGGGTCGATGAGCGCCGCGCCGCAGGCGTCGGCGCAGCCGACGAGATACGACTGACACCCCCCGGTCGCGATCTGCTCGAAGAGCATGGGTCCTCCTCGCGGGTGCTCAGTCGGCGCGGAAGCGCCCGATGACGTCGGGGTCGGGGTCGACGCCGAGCCCCGGGCCGCCGGGCACCGCGAGCGCGCCGCCGACCGGGTCGAGCGCCGCGCCGAAGAGCTTGCCTTCCGCCCGCAGGTAGAAGTACTCGAAACGCGCGTCCACGCGCCCGGCGAGAAGATGCAGCGTCGCAACGGCGCCCGGGCCGAAATAGGGCGAGTGCGGGGCGAGCCGGACGCCGCGCGCGTCGGCGAGCGCGGCGACCTTTAGGAACTCGGTGATGCCACCGACTTTCGTCACCGACGGCTGCGCGAACGCGACCGCGCGCGCCTCGAACAGCGCCGCGAACTGGGTCGCGAGGCAGAAGTTCTCGCCGGCGGCGATCGGGACGCCGGAGGCTTCGCCCACCGCGCGGAGCGATTGGAAGTCCTCCGGCGGGAACACCGGCTCTTCGAGCCATTCGAGGTCGTGCGGGCGGAAGCGCTTCGCCGCCGCGATCGCGTCCGCCGGCGACCATTCGCAGTTCACGTCGACCATTAGCGGCACCGGCCGCGGCACCGCGGCGCGCGCCGCGGCGATCGCGGCGTCGTCGACCTCGTGGAGCTTGATCGAGTCGTAGCCTGCGTCGAGCGCCCGCTTAGAGTATTCGGCGACGAGCTTCGGCTCGGTGTAGCGCAGGAGGCTCGCGTAGCAGGGGAGCGTGGTCCGCTTCGCGCCGCCGAGGAGACGGTGCACCGGCACGCCGGCCGTCTTCCCGGCGAGGTCCCACAGCGCGATGTCGAGTCCCGAGATCGCGAACAGGGTGATCCCGAACCGGCCGAAGATGTGGAGATCGCGCTGCAGCTTCGCGTGCAGGCCGGCGATGTCGGCGGCGTCGTGGCCGAGCGCGCGCGGCGCGACCATATCGTTCACCGCGGCGGCGACCGCGCGCCGGCAGGAGTACGCGAACGCCTCGCCCCAGCCGACCGCGCCGGTATCGGTCTCGACGCGGACCAGGCAGAAGTCGAGCGTGCGCCAGGCGCCGACGCCGTGGCGCACCGCGCCGCCGCCGTAGGTGAACGGGATCGAGAGCGGAACCGCCTCGACGCGCGCGATCTTCATCGGCACCCCCCTTCCTCCGCGAGCCGCTGGAGGGGCGAGTGTAGCGCGCGGCCGGCCGCGCGATTGACTTGACCCACGGGCGATGGAAGACTCGCCGCGAAGGGAGGAACGCGATGCCGGAGCAACGCTTCAAGCCGCTTTCGATCGACGAGATGACCCCGGACCAGCGGCGCATCGCCGAGCGCATTACGAGCGGCCCGCGCGGCAGCCTGCAGGGACCGTTCCATCCGATGTTGCGCTCGCCCGGACTGGCGGACGTGTGGGAGCCGGTCGGCGCGTACGTCCGGTTTCGGAGCGTGCTGCCGGAGCCGCTGAAGGAGCTCGCGATCCTGGTCACCGCCCGCCACTGGACGTCGCAGTTCGAATGGTGGGCGCACCGGCGCCTCGCGCTCGCCGCCGGTCTCGCCGAAGCGGTCTGCGACGCGATCGCCGGGGGACGGCGCCCGGCGGCGATGAGCGCGGACGAGGCGGCGATCTACGAATTCGCGACCGCCGTGCTCGAGCAGCACGAAGTGAGCGATCCGGTGTTCGCGGCGGTGAAGGACCGCTTCGGCGAGCGGGGCGTGGTCGAGCTGATCGCGACGGTGGGACACTACTGCCTGGTGTCGATGATCCTCAACGTCGACCGGCACCCGGTGCCCGAGGGGGCGGTGCCGCTACCGCCGCTCGAGCGGCGCGTGCCGGGAAGGCGCTAGGGAGAAGACCAGTGAACCGGTTCGTTTTGATCGTCGAGTTCCAGGTCAAGCCGGAAAGCCTCGCCAGGTTCGACGAGCTGATCGCAGTGAACGCGAAAGCGTCCGTCGCCAGCGAGCCCGGTTGCCGGCAGTTCGACGTCCTGCGCGCGCTCGACGATCCGTGTCGGGTCGTGCTCTACGAGGTGTACGACAGCGAGGGCGCGTTCAACACGCACCTCGAGCAGACGCACACGAAGGCCTTCCTCGGCCAGGCGAAGGAGCTCGTTGCGAAGCAGACCGTGCTCAAACTCGAGCGCACTGTGGCGCCGGCCAAGAGCGGGTGACCGCCCGGGGGCCGCGCTCCTCGTCAGACGACCGCTAGCCGCGCCCGACGAAAGGCATCTTGGTCGCCATCACGGTAAGGAACTGGACGTTCGCCTCGAGCGGGAGGCTCGCCATGTGGACGACCGCGTTCGCGACGTGCTGGACGTCCATCAGCGGCTCGACCGCGATCTCGCCGTTCGCCTGCGGCACGCCCTTCGCCATCCGCTCGGCCATCTCGGTGAGCGCGTTGCCGATGTCGATCTGGCCGCAGGCGATGTCGTACTTGCGGCCGTCGAGCGAGGTCGACTTGGTGAGGCCGGTGATCGCGTGCTTGCTCGAGGTGTAGGGCGAGGAGTTCGGCCGCGGCGCGTGCGCCGAGATCGACCCGTTGTTGATGATGCGCCCGCCGCGGGGCGTCTGCGCCTTCATGAGCTTGAACGCTTCCTGCGTGCAGAGGAACGGGCCGGTCAGGTTGGTGTCGACGACGTTCTTCCACTGCTCGAACGAGAGCTCCTCGAGCGGGATCCCGGGCGCGTTCTGGCCGGCGTTGTTGAAGAGCACGTCGAGCCGGCCGAACTTCTCCTTCGTCCTTGCGAACAGCGCACGCACCGACTCGGGCTTGGTCACGTCGGTGGGGACCGGCAGCGCGCGTGGGGCCGCCGCCCCTGCTGCCTTGACGGTCTGCTCGAGGGCGTCGGCGCGGCGGCCGGCGAGGGCGACCGAGTAACCTTCCTTCAGAAGCGCGAGTGCGACGGCTTTGCCGATTCCGCTCCCTGCGCCGGTGACGATCGCGACCTTGCCGTTCGAGCTCATGATCCGACTCCTCCTTTGCGGTAGGCGGAGGATTCTACGGCCGATCAGTGGCTCGTGTGGATCACGTCGCGGACCACCGGGTAGATGCTGTTCGTCCAGCGCTTGCCGCTGAAGACGCCGTAGTGGCCCGCCCCGGCCTGGATGTAGTGGGTGCGCATGAAGAGCTTCAGGCCGGCGCACAGGTCCTGGGCGGCGAGCGTCTGGCCGAGCGAGCAGATGTCGTCGCGCTCGGCCTCGACCGTGAGCAGCGCCATCTGCCGGATCGCGCGCGGGTCGACCTTCCGGCCGCGCCACTTCATCGCACCGGCCGCGAGCGCGTACTCCTGGAACACGACGCGCACGGTCTCGAGGTAGAACTCGGCCGGCAGGTCGGCGACGGCGAAGTACTCCTCGTAGAAGCTGCGCGTCGCGTCCGCCCGCGCGAAGTCGCCCTTCACCAGATCCTCGAAGAGCGACCGGAACGAGGCGATGTGCCGATCGAGGTTCATGTTCATGAACGCGCTCAGCTGCACGAAGCCCGGATAGACCTGACGCAGCGCACCCGGATAGCGCGCCGGCACGACTGCGATCAGGTTGCGCTCGAACCATTCGATCGGCTTCGAGGTCGCGAGCCGGTTCACCCCGGTCGGGCTGATGCGGCAGTCGATCGGGCCCGCCATCAGCGTGAGACTCCGCGGCATCGCCGGATGGCCGTCCTCCGCCATCAGCGCGGCGGCGGCGAGCGCCGCGACGCACGGCTGGCAGATCGCCATCAGGTGCGCGCCCGGCCCGATCGCCTCCAGGAACTTCATGACGTGCTCGACGTACTCGTCGAGGCCGAACCGCCCGGCGGCGAGCGGCACGTCGCGCGCGTTGTGCCAGTCGGTGATGAACACGTCGTGGTCGGCGAGCATCGTGCGGACGGTGTCGCGGAGCAGGGTCGCGAAGTGGCCGGACATCGGCGCGAGGAGGAGCACGCGCGGCTGCGCGGCCTTCGTGTCCTTCTTGAAGTGCAGCAGCGTCCCGAACGGCGTGCGGTGGAAGATCTCCTCGCGCACCGGCACGTCCTCGCGGCCGACCCGGACCGAGCCGATCCCGAAAGCGGGACGCCGGTGGGTCAGATGGGCGAGCGCGAACACCTCGACCGCCGCCGCGGCCTTGCGCACCGGGAGCCAGTCGAAGAGCGAGCGCCGGATCTCGTTGAGCGCCGGGACCGCGGCCTTGGCCGCCGTCCGTGGCGGCCACATGAGGTCGGTGTGCGTCTGATAAGCCTGATAGAGCATCGCCCCTCCCGGTGCTGCGTCCCCTCCCCACATGCAAGCGGCGCGCCAGCCCGCGCCGGTCGCCGGCCGCGCCGGTTGCCGCCGGCGCGCCCCTTGCCGCTGGCACGTCCCTTGCGACGGGTGTCCCAGGCACCCGGGAGGCGCGCGGCATGGGCAAGGCGACCCTGACCCTCAGCAGCAAGAACTATTCGTCCTGGTCGCTACGCGGCTGGCTCCTCGCGCGCTTCGCCGGGCTGGATTTCGACGAGGTGATGGTCGCGCCGGACGACGCCGACGCGCGCAAGGAGCTGCTGCTCCTCTCGCCGTCCATCCTGGTTCCCTGCCTGACCGAGGACGGCATCAAGGTCTGGGACACGCTCGCGATCGCCGAGTACCTGAACGAAACCCGGCCGCAGGCGGGCTTGCTGCCGGCCGACCGCGCGGCGCGCGCGCACTGCCGGGCGATCTGCGGGGAGATGCACTCCGGCTTCTCGAGCCTGCGCTCGGCGCTGCCGATGAACCTGAAGCGGACCTTCCCTGGCCACAAGGTGTGGGCGCGCGCGCTCGCCGACATCGAGCGGATCACCGCCATCTGGCGCGAGTGCCTCGCCGACTATGGCGGCCCGTATCTCTTCGGCGAGCGGTCGATGGGCGATGCGATGTACGCGCCGGTGGTCACGCGGTTCCTCACCTACGACGTCAAGCTCGATGCGCCGTGCACCGCATACGGAGAGCGCATCATGGCGATGCCCGAGATGATCGAGTGGGTCGGCGCGGCGAAGCGCGAGCCCGACGACATCGACGAGCTCGACATGGAGTTCTAAGGCCGGTCAGGTCCAGGGCTTGGGTGCGGGCACCTCGCAGGGCGCCGGAACGTCCACGGTCTTGAAGTCCGCGGGGCCCACGATCTCGAGGTACTCCATGTCGGCGGAGTAATCGAAGAGGTAATGCACGATCCCGGGGCGCTGATGCACGCAATCGCCCGCGGCCACCAGCGTCTCCTTGTCCTCGTACATGAACCGCGCCCAGCCCTTGAGCATGATCACGATGTGGAAATCCGCCTCGTGACGGTGCCACCCGGTGCCCTTCTCTGGTGCGATATTGGCCTTCACGAGCTGCGCGAGCACCTTTCCGGCCGTCGCCTCGGCCACCCCGAGATCGCGGTACAGGAAGAAGTCGCGCAGCCCTTCCTCTCTGTAATCAGTGTCTCCCGGCTTGACGTGCGAGAACCGCAGCGTGGTCTTGTCGAGCATGGACCCCTCTCGAGCAGGATGGTCCATTGTGCGATGCACGAAACGTTCCAATCGGCAACCGCCGCGTCACCCGATCGGTGCGCGCCGGCGCAGGATCAGCGAGAGGTTGTTCGCCGGCATCTCGCTCACCGATTCCGGTGCAAGCCCGGCGTCGGCCGCAGCCGCGGTCACCGCCTCGAGATCGCGTACGCCCCACGCCGGGTCGCGCGCGCGCAGGGACGCGTCGAACGACGCGTTGCTCGGCGCGGTGTGCGCGCCGCCGCGCTTGTAAGCGCCGTAGAGATAGAGCAGGCCGCCCGGCGGGAGCAGCGCCCCGGCGCCGCGCATCAGGCCGAGCGTCGCCGCCCAGGGCGAGATGTGGATCATGTTGATGCAGAGGATCGCCGCGACCGCCGCCGGCACGCCCCCGCCCGCCTCCCAGCCCGGTGCGGCGACGTCGATCGCGAGCGGCGCGCGCACGTTGGCGACGCCGGTGAACGCGGTCCAGGCCGCGATGCTCGCGCGATGCTCGTCGTCCGGATCGCTCGGCTGGATCACGATCCTGGGCAGCCTGGCCGCGAACCAGACCGCGTGCTCGCCGGTGCCGCTCGCGATCTCGAGGACGGTGCCGCTGCCGGGGAGCGCGCGGCGCAGCTCCGCGAGGATCGGCTCGCGGTTGCGCTGGGTCGCCGGAGCGTAGCGTCGGTCGTCCACTCGCGCATGATCGTACCGGGAACCCGGTCGCCCAACCCCGCGCGCGGGCGCGGGGAATAATCCGGGACATGAACTTTTCCCGCATTGTCGAGCGGTGGGCCGGGCACCGGCCGCGACAGGTCGCCGTCCGCTTCCAGGGCGAGGCGATCACCTACGAGGCGCTCTCGCGCAGGGTCGAGGCGGCCTCGCTGCGGCTCGCCACCCTCGGCATCCACCGGGGCGATCGCGTCGCCTACCTCGGGTACAACCATCCGGAGATGCTCGCGATGCTCTTCGCATGCGCGCGGCTCGGGGCGCTGCTCGTCCCGCTCAACTTCCGGCTCGCGCCCCCCGAGCACGTCGAGATCCTCGCGGACGCCGACCCGGCGGTGTTCGTCGTCGGTCCCGGCTTCCAGGAGCACGCCGCCGCGATCGCAGGATCGCGGCCGCTGATGCGGCTCGTCGCGCTGCAGGGCGCGCCCGCCGGCTGGTTCGCCTGGGACGGACCGACGCCCGCCGGGTTCGGACCGAAGCTGCCCGGCGCCGACGGCGACCCCGTGCTCATCGTCTACACCTCGGGCACGACCGGGAAGCCGAAAGGGGCGGTGCACACGCAGGCCGGCCTCCTCTGGAACAGCGTCAGCGCGACCGCGTGCCAGAACCTCACGAGCCACGATCACGTGCTCACTGTGCTGCCGATGTTTCACGTCGGGGGTCTCTGCATCCAGACGCTGCCCGCGCTGCACGCCGGCGCGACGGTGACGATCCACCCCCGCTTCGACCCGGGGGCGTTCCTGCGCGACGTCGCCGCCCTCCGGCCGACGCTCACGCTGCTCGTGCCGGCCACGCTGAAGGCGGTGTACGCCCATCCCGATTGGGAGCGGACCGACCTCTCGAGCCTGCGCGAGGTCAACACCGGCTCCTCGACGATTCCCGACTCGCTCTTCGCGCCGTTCCACGCGCGCGGCATCCCGGTCGGTCAGGTGTACGGCGCGACCGAGACCGGGCCGGTCTCGATCTGTCTCCATGGAGAGGAGGCGATGCGGAAGGTCGGCTCGGCCGGCAAGCCCGCGGTGCACGCCGAGATCCGGCTCGTCGACGCGGAAGGCGGCGACGTCGCGCCGGGCGCGGTCGGCGAGATCCTCGTGCGTGCGCCGAACGTGATGCAGGGCTACTGGAAGGATCCCGGCAACCCGGCGTTCCGGGACGGCTGGTTCCACACCGGCGACCTCGCGCGCGTCGACGGCGAGGGCTACTACTGGGTGGTCGGCCGCACCAAGGACATGATCATCTCCGGCGGCGAGAACGTGTACCCGGCGGAGCTCGAGAACGTGCTTGCCGATTGCGCGCAGATCGCCGAGGCGGCGGTCGTGGGCGTGCCGGACGCGAAGTGGGGCGAGGCGGTCGTCGCGGCGATCGTGAGGAAGCCTGGCGCGGCGCTCGACGAGGCCGCGGTGCACGCGCTCTTTGACGGCCGGCTGGCGCGTTTCAAGCATCCGCGGCGCGTGGTCTTCGTGGACGCCCTGCCGAAGAGCGCCCTCGGGAAGGTGCAGAAGGCCGAGCTGCGGAAACTGATCGGCCCGGGGTGAGTCGTGCTAGGCGAAGACCGCCGCGACCTGCAGGGACGCTGCCGGCAGCGCCGCGGGCGCGATCGATTCCGTGCCCGACCGCTCGAGCTTGCGGCGATAGCCGGCCGCCCCCGGCTCGCGGTAGATCTCGAGCCGTTCGACGGCGAGGTCGAGGATCCAGACCTCGGGGACCGAGTGCCTCGCGTAAAGCGGGAGCTTCGTGTCGCGGTCGAAGCCGAGCGCCGTGTCGGCGGCCTCGACGAGTAGCAACACGTCCGCCGGTCGGGGATGCGCGGACCGGTAGCGGTCGGCGGTCGGGCGAAGCAGCATGAGATCGGGCTGCGGCTCGGAGTCGTCGGCGAGGCGGAGCGGGTTCTGGACCCACACCAGCGCGGCATCGGCGACCGTGCGCGTGAAATGCATCGCCAGGAACGCCACGGCAGCGGCGTGACGGCTACCGATCGGCGCCATCTCGATCATCTCGCCTTCGATCAACTCGACGCGCGCATCCGGTCCGAGAATGCCGGTCCGGCCCATCTGCTCGAACTGATCGGCGGAGAGCTTGCGCCGCTGGGGTGTGAAGACGACGCTCATGGTTGGAACCTTGCCGCCGGTTACGCGCACATTGTATCTGCTCGTCGCCATGGCCCGCGTGAGCCGGACGAGGGAACGCTCGCGCCTGCATGTCGTCCGGCCCCGAGTACTGACGCTCCGAGCGTACGGGTGGCGGTGGCTCGCACCGTGAGCCTGCGGCAGCGGGAAAGGGGCCGGACGACGGATGGTGCTAGTCTGTCGCGACGCCGTAAGGTTCGCGGCTCCCTCCGCGACCAAGCGTCGCTCGGCCCCAACCCAAGCGCCGGGAGGCCCCATGGAAGCAGTGCAACACGCCCAGCCCGTTCAGCCCGTCGAGTGGGTCCGGGTCCATCCGCTCGTGGTCCGCGTTACCCACTGGATCAACGCGATTGCGGTCCTCATGATGGTCACGAGCGGCTGGCGCATCTACAACGCCTCGCCGCTCTTCGACTTCAGGCTACCGGACGACCTGACGCTCGGGGGATGGCTCGCCGGCGCGCTGCAATGGCACTTCGCCGCGATGTGGCTGTTTGCCATCAACGGGCTCATCTACGTCGTGTACGGTATCGTGTCGGGGCACTTCCGGCGGAAGCTCCTCCCGATCTTCCCGCGCGCCATCGTGCAGGACATCCGCCAGGCGCTTCGCGGCAGGCTCGCGCACGACGACCTGTCCGTGTACAACGCGGCGCAGCGCGCGGCCTACCTCGCGATCATCGTCGCGCTCGCCGTGCTCAT
>Ga0335082_10002268_pt1 | contig 20679 bp, 20 predicted proteins | sample Lox_Sample_41_FD_206718 | JGI IMG/M metagenome (GOLD analysis project Ga0335082, IMG submission 206718) | Soil microbial communities from Loxahatchee National Wildlife Refuge, Florida, United States - Lox_Sample_4.1 | ecosystem: Environmental > Terrestrial > Soil > Wetlands | place: USA...
GGACGTCAGGCGTCAGCGAGGAGCTGACATGGGCAATTATCGGGAACTCATCGTATGGCAGAAGGCCATGAAGCTGGCCGCCGCGATCTATCGCCGCACCGAGAGTTTTCCCCAGAGGGAGATGTACGGCCTGACCGCGCAAATGCGGCGAGCGGCTGTGTCAGTGCCCTCGAACATCGCCGAGGGCCAGGGCCGGCGGACCGATCCCGAGTTCCAGCACTTTCTGGGCAACGCCCGCGGGTCCCTCGTGGAACTGGAAACCCAGGTGCAACTCGCTCAGGACTTGACGTCCGACGTCTGACGTCTTAAGCCATGCCCGACACCAAGCGCGGCCTCATCATCGTCCACACCGGCCCCGGCAAGGGCAAGACCACCGCCGCCCTGGGCACCGCCCTGCGCGCCGTCGGCCAGGGCTTGAAGGTCCTCATGCTGCAGTTCCTCAAGGGCTCCTGGCACTACGGCGAACTGGACGCGGTGCAGGCCTTCGGCGACAAGTTCGTTCTCAAGCAGATGGGCCGCGGCTTCGTGAAGGTGGGCGGGGCCGAGCCCGACCCCGAGGACGTGCGCCTGGTGGAAGAAGCCTGGAAGGAGGCCGAGCAAGCCATCCAGTCCGGGCAGTGGGACCTGGTCATCCTCGACGAGATCAACTACGCCATCACCTACAAGATGCTGGATCCGGCGCGCGTGGTCGCGGCCCTGAAGAAGAAGCCGGAGCGGGTGCATGTCATCTTGACGGGGCGCAACGCTCATCCGACAATCGTGGAGCTGGCCGACACCGTCACCGAGATGCGCCAGGTCAAGCACGCCTACGAGAAGGGCGTGGAGGCGCAGCGTGGGATCGAGTACTAGCCCGCCGCCCCGGCCGGCCTTGCTTTCTATATACTGTCCTCTTGCTGACGTCTGAGGTCTGACGTCTGCCGTCTGCTTATGTCCTGGTTCAAGCGCGAATCCTCCGAACTCGATGGCTCGGGCGAAAAGAAGGTCCGCACCGAGGGCCTGTGGGTGAAGTGTGAGGGCTGCCGCCAGATCATCTGGAAGAAGGACCTGGACGAGAACTGGAACGTCTGCCCCAAGTGCGAGCGCCACTTCCGCATCGACGCCCGCGCCCGCCTGGAGCTGCTGCTCGATCCCGGTTACACGGTGGAGGACGGCAACCTGGCCTCCAGCGATCCGCTCAAGTTCACCGACGTGCGCCCCTACTCCGAGCGCCTGCGCCAGGCCAAGCACTCCACCGGCCTGAAGGACGCCGTGCTCAACGCCCAGGGCACGCTGGCCGGACGCCCGGTCATCGTCAGCTCGATGGAGTACGCCTTCATCGGGGGCTCGATGGGGGCGGTGGTGGGCGAGGCCATCACCCGCGCCATCGAGCGCGCCACGGAGCAGAAGAAGCCGCTCATCATCGTCTCCGCCTCGGGCGGGGCGCGCATGATGGAGGGCGTGGTTTCGCTCATGCAGATGGCCAAGATCTCGGCCGCGCTGGCCCGCCTGGACGAGGCCAAGGTCCCCTACATCTCCGTGCTCACCGACCCCACCACCGGCGGGGTGACCGCCAGCTACGCCATGCTGGGCGACCTGAACATCGCCGAGCCCGGAGCGCTGATCGGTTTTGCCGGGCCGCGCGTCATCGAGCAGACCATCCGCCAGAAGCTGCCCGAGGGCTTCCAGCGCGCCGAGTTCCTGCTGGAGCACGGCATGCTCGACGCCGTGGTCCCGCGCAAGGACCTGCGCGCCTACATCGCCCGGGCGCTGGAGTTCATGTGCGCGACGAACGGTAACTGATGGCCATGTTCGAGTCTGTTGAAGACGAGCGCCCCCTTTACCAGCGGCACAAGTTCTTCTTCCTCGTCGTCGCTGCTTTCTTGGCTGCCGGCCTGCTCGACTATCTGATGTACCTCTTGGCCCTGACATCTCCCGGGCTGAAGCCCGTGGTGGCCGACGTGCGCTTTGCGCTCCCCATCGCGGCGGGCGCCCTGGTCACGGTGCTGATGGTCTGGGGCGACGAAGGCGCGCCCGCCGCTCCCCTTGCTCGGCTCGCTCGCGTCTTCGGTATCGTGTTGCTGCTGTGCGTGGGCATCCACGGGCTGGGGCGCATCTATCCTGTGATTCGCCCTGCCCTGCACTGGATCGACGGTCTTGTGTTTGCCGCAGCGGGCGACTGGGAACAGCGGCGGGCACGGCGCGCCCAAGGCCTGGAAGTGGAGTCCTCCTAGTCGCTACTAGCCGGTCGCCAGTCGCCAGCAGGGTTCAGAGTTTCAAGGTGCTGCACCGCGCGTATCTCTTTGAGACCTTGAAACCTTGAAACTTTGAAACCTCTCCTCCGTGTCCTCTGTGTCCTCTGTGGTTAGAATAGCGGTTTCCCCATGACCTACGATCCGGCAGTGGGCGCATTCATCGGCGGTAGGTCACCGGGGTGCCAGGCGGAAGAGTCATGGCCGATTCCGTACTGATCATCGCGATCCTGCTGGGCATCGGCTTTCTTGCCACTCGCTTGGCGCCCCTGCTGCGCTTGCCGCACAGCGTTTTTCTGGTGTTGCTGGGCATCGCTGCCGGCTTCGTGCTGGCGCGCACCGGACACGGCGTGCCGGACTCGGTCTGGAATGGCTTCCCCGGCATCATCCTATACGTGCTGCTGCCGCCGCTGGTCTTCGAATCCGCCTATCACATCAACTTCGCCGATCTGCGGCGCGATCTGGTGCCGGTGACGGCGCTGGCAGTGGCGGCGCTGGCCGTCTCCACCGGCCTCATCGGCCTGGGTCTGCATGCGCTTCTGGCGATCCCCTATCCCGCCGGCTTGCTCTTCGGAGCGCTCATCTCGGCCACCGACCCGGTGGCGGTGGTGGCTTTGTTCAAGGAGATCGGCGCGCCGCGCCGGCTTTCCATGCTCCTGGAGGGCGAAAGCCTGCTCAACGACGGCACCGCCATCGTTCTGTACAGCGTCCTCGCCGAGATCGTCTTTCGCGGCGCCGGCCACGCCCACCTGCTGCTGTACGGGACGGGCGCGTTTCTCCGGGTCGCCCTCGGCGGCATCCTGGTGGGACTGGCGGTGGTCCTGGTAGCCAGTCTGCTGCTGCGCGCCACCACCGAGGTGGGAGCGGCCCAGGTCGGCCTGACCGTCGCCTTTGCCTATATCAGCTTCATCCTCGCCGACCACGTCTTTCACGTGAGCGGAGTCATGTCCACCATGACGGTGGGCATGTACCTGGGCAACCGCGCTCGCCTGGAGCTCAGCGGCGAGGCCCTCCGCGGCATGCACTCGCTGTGGGAATTCGTCGCCCTTTCCTGCAATACGCTCGTCTTTCTGGCTGTGGGCCTAGCGGTGAATCCGGAGACCTTGGCGCGCGCGTTCGTGTATCTGCCGGCGATGCTGCTGGTGGTCTATCTGGCCCGCGCCCTCTCGGTGGCGGGCACCCTGCTCCCGCTCAATCTGTGGTCGCGGATGGAACGCATCAGCGCCGCCTACCAGGCGGTTCTGATCTGGGGCGGGCTGCGCGGCGGACTGGCGCTCGCGCTGGTATTCCTCCTGCCCCAGGACTTCGCCTACAAACACCTCTTCCTGGCCATGGCGGGGGCGGTGGTCCTGTTCTCTCTGCTGGTCAATGCTCTGACCCTGGCCCCGCTCATGCAGCGGCTGGGACTGATGCGCCTCAGCCGGGACGAGCAGCACTTCTACGCCTTGAGCTTGCAGGAGGTGCTGCAGCGCGTCTTCGCCCAGCTCGCGCGCGCCGCCGGCAGCGGAGCGCTCTCCGCGCAGTTGGTCAGCGATCTCCGGCAGCGCTCGCTGGCGCCCCTGGAGGAGGCCGCCGAGGTGCGCCAGCACGCCGCCCACCGCTACGAGACCCAGCGCATGCTGCTCGCCGAACAGCAGTACTACAACCGGCAACTGGAAGACCAGGTGCTCTCGCAGCGCGCTTACCTGAGGTTGAGCCGGCTGGTGGCGGAGCGGCTGGAACTCTTTCAGGGCGGCGCGGCGGACAGGTTGCGCGACTTCGCCTTCGAGGGCGCGTTCCGCAGGAAGGCCCGCTGGCCCTGGCTGCCGCGCCGGCGCAGCGTCCAGGATCTGGCCACCACCTTCGAGATCCTGCTGCACCTGGAGTTCGGCCTCAGCGAGGCGGAGCGCGCCCTGGACCAGGAAGGCGAAGCCGCGGGCCTCTTGCGCCGCTGGAAGCATGCCGCGCACGGGAAGCTGGAGGAGTTTTACAAGGCGGTGCCGCACCTCGGGGTCGCCGTGCAGTCGCAGTTCATGGCGCGCTCGGTGGGAGCCTCGTCGCGCCACGCCTTGGAGGAGCTGGCCGAGGCGGACGTCATCAGCGACGCGGTCTATGCCCGCGCCCTGGACATGGTGGACCACCTGCACGCTGATGTGCTGCAGGACGCCCGCCGCCGCCTGCACCCTTCGCTGGCAGACCTGCTGGCCAGCATTCCCCTCTTCCAGGGCTTGCCGCAGAGCGGCATGGAGATGCTGCTGGGACGCGTCCGGGTGAATCATCACCCAGCGGGGAGTGCGGTGGTGAAGGAAGGGAGCGAGGGCAGTTCGCTTTTCCTCGTGCTGTCGGGCATCCTGGAGGTGCAGGGCACGCAGTTTGCCGACCCCGAGCGCCGGCCGCGGCTCTTTGCCGGCTCGTTCTTCGGCGAGATGTCACTGCTCTTCGGCACGCCGCGCCGGGCCACCGTGATGACCCTGGTCGAGTCCCAACTGGCGGAGATCGACCGGGAGCTCTTTCTCGAGCTCTCCCGGCAATATCCGGTGGTGCAGGAGGAGGTCGCCCGCATCGCGGCCGCCCGCATGAGCGCCAAGGAGCCGGAGACCGTCTCCTTCGACCAGGCCGACTGAATCCCGGCTCCCCGCGCACCCCTTTCTCCCCGGCCCTTGTGGTTAAATGAATCGCTTCCACCCATGACCTACGACCGGGCAGTGGCGCAGTTGCTGGAGCTGGGGCACGAATTGCACCAGACTCCCTCCGCCAAGTTCGACCTGGCGCACATGCGCGTGCTGCTGGCCGCGCTGGGCCACCCGGAGCGCCGCTTCCCCTCGGTGCTGATCGCCGGGACCAACGGCAAAGGCTCGACCGCCGCCACCCTGGCCGCGATCCTGCGCGCCGCCGGCTACCGCACCGCCCTCTACACTTCGCCGCACCTGCAGAAGGTCAACGAGAGGCTGCAGGTGGACGGGGAGCCCATCGGCGACCCCGAGTTCGCCGCCCTGCACGAGCGCGTGGAGCGCGTGGCCACCGAGCTGGTGGCGCGCGGCGACCTGCCCTGGCATCCCAGCTTTTTCGAGATGCTGACCGCTATGGCCTTCGACTACTTCGCCGAGGGCGCAGTGGACCTCGCGGTGCTCGAGGTGGGCATGGGCGGCCGGCTGGACGCCACCAACGTGGTCGAGCCCTGCGTCGCCGTCATCACCGACATCGCCCTCGACCACCAGAGGTTCCTGGGAAACACCCTGCGCGAGATCGCGGGCGAGAAGGCGGGCATCATCCGCCCCGGGGGCACGGTGGTCACCCTGCCGCAGCATCCCGAGGCCAACCAGGTGCTCGGCAATACCATGCTGGAGCGCGGGGCGCGCGCCGTTTCTGCGGTCGCCTACGTGCCGCCGGTCTCTCCCGGAGCTTCCCCTTGGGATTGTCATCCCGAGCGCAGCGAGGGATCTGCAGTTGCTAACGACCAACGACTAACGACCAACGACTCCTTCCGCAACCGCTACCCTCTCGACGTCCTGGGCCAGACCATCCGGGTGGACTCCCCCCTCCCCGGGCGCCACCAAGTGCGCAACCTGGCGCTGGCCATCGCCGCCGCCGTGGAGCTCAACCAGTGCGGCTTCTCCATCTCCGCGCAGCAGATCGAGCAAGGCATCCGCGAGACGCAGTGGCCCGGCCGCTTCCAGGTCTTTGACTGGGAACTGGGAACCGGGAAGCGGCGACTGGTCCTCGACGTCGCCCACAACCCCGCCGGGGCGTGGGCGCTGCGTGCGACCCTCTCCGCCGGCTGCAGCGATCGCCCGCTCACCTTCGTCTTCGGGGCCATGCGCGACAAGGCCATCGCCGAGATGGCCGAGATCCTCTTTCCGCTGGCGGCACACGTGATCGCCACCCGCGCCCAGAACCCGCGCTCGGCCGCGCCCGAGGAGATCCGCGCCGCCGCCCCGCGCTTTGCCGCCGAGATCCGGTGCGAGCCCGACGTGCCCGCCGCCCTGGCCCGCGCCCGCTCCCTCGCCGCCCCCGACGGTATCGTGGTGGTCACCGGCTCCATCTACGTGGTCGGCGAAGCCCTGGCCGTGCTTCATGGCGACTAGCGAGACCAAACCGCCGGGCGCTCCCTCGGAGCCGGGAAACTCTCCCCCGCCTGCTTCTTCCTCTGCGCCCTCAGTGTCCGGCGCCTGCCCTGAGCGAAGTCGAAGGGTGGTGCAGAAGAAGTACGGGCTCCTCAGCCGCCTGCGCAGCTACTTTTTCTACGACCCCCTGATCTGGTCCTACACCATCGTGCTGGGGGCGCTCTCGCTGCTTTCTTCCCTCTTCGACCGCCGCGGGCGGGTGCAGCACAAGTTCGCGCGGCTGTGGTCGTGGCTCATCCTGAAGACCATCGGCGCTCCGGTCACGGTCCGCGGCCTGGAGCGCGTGGACACCACCCGGCCCAACCTCTACGTCGCCAACCACATCTCCGCGCTCGACATTCCCATGCTCTACGTGTACCTCGCCTTCCCCTTCCGCATCATCGCCAAGAGCGTGATCTTCCGCTACCCCTTCGTGGGCTGGCACCTGCGGCGCTCGGGGCAGATCGAGGTGGACAAGGACAACGTGCGCCTGGCCAAGCGCGGGCTGGCGCAGGCGGTGGAGACCCTGCGCAGCGGCATGCCGCTGGTGGTCTTCCCCGAGGGCGGGCGCTCGCCCGACGGGAACCTCAAGCCTTTTCTGGGCGGGGCCTTCTACGCCGCCATCCGCGCCGGCGTGGACGTGGTGCCCCTGGCGCTGGTGGGCACCTTCGAGATGCTGCCCATGGACACCTACCACATCCGGCCGCGGCCCCTGCAGTTGCTGGCGGGCGAGCCCATCCCCACCCAGGGCCTGGGGCCACGCGACATGGACGCCCTCGCCGCCCGCGCCCAGCAGGCCGTCGCCGACTTGTACTACGCGCACTCCGATCTGCCCGACCCGCGAGAAAAGAGTTGACCGCAGAGACCGCAGAGATCGCAGAGGAGAAGAGGAATCATCGGAGCTGTCATCCTTCGCGAGGCGAAGCCGAGCGGAGGATCTGGCGAGCGTGGCGGCACGACCGCACTGGTGGTGCAGGTGTTGTCGTCAGGTCCTCCCGCCTCCCTTCGGTCGGCGGAAGGATGACATCCTTGAGGCAGCCAGGCTTCTGCATCCGCAGGTCCGCACAAACAAAAACCCAGGTGTTTCGACTCGCCGTCGTCCCGCCCAGCGGGACTCCGGCTCGCTCAGCATGACACTCGCTTCAGATTCGTCTGTTCTCTGCGCTCTCTGCGTTCGCGGCGGTTAATCCTTCTTCTTCTCCGGGCGCGCGACCGCGTACATCTGGCGCGCGATCTCCTGGCTCAGCCCGCCGCGGTAGAGGTCGAAATGGTCGCGGCCTGGCACGTAGGTGACTCTGGCCTCCGCCCCGCCCAGTTGCTCCAAGGTCTGCTCCAGCAGGCGCACTCCGTCCTCCAGGTGGAAGTTGTCCTCCGCGCCCACCCACAGGTGCAGCTTGCCGCGCAGTTCGGGGCGCAGCCGGACCCAGTTCCTCTTCAGGTAGGCGTCGATGTCGTAATTCTCCTCCCACTCCTTCACCACCTCGGGGTAGGGGGCGCCGGTGGTGGTGTCGAACATGGGCATGGGGCGGCCATCGTCGCCGCGCGGGCTGAAGACCGCGTTGAAGGACTCAAACTGCCCGCCGTAGTCTCCCTCCACCTCTTCCAGGCGCACGTATTCCTCGATGCTCATGATCTGCCGCCCGTGGTAGCGCACCAGGTTGCGCGGCGTGCCGTCGGCTTTGCGGTAGAGGTTCTCGCCCGCCAGCAGGTCCACGTCGGTCAAACTGCGGAAGTCGGGAGGGTCGGGCGAGGTGGACCAGGTGCCGCCGAAGACCGCGGGGTAATGCGTCTCCAGCCACAGCGTGGACCAGCCCCCGGAGGAGTGCCCGGTGAGCAGCCGCCCGCGCGCCACCCCGTCCATGTGGAACTGCTTTTCCAGGTAGGGGATGAACTCCCTGACCAGGGACTCGCCCCAGGGACCGTTGTTGACCGAGTCGGCGAACTCGTGGTGGCCCAGCGGGCACTGCCCGTCGAGGAAGACGTAGATCATCTCCGGCCTCTGGTGCGCCGCCATCTCCTGGGCCAGGCGCGGCGCCTGGTACAGCGCGCCCGAGATGTGGGTGCCCTCGAAGCCGTGCACCACGTACACGGTGGGGTATTTCCTCCCCGGCGAAGCGGCATAGCTGGGCGGCAGCAGCACCGCCGCCTTCATGGTGACGGGACGTCCCCAGAAGCGGCTCAGCCGCGGGCTCTCCATCTCCACCAGCTTCAGCGTCTCGCTCTCGCCCACGGTTTCGCCGGGGACGCGCACGCTGAGGGAGAACTCCACCGGGGCGGCCGCGGCCGGGTTGAAGCTCTTCATGGTGATGACCTCGCTGCGCAGGCCGCCCTCGCCCAGCCCGGAGTAGGCGAAGGTGTGGCGGGTGTCGAGCACGGCCATGAGCTGATAGTCGCCGGGCGCGGCCTCGGCGAAGGGCTTGGGGAAGGCCAGGGTGGGCGCGACCTCCAGCGGCCGCCCCGGCACCAGGTCGTGCACCTCGATGGCCTCCATCCACACCTTCTGCGGCTCCAGGAAGTCGGGCGCGAGCGGGCGCTTGGCCGCGGTCCCCGCCTGCAGAAAGACCAGCAGCCGCCCCGACACCGTGCCTGTGCCCAGCTCCGGCGCCAGAGTCACGCGGAAGCGCAGCGGCTCCGCCGCCCACAGCGGCAGGCTGAGCAGCACCACCAGCCCCAAGCACAACCTTCGTCCAGCTTTCATTTCGTCCTCTCCTTATCAGACCCATGAGTCTACCCGCGGGGCCAGCCTGGCTCCCAGAGAAACCCGGCCTGCCGTTCGCCTCGATGGATACGGCCCCTTCTTGAGGGTGGTTCCCGATTCGTGATGAGCCGCGGGAACCCGTGACGGCCGGTTGCCGGGGCGCCCTGGCGGCGTCCCGCCAGCGGGGCTCCGGCTCGCTCAGCATGGCCATCGCGTCGGATCGTTTGTTCTCGCCGTTCTCGGCGGTGAGTCCTTTAGAATGAAGCGGTGCCCCAGCCCCGCATCGCCATCCCCGTGCCCTACTCGCAAGACCGCGAGTACGCGGAGCGCGCCCTGCCCCAGTACCTGGCGGCCATCGAGCAGGCGGGCGGTGAGCCCGTGGTCATCACCCTGGATCCGCCCCCCGAGGACCTGGCGCGCCGGCTGATGGCCTGCGAGGGCGTGTTGCTGCCGGGCAGCAAGGCCGACCTCGATCCCGAGAAGTACGGCGCCGCGCGCCATCCCAAGACCGCGCCCCCCGATCCCCTGCGCGACAACGTGGACGAACTGCTGGTGCAGGATGCCTACAACATGCGCAAGCCCATCTTCGCCATCTGCTACGGCCTGCAGATGCTGAACGTGTGGCGCACCGGCACGCTGGTGCAGGACATCGAGAGCGAATTCGGCTCGCACGTGCCCCACGCCGCCGGACGCAAGCTGGTGCGCGCCCATATGGTGGCGGTGGACCCGGCCTCGCACCTGGCCCAGATCGTGGGCGAGTACCTGGAGCCGGCGCCCGCGCTGCGCGACGACGGCATGCTGGGCCGGCCCTTGGAGGTCAACTCCAGCCACCACCAGGCGGTGCAGGTGGTGGGCGACGGGCTGCGCGTGGCCGCGGTCTCCCCGGTGGACAACGTCATCGAGGCGCTGGAAGGCACGCTTCCCGGCCACTGGGTGCTGGGCGTGCAGTGGCATCCCGAGCGCAGTTACGACGACGATCCCGCCTCGCAGGCGCTCTTCCGCGCCTTCATTCAAGCCTGCGCTGCGCGGCGGGCGCAGCCCCAGCCCGCCTCCGCCGCCCGCGGCTAGGTGTATAGTTCCCAGTTCCCGGTTGTGAGGTGAGGAGGTTGTCGTGAATTCGTTCCAGTGGCCTGGTCCGACCATTGCCGTCTGCGTGCTGCTATTCTCGCTGCCTCTTGCGGCCCAGAGTACGCCCAGGCACGACCCGAAGACACCGCAAGCCCCTGCATCCGCCGCCGATAGCGGCGTCGTCAAGGCCGGACCAGACGTGACCCCGCCCAAGGTCATTCACGAGGTCAACCCGGGGCCGCCGGAAAGGGAGCAGAAGCCGTTTAAGGGCACGGTGGTTGTACGCGTGATCATCGACGACCAGGGCAAAGTCAGGGAGGCGACGGTGGTGAAGTCGCTCAAGCCTTACATCGACAAGCTTGCTCTCGATGCCATCAAGCAGTGGCGCTTCAAGCCCGCCACCAAGGACGGCAAACCCGTCACCGTGATGGCGAACATCGAGGTGAACTTCAGCTTGCAGTGACACCGTCGAATAGGCGTCTCCTGAGCAGGCTTCACCCTGCGTACTGGGAACCGGGAACTGGGAACTATGAACGGCGTCTCCATGTCGCTGGCCGGCCACGTGGCCGTGATCACCGGAGGCTCGCGCGGCATCGGCGCCGCCACCGTCAAGATGTTCGTCGCCGCCGGCGCCAAGGTGGTCTTCAGCTACCAGAAGGCGCGCGCGGAAGCCGAAAAAGTGGTGGCGGCCTGCGGCGGCCCAAGCGAGTGCGTGGCCGTGCAGGTGGACCTCACCGGGGTGGCCGGCGCCAAGGAATTGATCGACGTGGCCGCGCACCGCTTCGGCCGTTGCGACCTGCTGGTGGCCAACCACGGCGTCTGGGTCTCCTCCGACGTGCCGGTGGACCAGATGTCGGACGAGCAATGGCGCACCACCTTGGCCATCAACCTGGACAGCGTCTTCGCCCTGGTCCGCCACGCGGTGGCGCAGATGAAGAAGCAGGGCGGAGGCGGGCGCATCGTGCTGGTCAGCTCCACCGCCGGGCAGCGCGGCGAGGCCTTCCACGTGGACTACGCGGCCACCAAGGGCGCCGTCATCAGCATGGTGAAGGGGCTCTCCACCGAGCTCGCCCCCGACAAGATCTGCGTCAACTGCGTCGCCCCCGGCTGGGTGGATACCGACATGGCCGCCCCCGCCTTGCGCGATGCCGCCATGCGCGAGCGCGTCTTCCGCACCATCCCCCTGGGGCGCGTGGCCTCGCCCGAGGAGATCGCCGGGCCCATCCTCTTCCTGTGCACGGAGCACGCCGGCTTCGTGACCGGGGAGATCTTCAACGTGAACGGCGGCGCGGTGCTGGTGGGATGAAGAATCTCACCGCCGAGCCCGCCGAGATCGCCGAGAAGGCCAAAGGGCACAATGGCGGGCACGCAGCCCGCAGGGCGATTGGCAATAGCCCAGGACGAAGTCCTGGGAATGCCCCCGAAAAGAAAGTCCAGTCCGGCAGGACGGTTGGAAACGTCCCGGGCAGCTACAATGGCTGTGGCCGCGTCTAATCACAGTCCATGAAATCTTCCGTCCTCATCCTCGCGCTCTTGCTCGCCCTGCCCGCCGCGGCCCAGCAGCCCGCGCAATCGCAGTCCACTCCCGCCGTCCAGGCCAACGAGCGCCAGGCCCGCGCCGTGCTCGACCGCATGCTACAGGCGCTGGGCGGATCCGCCTGGCTCAGCGTCTCCGACCTGGAGGAGAGCGGCCGCACCTACAGCTTCTACCACGGTGAGACCCGGGGCGCCGGCGTCCAGTACTGGCGCTTCTGGAAGTGGCCCGACAAGGAGCGCGTGGAACTCACCAAGCAGCGCGACATCATCGAGATCTACAACGGAGAGCAGGGCTGGGAGACCACCTACAAGGGCACCCACAACCAGGAAGCCAAGGACCTGGCGCTGTACCAGCAGCGCCGCCACTACTCGCTGGCCCAGGTGCTGCGCACCTGGCTGACGCAACCCGGCCTGGCCCTCTTCTACGACGGCAGCTCCCTGGCCAACGGCCGCCCCGTCGAGCAAGTCACCCTCATGAACGCTCAGGACGAGAGCGTGACCCTCTACGTCTCCAGCGAGAGCCACCTGCCGCTCAAGCTCAGCTACAAAGTGCGCGACCCCCTCTACCGCGACCTCAGTACCGAGAGCGTGGTCTTCGACAACTACCACCCGGTGCAGGGCATCCAGACGCCCTACAGCGTGACCTTCTATCACAACGACGACATGGCGGGGCAGCGCTTCGTCAACGCGGTGCGCTACAACCTGGGCCTGCCGGACTCCCAGTTCACCGCCACCGTCACCACCCCGCCGCTGCCCAAGAGACATTGACGATTGGGAAAGACTCACCGCCGAGATCGCAGAGACCGCCGAGAAAGCCAAACCGCTTCAAGTTGTCATCCTGAGCGAGCGATGTCCTGCGGCTGGCCCGCAGGGCAGCGCGAGTCGAAGGAGCCCTGTAGAGTGGGCAGCTCCCAACGGCTGGCAGGCATTTCTACGAAGGTTGTTTGCTTTCCTGACTTCCTTCTTCATTCGCCGCGTCAGCGTATAGCCTGCGGCGGATCTGGTACGCCGCGCCATAAACAGCAGCGAACAGCAGCGGGCCGGCCAAAATAGCCATCTCTCCGTAGACGAGATCCTTCTCCACGAGGCTGCCGGCGCGAACGATCCAGGTGTGCACAAGCAGAGCATGGCAAGTGGAAGAAATGACGAGTGAAAGCCAGAACCGCGCCTTGCGCCAAAGAGAACTGCCGGCCACCAGGATGGTGCCGGAGCCGAGCATCACGAAGAGAGCTGTTTCCTCCCAACTCGCTGAAAGACGGTACCGGCTCGACAGGGACAGGTACACGATCGTTACGGCTGCCATCGCAAGCGCTAACCAGAAGAAGCTGACAACAGCCTGGATCTTCGTTTGCCGGTCTTGCCGGGATCCGAAGAGCTTTCGGTTTCGCCGCCGAGTCTCCTTCCGGCGACCGCGCTCGACCAACCGCTGGTGCTCCTGCACGTCGGTGAGCGTGAGCCTGCGCTTGCTCATTTCCGCGTTCAGGGCGGACTTGGCGTGATCCGTCAGCGACGGCTGATCGGAGGCTACCTCCAACAGCTCGTCGTCGCTTAGATGTGCGTATTGGCTGGAAAAGTCGGTTTCCATGGTTCAGCGACTATTACGGATCGCTGCGAAATGAAGAGACTCGTCAATCGTCAATGACTCAATCGTCAATCTGCCAGCCCCTACCAGCCGCCTCCGCCTCCCCCGCCGCCGCCGCCGCCCGAGCCGCCGCCTCCTCCGCCGCCAGACGACGACCCGGGCGCGGTGGAGGACGAGGCAATGGCGCCCGCGAACGAGCCTCCCAGCGACGAGGCAAAGCCCGCCGCCCCCAGGCTGCTGAAGTCGGAGCCGTGATACCACGCCGGGGTGTAGCCGCTGCTCGACGGCCCCTGTCCCGCCGCCCCCAGCACACCTGCAAACTGCTCCGCCCAGGCGTGCTCCACGTCCAGCGCCAGGGCGTAGGGCAGGAACTTCTCGAAGACCTCAGGGGTCTGCGCCACCGGGCTCATGCGGTTCATGCGGTCTTCCTCGGTGGCGCTCAGGAACATGCGAAAGCCGTCGATCTGGTCGAGCACCGTCCGCCCCGCCGCGGTGGGCGCTTTCAGCAGGTAGTGGAAGGCCAGGTTGAGCGCGATCAGCGCCATCACCACCCCCAGCAGCAGCGGTGAGGCCAGCTTGGTGAACTGGTAGAGCACGAAGACCTCGGCTCCCAGGAAGGGCAGGCTGAACAGGCTCAGGAAGATGGCCTGGGGGATGTGCGAGGGCTGGGAGGGGACGCTCTTCCACAGCCGCGCCGCGCTGAACAGCAGGACGAAGCAGCCCAACGTCCAGCCCGTCAGCCACACCGCCAGGAAGCCCGCCACCGCTCCTTGCCCCGGCTGCAGGGTGGCGGCCATGGCCCCCACCGTCACCAGGGTCAGCAGGATGCCGGGGATCATGTAGCGCCCGTGGGAGAAGAAGTAGACGTTGTCCTCGGCGTTCTTCAGGGTCTTGCGGAAGTCGCTCAGCGCCGAAGCGATGGTCGAGTGGTTCGACTGTTCCAGCTTGATGCTCTCGTCGTCGCCCAGCAGCGCCTGCGCCGCCGCCCGCTCCTCCGGGGCCAGCGCCGGGTCGTCGCTCTTGCCCACCCGCCGCAGGGTGTAGGTGTCGCCGTGCTTCTCGATGGTCAGGTACTTTTTCACCGCCATGTTGACCACGGCGGCGGCGAAGGCCTTGGTGTCGTAGCCCATCTTGCGCAGGTAGCGGACGGCCGCCGGCGACCAGCCCGACGGCGGCTCGTACAGCGGCATGATGGTCCCGGGTTTGGGATCGCGGCCCACTGCCAGCCACGCCAGGAAGTAGTAGAGGAAGACCAGCAGCAGCCCCGCGCTCCCCAGCAGCGTGCTGCGGTTGTCCTCAAGGAACCACTGCAGCTTCTGCTGCGGTGTGGGCTCGGCGACATAGCCCTTGGGCCAGTCCACCACGATGCTCAGGTTCTCGTGCGGCTGGAGCGCACGCGTGGTGGCGAAGGTTGGATCGCCCTGCTCGTCCCAGCCGGTGGTAAAGCCGGTCTCCCGCGAGCCTTGCTCCCCGGTGTAGCCCGCGCGCGTGAGCTTGTCGCGGGGGACGCCGGCGGGCAGGTGCACGGTGGCCGAGGCCGCCAGCACCGGAAAGTCCCAGCCCGTGCCGTTCACGTTCCAATAGAGCTCGTCGTGGTCGGGGAAGAAGCCCAGCTCGCGGTCGACGCGGTAGTTGAGGACGTAGGTGTACACCCCGGGATCGAGCAGCACGTTGCTCTTGCCCAGGTAGATGCGCACCCCGTTGGTCTGCGGCTCCAGCCGGTAGCTCTCGGAGTTGCCGTCGCGCAGCGCCCCCAGGAACTGGAAGCGCACTCGATAGCGGTTGCCGTACTTGTCCTTGTAGTCGGTGGGAAAGTCGCGGTAGATGCCGTGGCGGATCTGCTCGCCCAGGGCGCGCACGCGGATGGTCTCGCGCACCAGCAGTGCGCCCTCCGCCTGCACGGTGACCTCGCTGTGGAAGCTGAGGATCTCCTCGCGCGCCGGCGACTCTTCGGGCGTCTGCGCCGAGAGAGCGGCCGCCGCCAGCAGCAGTGCGAGCGACAACAGGGTTCTCATCTTCATGGCGTGGGCGCAAGGTAAGCTGACGCGAGCCCGCTGTCAACCCGGAATGCGGAGCCCTCCGGGCCTCGCTCGGGGGATGCATTCTGGCCACGAAGTGTGGCTAATTTGCCACAGAACAAAATCGCCTCACAGGGTTTAATCTATTCTGCTCCAACCGGATACCGTTGCCCCTCGAACAGACAATCCGCCGCCCTGTGGAGTGCCAAGGGGTAGGACTCCACAGCGGGGCCGCGGTCAAGCTGCGCATTCTGCCGGCCAAGGCGGGCACCGGCATCGTCTTTCGCCGCGTCGATCTGGACAACTTCCCGGTGGAAGCCGTCAGCCGCAACGTAGCCCGCGTCAGCTACGCCACCAGCCTGATGAAGCAGGGCGTGCTCATCTCCACCACCGAGCACCTGCTCTCCGCCTTCATCGGGGTGGGCGTGGACAACGCCGTGGTCGAACTCAACAACCTGGAAGTGCCCATCCTGGACGGCAGTGCCCAGCCCTTCGTGGACATGGTGCTGCAGGCCGGGTTGCGCAGCCAGCGCCGGCGCCGCTCCAGCCTGCGCATCCGCCAGCCCCTGGAATTGCGCGAGGGCGCCAAGTTCATCGCCGTCTATCCCGCCGACGGCTACACCGTCAGCTACACCATCGACTTCCCCCATCCCCTGATCGGGCGGGAGAGCTTCGAGGTGGAGCTGACCAACGGCTCCTATCTCTCGCAGGTGGCGCCGGCGCGCACCTTCGGCTTCCGCCACGAGGAAGAGGCCATGCGCAACATGGGGCTGATCCGCGGGGCCATGCCCGCCAACTGCATCGTGCTCACCCGCGAAGGCATCGAGAACCCGCCCTTGCGCTATCCCGACGAGTTCGTGCGCCACAAGGTGCTGGACCTGATCGGCGACCTGGCCCTGCTGGGCAAGCGCATCCAGGGCCGGGTGGTGGCCGACCGCGCCGGCCACGCCATGCACACTGCCCTGGTCTCCCGCCTGCTCAAGGACCACTCCCTCTGGGAGGAGAGCACCGCCGAGCACGCCGAAGAACCCGCCCCCCTGCCCGCCTCCGCACCCCTGTTCGACCCCGCGTAGAGAATGAGAACGGGCGCGGCTGGTGCCGCGCCCGTCCTGCGCTTCGGCCTGGCGGAGGTTATCGTCCGGCTTTGCCCGGCTCCCGGCTGGCGTTGATGAACAAAGAGGTGGGCGGATGCTTGTCCAGGTTGGCAGACAGCCACTGGTCCAGCTCCTTCTGCGCCGGCGCCGGCACCTGCAGGAAGCGCACGCCCACTTGTCCGCCTTCGGTCCCGGTCCAGGCGATCTCTCCCTGGGCGTCGATCAACTGCTTGCCTCCGGGCAGGGAGAAGCGCACGCGCACGCTGCCGCTGGCGGGCCCGGCCTGGGGCATGCTGAGCGAGATCCCGCCCGTGCTCAGGTTGCTGACCCAGGCTTGCACCGGCTCGCCCCCGGGCAGCAGGACCTCCGCCTTGAGCTTGACCTGCTGGCGGAAGTAGCGCCGCCGCTCGCGCTGGATCAGCCCCTGCGCCGCCCGCAGGCTGCGCGCCACCCGCTCCATGCTGAGGGGCTTGTCGAGCACGAAGTTGGCGCCCATGCTGAAAGCGTCGCGCACGCTGGTGATGCGGTTGACGATGGCGAAGGCGATGGCGCTCTTGTTGGACGACGAAGTGCGCACCAGCTTGAGCACGTCGGTGGCGCCGTGCAGGTCGTCGCAGTCGATGAGCACGGCGTCGAACTTGTGCTTGGCCAGCGCTTCCACCGCGGGATCGGGGCCGGTGAACACCTCCACCGAGATGCCCACGTCGTCGAGCACGCGGCGCAGCACTCGCAGCGACTCCGGGTCGCGGCACAGGACCAGGGAGGAGAAAGGCATGACTCCCGCATCCTACCTCCCGCTCCCGCTTCCGCCAAGTGACGAAGGTAACCGGGGGAATCCGATCGTTGAGTCATCGGGTCATCGAGTCATTGCCGGGTGGAGCCCGGCTTGAGTCTGGTTTTTCCATGATTCAATGACCCGATCCCGCGAGATTGGGATGGTAAGCTACCGCCCGTGAAGAAGACCGCCTACCTGGGGCTGGGCTCGAATCTGGACGACCGCCGCGCCAACCTGGAGGCCGCGCTCGCCCGCCTGGAGGAATTGGGCACGCTGTGCGCCGTCTCGTCGTTCTACCAGACCGAGCCGGTGGACCTGCCGCAGCAGCCCTGGTTCCTGAACTGCGCCGTGGCGCTGGAAACCGAACTCATGCCCAAGCAACTTCTGGGACGGCTGCTGGCCATCGAGCAAGGCATGGGGCGGCGGCGGCTGCAGCCCAAGGGCCCGCGCCTCATCGACATCGACATCCTGCTCTTCGGCAATTCGGTGGTGGATACGGCCGGGCTCACCATCCCCCATCCCGCGCTGCACCAGCGCCGCTTCGCGCTGGAGCCCCTGGCCGAGATCGCTCCCGAGGCCCGTCATCCCGTCTTCAAGCGTACCGTGCGCGAATTGCGCGACGCCCTGCCCGCGGGCCCGCCGGCTGTCCGGAAGCTGTAGTTCTCAGTTCCCGGTTCCCAGTTGGTGCGGACCTGTCCCTTGGCAACTGGGAACCGGGAACTGGGAACTAGGGCATCACGATCTTGCTGCCCTCTCCCGGCGAGGCGATGGCGCCCTGCTTCTCCGGGAACTGGGCCAGCAGGAAGTCGAGGTAGGCGCGCGAGCGCGGCCGGCCGGAGGTGCGCGCCTGCCCCATGCGCACCAGGAAGACCAGCGCCTCCAGCACCTCGGAGTCGCGCAGGGTGCCGGCGCCCAGGTGCTGCTGCTCCAGCGTGCGGTACTCGGCCAGGCTCTGCTCGATTCCGGCCACCAGGGCCTGTTGGCCGGGGCCGGCCAGGGCATGCTCGTAGACCAGCCCGGAGCGCACCCGGGTCTGATAGCGCTGGGCCAGGGCGGTGAGCGCGGCCAGCAAGTCGCGGTCGCGCAGCTCGCGGTCGGCCCGCCCCGCCTGCGCCAAAGCGTAGCTCAGCCCCACCAGCAGCGGCTCGCGCTCGTAGAGGAACTGCTCCCGCACCTGGACCTCGGGCAGCAGCGCCGCCTGCTCCACCTCGGCCAGCCGCCGCGGCAATTCCTCGCGCCGCGCCTGCTGCAGGTAGGGGCACTCGCTGGGACAGTCGAGCGAGACCTCGCGCTCCCGCCCGCAGCACTGCGGGCAGATCTTCGCGTGCACCGCCGGGCAGAAGCGCTTTTCCTTTCGAGTGGAGCACAACACGCAGCTCAAAGATCGTCTCCGCGAAACCATCATTATGACATTGAGGGAGGAGTCAGGGCTCAGTAGTCAGGAGCCGGCAAGAGCGAAGGACCCGAGGACCCCTGTGTCCTTGGTGTGAACTTCGCGTCCTTTGGGGTTGGCTCTTCAAAAACCTTCCCCACAAAGGGCGCGAAGGGTGACACGAAGGTCACGACGGACTGACTCCTGCCCCCTGACTCCCGCTTGTGGAAAAACCCGCATAACAAGCGGTCAAAACGCTTCTTTTTCCCGGCACGATGGTTTAAGATGGCCGGGTCGGAGAAGCTCTCTTAGTACAAACTGACAAGGAGGATTCATGGCATCGGGAATGACCAAGACCCAAGTCGTCCGTCACCTGGCCGAGAAGCTGGAGACCAGCAACAAGACCGCCGCCGCCTTCCTGGAGAACCTGGCCGACCTGGCCATCAAGGAGACCAAGAAGTCGGGGATGTTCGTGCTTCCCGGCCTGGGCCGCCTGGTGAAATCCAACCGCAAGGCGCGCATCGGCCGCAACCCCCAGACCGGCGAACCCATCAAGATCCCGGCCAAGACGGTGTGCAAATTCCGCGTCGCCAAGGCCGTCCGGGACATGATCGCCCCCAAGAAATGACGCCGTTGTGCGGGCGTGAGCGAACCGCGAAGCGGTGAGCGGGAGCCCGCAGGCGTCATCCTGAGCCCGTTGCTTGGGCGAAGGATCTCGTAATCGGCTCCGGGTCATTTTCCCTAGGCACAGAAAAGGCCGGCTCGCAGAGCCGGCCTTCTTGATTGACGATCTAGTGCCTGTACTCGTCCTTCACCACCGCCCCGCCCTTCATCACGAACTTCACGCGCTGCAGCGTGGTGATGTCCTGGAGCGGGTCGCCGTCCACCGCGATCAGGTCGGCGTAGTGGCCGGGCTCCAGCGAGCCCACCCGGTCGCTCCACCCCAGCAGGTCGGCGGCGTTCACCGTGCCCGCTTGGATGGCCGCCAGCGGCGTCATCCCCATCCTCACGTACACCGCGAACTCGTGCGCGTTCAGCCCGTGAGGATAGACGGCGGCGTCGGTGCCGAAGGCGATCTTCACTCCCGAAGCCATGGCCCGGGCCACGTTCCGGCGCGACTGGGGCGTGACCTCCATCATCTTCTTCTTCGAGGACTCCAGGATGGGGATCTCGTTGATGTGCTCCTGCATCCAGTCGGCCAGGTACTGGGTGGGCACCAGGTAGGTGCCGTGCTGCTTCATGGCGGCGATGCCGGCGTCGTCGATGTAGCTGCCGTGCTCGATGGAGTCCACTCCCGCCTCCGTGGCCCACAGGATGCCCTGGGCGCCGTGGGCGTGGGCCGCCACCTTGCGCCCCAACCGGTGGGCGTCGGCCACGATGGCCTTCATCTCCTCCAGGGTGTACTGCGAGGCCTGGGGATCGTCGCCCTTGGAGAGCACGCCCCCGGTGGCGCACACCTTGATGACGTCGGCGCCGTACTTGATGATCTCGCGCACCTTGTGCTGCACCGCCTCCACCCCGTCGGCGGCGCCGTCGCTGGTGGCGTGATACTCGTAGGGCAGCAGGTCGTTGTCGCAGTGGCCGCCGGTGATGGAGAGCGCCGGGCCGCTGGCGTCGATGCGCGGCCCCGGCACGTCGCCGGCGTTGATGGCGTCGCGCAGCGCGATGTCGGCATAGCCGCGCGCCCCTACGTTGCGCACGGTGGTGAAACCCGCCTCCAGCGTCACCCGCGCGTTCTTGGCCCCGGTCAGCGCCTCCCGCGGGATCGAGATCCCCAGCGACGAATAGCCGAAGACGGGATCGAAGGTCAGGTGAGTGTGGGCGTCGATCAGCCCCGGCAGCACGGTGGCGTTGGGCAGCTCGATGACGGTCGCGCCCGCCGGCACCCTGGCCTCCGCCTCCGGCCCCACGCTCACGATGCGCTCGCCCTGGATCACGATGGCCTGGTGGGTCAGCGTCTGGCCCGTGCGCACGTCCAGCAGCTTGCCCGCGTGCACCACCACTGTTTTGGGAGCGGCTTGCGCCCCCGCCAGCCCGCTCAGCGCCAGCACCGCTACCGTCACGACTGCGATCTTCCATCCCCGCTGCTTCATCCTGTTCCTCCCGGATCGGTGTTGGAAAAACGGCAGATTATATCTCACGGGTAGCTAGTAGCTGGTAGCTCGGGCTAAGAGCTAGGAGCGGTATACTCTCTCCTTGTAGTCAGGAGGAACTCCATCATGAAGA
>Ga0335082_10002270_pt1 | contig 20677 bp, 21 predicted proteins | sample Lox_Sample_41_FD_206718 | JGI IMG/M metagenome (GOLD analysis project Ga0335082, IMG submission 206718) | Soil microbial communities from Loxahatchee National Wildlife Refuge, Florida, United States - Lox_Sample_4.1 | ecosystem: Environmental > Terrestrial > Soil > Wetlands | place: USA...
GGTGCGGGCGCTGATCGCCGACCCCGAGTGGCCCGAGAAAGCACGCACGGGCGCGGCCGACGCCATCCGGCGGTGCACGGGTTGCAACCAGGGGTGCTACGGCAACCTTACCCAAGGCTTGCCGATCACCTGCGTGACCAACCCGGCCGTCGGGCGTGACGAGATGCTCGGGCTCGGAACCCTGACGCCGGCGCCGCAACGCAAGCACGTCGTCGTCGTTGGTGGTGGCCCGGCCGGGTTGGAGGCCGCGTGGGTCGCCGCCGCGCGCGGGCATCGCGTGACGCTGCTCGAACGTAGCGCGCAGCTCGGCGGAAAAATCCACCTGGCGCAACTGCTGCCGGGCCGCGCCGAGATCGCGGACTTCGCGGATTGGCGTACCATGGAATGCCGGCGGCGGGACGTCGACATCCGGTTGAACAACGCAGCGACCGTCGACTCGATTCTGGCCCTCCGCCCAGACGCGGTCGTGGTGGCAACCGGTGGGCGGGCAACCGCCTCCGGCACTTCAAAGTTTTTCCCGATGCCGGTTGCCGGCAGTGATCAGGATTTCGTGGTCGATCACGAAGCGGCGCTGGTTCACGCTGAGCAGCTTGGCAACCGGGTCGTCATCTTCGATGTCGTCGGCCACATCGAAGCGATCGGTCTCGGCGAGCTGCTGGCCAGTTTGAGTAAGGACGTCACCGTGGTCACGCCCTTACCCATGCCCATCAACCTCGACCGCGAGACGCTGGGATACGCGCTGCCGCGCGCCGTGCAGGCGGGGATGCATTGGCGCCCCAACACGGCGCTGGCCGCCATCGGCGATCACCAGGTCACGCTGATCGATGTGCTGTCGAGACGCTTCGAGCAGATCGATGCAGTCGACACGGTCGTCATCCGCACCAACGGCTTGCCGAATGACGCGCTGTACTTCGCCTTGCAGGGGAAGGTCCCTGAGCTACTGCGGATCGGCGATGCGGTTGCGGTACGCACCGCCGATCGCGCCATCTTCGACGGCCACATGGCGGGGAGGTGCGTGTGACGTGAAGGCGAGTGCTGCCGCTGTCTGGTTGACAATGTTGGAGACCGGCCCCGTGCCTGGGCACCGCGTTGGTTGATGTCGCTGAACTTGAGAACCACCCGTTGGGTGTTACTAGCGGTGATCGTCGCGATGCTGGGCGGTGGCGCCCTGCTCGGACGCCACGCCTTGCGCCGGACGCTACGGCGAGCCTGGCAGGCCAGACCGATCGGCGCGCAGTGGAGCGCGTTCCAGGAAACGATTCCCAAGCCGCAGGCCAGCACCGAGCAGCAGCGCGACGGCTTCATCGTCTTCCAGCGCAGTATCCTCGAGCGCATCCATCAGAACTCCCACCCGCGGCCAAGCGAGATCGCCGCGTCGGTGACGCTGCACGCTACGTGGGACGAGTGGGAGCCGGCGCAACTCGCGGTGTACCCGCTGCGCGATCTGCACCACATGCGGGTCACGGTGACCGGCCTCACCGACGGGCAACACGTGATTCCCGCATCGGAACTCAGCGTCCGCATGGTGCGCTACTACGGGGCGCCGCTGTCGATCCGCGTCGCCAATCGCTTCGGCGTGGTGCCGAAGACCCTGGAGATCGCCGCGCCCATCGACCTGGCCAAGGAGGCGGTGCGGCCGTACTGGATCACCGTGCATGTGCCGGACAACCGGCCCGCTGGAACGTACACCGGCAGCATCATCTTCACTCATGCCGACGGCGAAGAAACCATCCCGCTGACCGTCGACGTCATCCCGCTACGCCTGCACGAGCCCGACATCTTGTACGGCACGCTGTGCGTGAACACGTTGGCAAACGTCGGGAAGGTCAACCGCGGCGGCCGCTTGTTGCGCCAGACCGATACGATCTTCCGCGATCAGCGCGAGCACGGCATGAACCTCATCAGCCTGCGCTCCACTCACGTGTACGAGGAGGAGGACGGCGTGCCGTTCCTGCCCGATCTGGAAGTGGCGATGGATCTGTACAAGAAGTACGGTTTCTCGAAGCCGCTCATCTACTGCCCCGGCCAGCTCTTCCGGACGGACAAGATCAACCGCTCCAACAACTACAGCGAGTACGACGCCGACGTGCAGCTGCCCATCGCTCGCAAGGTGGCGGCGTACTACTCGAAGGAGTTCAAGAAAGAGGGGCTGCCCGGTGTGATGTTCATCCCAGTCGAGGAGCCGAACGTGAAGAGTGGCGTGGGCCGCTTCGACCCGCCAGACGTTCGACAGAAGCTGGCGCGTGAGCTGACGCGGACCATGAAGGAGGCCGGTGCGGTTGTCGCCATGACCTGCACGCCCGAGTCGGTGCAGGCGGCAATCGACTACGTCGACTACTGGATCGTGGCCTTCAAGCGCTTTACGCCGGCGCTCTACGGCATGGCGCGCAAGGCCAACGCCAACTTGTGCGTGTACGCCAACGCCACCATGATGGGGCAGGGCACGTACTTCAGCCGTTTCATGTTCGGCTACTTCGTCTGGGCCAACGGCATCAAGGGCATGTTGCCCTGGACCTATCCGCTCACGCCCAAACGTTTTCCACGCAACGTCGGCAACCGCGGTGAAGGAGCACTCAACGTGAGCGAGGGCTTCTTGGGGCCCGACGGCAAGCCGGTGCCGACCATCCAATGGGAACTGAGCCGCGAGGGCATCGACGACGCCAAGTACATGGTGACGATCGAGCACCTGGCCCAGCGCGCCCGCGGCAGCGGCACGCCCGCCGCACTCGCAGTCGCCGACGAAGCCGATCGCTTTCTCGCTGGGATCAAGCGCTCCATCAAGCGCGACGTACGCCACTATGTCTTCGAAGACGATGAAACCTTCGAGCCCACGCCCGTGGACGATTGGGACGCCGCGAAGTTCGACACGACGCACGAGCAGGCCGTGGCGATTCTGAAAAAGCTGATTGCGTTGGAACAAATGTAGGGGCTAACGCCTTGCGCATCAGCCGCGGGCACGCTTCTTGCGCGGCGGCTGCATGCGCTTCTTCGGCCGTGCAGCCGGTGCGCTACCAGTTGCCTCGCGTTGAGGTCTGCGCGGGGGACGAGTGACTGCATGGCGCCCTTCCTTCTCCTGCCGTTCACGGAGCTGCCTGCAGAATAAGTCGAGGTCATAACCGGCGGCCGCGAAAAGCTCCTCGCGTGCCCTCCGGACTTCTGCAACGATCGGGTCCTCCCATCGCCCGTGCGGTTTTCGTAGCGGTCTTGCCATTTCAACCTCCCATAAGCTCGTCCGGTGTACAAAGGATCGGCGGCGTGTACCCGTTGTTTCGAGAGACCTCGTCGATCGTCGGTCGTAGCTCGGCATTCGCAATGTGAGTCGAGTTCCAGGTCAGCAGGAACTCGATGCCGTGGCACGCGGCAGTAGCGACGTGAACTGCATCGGCCGCCGCTTGCTTCGGAAGCCGAAGGGCCTTCGCGAGTGCGCCGGCTAGCCGCGTGACTTCAGGCGTCACTTCGAGAAGCGGCAGATCCGCCAGGATAGCAAGGCGTCGTGCAGCCGCGTCCGAATCACCTGCGCGTGCCTCGGCGATCACGGCCTCGGACACGTACACGTCGAACAACGCCCGCCGCTGCCCCCACCAGTCCCGTGTCAATTCCTGGCGCGCCGCGGTTACCAGATCACGGCTCGGCCGCGCCACCAGATAGCTGATGATCGAAGTCTCGAGATACACGGTACGCGCCACGCGTGCAGTCTAGCCGGATCAGCCAAGAAGGTCATCGGATGCGGAAAGCGCGGGTGGGGAGGGCAACCGTCTTGGCCTTCTTGTTGGGGCCAAGAGGCTTGGGCTGTTGAAGCTCCGGCCAAAAGTCAGGGTCTCGTGACACGTCAGCGAGTTCGTCGAATGACCACGAACTCGCCGACGACTCAGGCCAGAGCGCTGAGCCCAGGAAAGGCTGGTTGAGGAGAACGTCGAGCTTGGCCTTGGCCTCCTGGAATCTCTGCCAATCGTGAGAGGGATGACCGGGCCAGGCGCCCGTCGGTCCGTGCTTTGGCCCAGCGAGCCGTTCGAGCGGGATGACGATGGTGGGCGCAGCAACGGAAAGCAGCAGGGTGACTTCGCGCTTGCGAAGCCGCGCTGCTGCTTCGAAGTCCCGGAAGAGTTCGGCGCATCGCCCAGGAAAATCGGACACGAAGTTGTCAAAGCTGGACATTCAACCCTCCGTCGCAAACCTAACGCCCAGCATGTGCCGCGCGTTCTTCGCGTCGGCACCATGCTTTGGTTCGGCCCGCCATCATTACACGTCTCCTGCCGCACACGACGTTAGTCATAGTCGGCCGACCCGGCGCTGCATGCCTGCTCACGCGACCGCAAAGAGACGCCATTCACCGGGGATGCCCTTGAGGGCATGGGTTCCGCGCGCGTGAAAGTCGAGGCCGGAACCTGCGACGAGATCCTTGACCGTGCTCGACACCAGGATCTCGCCCGGTTCGGCCTCCGCCATCACGCGCGCGCCGGTATGGACGGCGATGCCGGCCACCTTGTCGTCGACGCGCTCGCACTCCCCGGTGTGGAGGCCGATCCGGGTCTCGATACCGAGGCTTCGCACCGCGTCGCGGATGCTCTTGGCGCAGCGGATGGCGCGCGCCGGGCCGTCGAAGGTCGCGAGGAAGCCGTCGCCGGCAGTGTCGACCTCACGCCCGCGATGGTGCTCGATCTGATTGCGAACGATCGCGTGGTGGCGACCGAGGAGGTCGCGCCAAGCGCGGTCGCCCAGCGCTACCGCCCGCACGGTCGAGCCAACAATGTCGGTGAAGAGGACGGTGGCGAGCACACGTTCCACGTCGACGGCCGCACGCGAGCCGGTGAGGAATTGCTGGATCTGGTCGACCAGCGCGGCGGTGTCGCCGATCCAGGGTGGGTGCGTGTCGCCGGGCAGCTCGACGTAGCGCGCCATCGGGATCTCGCGAGCGAGCGCCCGCCCGGCTGCGACCGGGATGAGACGGTCCCCGGCGCGATGCACCACCAAGGTCGCGACTTGGAGGGTCCGCGCAACCGGTCGGACGTCGATGTCCAGCAGCCAGCCCAGGTGCGCACGGCCGGCGCGTGGACTTACACACATGCGCTCGTAGCGACCCATGAACTCACGGGAGCGCGGAACGTGCTTCAGCCCCGGTGCCATCAGCTCGAGCGTCGTGCCCTGCCCCCAGGCGGTTTCCAGCGCGTGGCGCAGCACCTCCACGTTCTTCCGCACCTCAACGCCCTCGGGGTAATCTGGGCCTTCGCTCGCACGCGCAAAGGTCGCGTAGAGGACCAGCGCCCAGACGCGCTCGGGATAGGTCGCCGCGAAGAGCATGGAAAGGGGCCCGCCCTCGGAGAACCCCATGACCGCCGCCCGCTCCGAGCCTGCCGCCTCTAGGACCGCCCGGAGATCGTCCATGCGCTCCTCGAGCGTTGAGTCCCCGACATCGCGGTCGGACAGCCCCGTGCCGCGCTTGTCAAAGAGGATCACGCGGCTGAAGGCCGCGAGCCGCCGCACCCAGTCACCGTAGAGCGGATCCTCCCAAGCGAAGTCCACGTTCGAGATCCAACCTGGAACGACGACGAGGTCGAGCGGCCCGTCGCCGACGACTTGGTAGGCAATACTAACATCGCCGCTCTTGGCATAGCGGGTCTCGGGGCGCATCAAGACACAGCATAGCGCAGTCGGTGGCGGAGCACACGCGGATGAGCAGCTCGCATGACGGCCGACCGCGGCGGTTCAGGCGCGGTGTCGAAGCGGCACCGAGTTTCAACCAAAGCGCGACTGCTCTGGATCGCGCATCGCGGCTCACTCCCCCAAGAGTCTCGTTTTGCGCTCCCAGGCTCCTATCGTATCCGACAGCATCCGCAGTTGGGCGTGCTGCTGTAACCAGGCGAGAACATCCTCGGCGTTCTGGTCGGGTGGGAAGACGGGATAGAACGCCTTCCGGATTCGCCCATTCTCGACGACAAGCGTCAAGCGCTTGTATAGCTCCATGCCTGTCACGGTGAATGTGGGCAAACGGAGCAGCTGCTTCAGACGAAGTCCACTGTCGCTCAGTAACTCGAAGGGAAGATGCAAGCGGTCGCGTGCCTCCTTCTGGTACTCAGTGGTCTGTGCGCTCAATCCAAACAGCGAAGCATTTAGCGTTTGCAGTTCGGTGTAGTGATCGCGAAAGCTACAAGATTGGGGCGTGCAGCCGCGAGCTCCCGGTATGCCGTCCCAGCCATCGGGTAGCGGCGCACCGGGACGCCCGGTCATCGGATAGATGTAGATCACGAAGCGCCCCGCAATAGCTGCGAGGTCAACGTCGGCGCCATTGGTCGCCGGGAGCACGAGCGTCGGCAGGCTCATCCCGGGCAAATGAGACGCCGCGCCGTCGTCAATAAGACGCGGCAGATCTTTCGGCAGTTCGGAGAGCTTCGTCCTCATGGGATCCCTACGGTTTCGACGCCCAACGGCTTGCGCCTGAGCCGCGCGCGTCTTTCCGCGCGCCGGTCTCCGGGCGCGTGTTAGATGACTTCACCATTCATCGCTCGCCTCAGCTCTTCAATCTTGTCTCCGAACCCTCGCATGAGCCGGGCCTTCCCGCCAAAGATTTCGAACGACACTGCCTCCTCGAGACGATGGTAGTCGCCATCTGCCGGTGGCCGAACGAGTCCTTGGACGATATCCCTCAGCTTCTTCTTCAGATCCGCGGAATCAGCGAGTTTCCGATCGATCGCCGGGATCAAGCGGCCATTCAAGTAGGCGTTAGCGAAGGCACGGTACTCGGCTCGCTCCGTCTCAAGATCCGGATCGTTGTCAAGATATTTTAGAATTTGCAATATCAGCCCCGCCGCGAACCTTCTGGCTTCGTTGAGTTTCGCCAGTGAGTCGTTCAGTGAAGCGATATCGTGCTTCTTCTGTTCCACCTCCATCCCCAGGTTGAACAAGTCTTTCTTGAGTGCCTCAATTTCTTGATTCCTCTCTTGGATCTCGTCGTTCCGCGCCCTGACTTGTTCATCGAGGTCCCTAATCTGCTTGTGAAAGGCCTCAACCTTGATCTGCAGCCGCCCTATTGTGAAAGCTGAATAGGCGATTGACGCAAAGACTAGGCCCGCACCTAGCAGGGAGAGCCAGCCTGTACGCCGGGAACGTCGCGCAAGCTGTGCATCAAGAGAATCCACGTATACTCGCTCCCTTTCGTTGCCACGGCCGGGATTAGACGGTTGATGGCCTCGCTCCACATATAGAGGAGACGACCCGCTGTGTACGTTATCAATCCTGAGGAGCCGAAGAGTCCTGACAATTCGGCGGTGCCGGCCTCATCCCGAATCAGGAGGGAAATGGCGCACGCCACCAGCAAAACTAGCGACACACCCGTGACGGACAGGTATACGAGGCGCTCGAATTTGAACAACTGCGTCAGCCTTTCGATGACCTGCATTCGCTGCTCGAGATTCTCGTCCATCTGGCTTACACCTCGCGCTGGCCAAGGGCTCCTCAAGCGGCAAGCTCACATGCCCGGGCTCTGACACGGACTGCTGTACCGAAAAAGGCTCCGCGCGGCCACACTGAAGGCCGCGCAGGCGGTCCGTTGCTCCACGATAGCAGCGCACGTCCGGGGCTCGTCCGGAAGCCCATTGCGCGCATCGTCACGGTCTTCACCTAGCGCGAGCCGACCGCAACCGGACGCTTTTCCTTGAATCGGTTTAGTTCAACGTCGTGGCGATGAGCCGCCGGCGCACGGACGCTCGCGTCGAGTAGGGAAGCTAAAGCCGGTCGGCTCGATTGCCCAGTTAGCTTCGGGCAGTCCGCTACAACAGGGCAACGAACTCATCGACGCTCAACTCGCAGTCGTGCAGGATCTTGTTCAGCAGTCCCGGACCGAGCGTCTCACCAGAGTGAGCCGGCACCACTGTCGCCCGTCCGTCGCTGTGACGCAGAAAGTGATGGCTGCCGCGGACGCGAATCACCTCAAAACCCACTTTCCGGAGAGCGGCGATAAGATCCTTACCCGTCAGGCGCGGCAATTTCCGCATTACCCGATCGCAATGCGCTGGACGCCCACGAAGTCCAGCGACGCCCCCGCCGCGTCCCCTTCCACTTCAAGACAAAGCTCAACAGCTTCTCGAACTCGTTGCATCAGATCGTCGAGAGACCGCGCCTGAGTGTGGCAGCCGTGCAGTCCCGGAACGGTCGCCACATAGTAGCCCTCCGAGTCACGCTCGATCAGCACATCGAACTCTCGTCTCATGGTAACTCCCTCATCAGTCTGCGCGATTGTACCCGGAGCCTCACGAGGAAGCTAACGGCTTGGCGATGAGCCGCGCGTTCTTTTCGCGTCGGCCTCCATCGCCTTGTTCGGCACGGCCCAGCACTCACATTGTAGGCGGCATCTCGCGCGCAGCATGAATGATCCTCAACACGTCGACGCGCTCAGGGTGGACGCGGTACATGAGCCGATACCTCCGTACGATGAGCTCTCGAACCGACGGGTCGTCGTATTCGGGAACCCGGCGGCCGCGTTCTGCGAATACGCGGAGCGAGCGGGCTGCGGCAACGAGTTCGCGTACCACGGTGGCGGCGTAAGACTCAGAATCGCGCGAGAGGTGCTCCGCAATGGCCACAAGGTCATCGCTCGCCCAGACCGACCAGACTATTTCCCGATCCATGGTGCCACCCGCTGCTCAACTTCTTTTTGGGACAGCGTGCGGCCCTCGGCGATGTCGCGCAGTCCGGCGTCAATCGCCTGACGCACGTAGATACGGTATTGGATATCTTCGAGCGTCGCGTCGTCGGGGAGCGCGTCGAGGATGCGTCGAACTTCGTCCTTGGCGGTCTCCATGTGTTGGGCTCCTCTGCCAACCTCTACCTTAATCGGAGGATTCGAGAAAGCCCGCGGCGCCGAACTTTGAATTAGGCGTATCAACGAATCCGGCAACGCCCGCCAGAATTCGCGGGTCGACACCTGTCCCCTCATGAGCGGCTCATACACCCGAATGCGTCGCGGATTCAAGGCACTGGGACCGCTCCCTTCATGCGAAGTTGCGCTGTGTTGACCCGCCAGCACAGGCGGGTCAACACATTGACTGCGAGGCCGCCATCATAGCCGGTCCGCCGGGCTGACCACGCCCCGGCCGCCTCGGTTCAGAAGGCGCGTGTAAATCATCGTCGCGGTCACCTCCCGGTGACCGAGGAGTTCCTGGACTGTCCGAATATCGTTCTGTGCTATGGTCGCGCAGCGCATCTGAAGTTGGGTTCGATGGACCAAGACGCAACAGCACCAATCGGCGGCGCCCTGACCATGGCGCGGGCGCTGCTTCGGACCAAGCCGCTCGATACGATCCTTGCGGACGCGGAGGCCCCGGAGCTCCAGCTGCGGCGGGCGCTCGGGCCGGTGCAACTGACGCTGCTGGGCATCGGCGCGATCATCGGCGCCGGCATCTTTGCCACCATCGGGACCGCGGCCGCGGGCGACCAGTTCCGGCCGGGGGCGGGTCCGGCCCTCATGTTGTCATTCGTGATTACCGCAGTCGTCTGCAGCTTCACCGCTCTCTGCTATGCGGAGTTCGCCTCGATGGTACCGCTCTCGGGCTCCGCCTATACCTACTCGTACGCGACGCTCGGTGAGTTGCTGGCGTGGATCATCGGCTGGGACCTCATCATCGAGTACGCGGTCGGCAACATCGCCATCGCCATTAGCTGGGCCAACTACTTCAAGACGCTGGTCGCTGGATTCGGCGTCGTCGTTCCCGACTGGCTCTCGATGGACTATCGCACGGCTGCCAAGGTGCCGGGGGTGTACGAGAGCGCGCCGCACGTCCTGGGCGTGCCGATCATCATTAACCTGCTGGCGGTGGCCATCGTCACGGCGATCACCCTGGTGTTGATCTGGGGCATCCGTGAGAGCGTGCGCCTCAACGCGGTGATGGTAGGCATCAAGATCATTGTGCTGACTTTCTTTGTGGTCGTCGGCGCCTATTGGGTGCGGCCCAGCAACTGGACGCCGTTTGCGCCGAATCACTGGGCCGGGGTGAACGCCGGCGCGGCCATCGTGTTCTTCGCGTACATCGGCTTCGACGCCGTGACCACCGTGGCCGAGGAAACCCACGATCCACACCGCAACCTGCCGATCGGCATCATCGCCTCGCTGCTCATCTGCACCGTCTTCTACGTGGTGGTGGCAGCGGTGTTCACGGGTTTGATCTCCTATCCCGAGCTGAAGGCGGCGCTGTCCAGCGAGCAGGCTGAGCCATTGACGCTGGCGCTGCAGCGCGCCAGTCCGCATCTCGGTTGGGCCGTCGGCATCGTTGCCTTCGGCTCGGTCGTGGCGCACACCGCCGTCCTCTTCGTGTGGCAACTCGGCCAGCCGCGCATTTTGTTTTCGATGGCCCGGGACGGGTTGCTGCCGCCGCTGTTCAGCCGCGTACACGAGCGCTTCCGCACCCCGCACGTCTCGACGATTCTCACCGGTGTCTTCGTCGCCGGCTTTGCTGCTGTTGCCAGTCTCGACGAGATGGTCGATCTGACAAACATCGGGACCCTGTTCGCCTTCATCCTCGTGTCTGCCGGCATTATCGTCTTGCGCGTGAGGGAGCCGCAGCGGCCGCGGCCGTTTCGGGTACCCAGTGGCTGGGCGTGGAGTCTGGCGCTGTACGCCGCCTTCGCAGTCGGTGTCGTTCTGCTTTCCGCGTCGGTGGGTCGAGCGGCTGTGGCACTGGCGCTCGGTGCGCTGGCTTTCATCGTTCTGCGCAATCACGTCTTTCCGGTCCTCGGCATCCTTTCGTGTCTGTATTTGGTCTGGTACTTGCCGCCGACCTCGTGGCTGCGCTTCGCGGCGTGGCTGAACTGCGGCTTCGTCGTCTACGTGTCGTACGGAACGCTCAACAGCCGTCTGGCAAAGGTGCACCACACGCACGCGGCGCACCGCGACGCACACACGGCCTATACCGGGGCGTGGCTGGGTGTCCTTGGCACGGTCGCTTTGTTTGCGACGCGCGGATTGGACCTCTGGTTGGAGGCGCTGCGGCATCACGAGAATCTCGGCGGCGTGTTCAAGGTGCAGGCGGCGTTGGCGGACGTGCTGCTGCCGCAGCCCTGGTTGGCGGTGTCGTGGTTTCTGATCGTGCCGTTGGTGCTGACGGCGTCCGTCCTCTGTCCTACTGTCACCAGGCGGGCGCGACGCGCAGAGGCGCAAGCGCCCGGTGAAGACCTCGTGGGGACGGCGAGAACAGCGCGCGCCCTGGCTGCAGGCCTTGCGGCAATCGTACTCGCATACTTGGTGTGCGTCCTGGCCGCAGGCGTCAGCACTGCGACGCGGTAGGGGCTGGACTTGCTACCTTGTGAGAGTATGCTCGACAGACTTTGAGCGGGACAGCCGCCGCTGCTCGAGGCGGCGGGCCCAGAGGAGGACAGCATGAAACTACGTGGCCTGATCGTGCTAGCTGTTGGCGTATTCGCGTGGTCTGGCAGCCAGGCGTTGGCGCAACAAGGCATCGGTGGCATCAAAGGTCTACCCGGTGCGGTAGAGAAGGATGTCGGCACTGCAGTTCAGGAGGAGATTGGCGGGGTTACGGGCACGGCCCCGACCCCGGCGGCCAAGGCCGGTGCGGCCAAGGACGCTGCAGCAACCGGCGGTGCTGCCGTCAAAGGAGCTGACGACAGCGGCGCGGGGATGAAGGGTGCAGCGCCTGCGCCTGCGCCCGCGCCTGCGGACGACGACGACGAGGGTGGCAACGATACGGAGTAGCATTGCGGCAGAGATGCAGCCGGCGGACAGCCGGCTGCATTGCGACGGTCGGGGTCGCTCGTTCCGCCCGGTCACGATCAGCTCTCGGCCAACCCTCTCCTGGGCGGGGGCTGTCGACAAAGCGCGGCGGGCGTCCGGACGATCAAATCGTCCGGCTGAGTTGTGACCAAGCCCACCATGGGGGCTTCGAACACAGACAGGAGTGTTCCATCCAGCCCCTTCAGTGGGCTTGCGGTGACTCAGCCGTGGAATTTGATTTGATTCCACGGCGACGCGGTGGCAGGAAGCGCCACTAGGCTCTGAGGCGCCGTACTCGCCGGTCGCATTCCGCTGCAAGAAATTGGGAGGCCAGCCACATGGGATTTGACGCGAACACCGGACCGCTCAAGGGTATCAAGGTCGTGGAGTTGGGCATCTGGGTCGCGGGACCGGCGGCGGCTGCGGTGTTGGGAGACTGGGGCGCCGAGGTCATCAAGGTCGAAAACCCCGCAGGCGGCGACCCGGTGCGCGCGCTGATGGCACTCGGCATTGCGGTGCAGCTGCCGGTCAACCCGTCAGTCGAGCTGGACAACCGCAACAAGCGCAGCGTGGCCGTCAATGTCCAGACCACCGAGGGCAGGGCGGTCGTCCAGCGCCTGATTCGCGAGGCCGACGTCTTCGTCACCAACCTGCGTGCGGCGGCGCTGAAGCGCGCCGGGTTGGCATACGAGGATGTACGGCCAAGCAACCCGCGGCTCATCTATGCAGTGCTGAGCGGCTACGGCACGCGCGGACCAGAGAAGGACCGCGCCGCATTCGACTACGCCGCATTCTGGGCGCGCAGCGGCGCGATGGCGTCCCTGGGTGAGCCCGAGGGCCCACCGCCAACGCAGCGGCCAGCCATGGGCGATCACCCTGCTGGGCTGTCGCTGGCCGGCGCGGTCGCCGCCGCGCTCTATCATCGTGAGCGTACCGGTGAGGGTCAGGAGTTGCACCTGTCGCTGTTCCAAGCGGGTCTGTGGATGATGGCCACCGACGTCGAGACGTGTGCTGTGACCGGCTTCGGCCCGGCGCCGAACGGGCGGGCCGTGCCCAACCCACTCTGGAATCACTACAAGGCGAAAGACGGCAAGTGGTTCCACCTGGTGATGCTGCAGGCGGATCGTTACTGGGCGGGCTTTTGTGAGGCGATCGGCCGTGGCGACCTCACCGCCGACGAACGCTACGCCAACGTCGTCGTGCGCGCACAGCACAGCCTCGAGCTGATTGCGTTGCTCGACGAGGTGTTCGCGACGAAGAGGCGCGACGAATGGGGCGCCCTGTTCGATCGCTTCGAGCTGGTATGGGGCCCCGTGCAAAGCGTCGCCGAGGTCATCCACGACCCGCAAGCGCGGGCGCTTGGCGTCTTCGCCAAGCTGCCGCATCGGAGCGGCGAGGAGATCGACGTGCTGCGCAGCCCGATTGAGTTTGGCGCCACGCCGGCGGGCATACGACGCACCGCACCCGAGCTCGGCGAACACACCGAGGAGGTCCTTCTCGAGCACGGCTACTCGTGGGAGGACATCGCTGCACTCAAGGAGAAGGGTGCCATTGGCTGAGACGGCTCGCTGCGGCGGACAAGCAGCCGTGGCTGAATTGGAGGTGGCGTTCCGGCTGCCCCTCGCCGGCTGGCCGCGGGCGGTTTTCGAGAGCGACTACGGGTACGACGGTGGCCGCCTGGTCGTCGACGCGCACACCGTGGTACGAGCCAACACCCGCCAGCAGCTGGAGAGCGGCGTGCGCGGCAACCTGCCGGTGACCGGAGCTGACGTTGCCGTGCGGCTTGTGGTTGATGGGCAATCACCCGCGCTGCAGGTCTGGATCAACGGCGAGCCGGCGCTGCGCGAAGATGCGCTGCGGGCGCGGCCGACGCGCTCGGCGTGGGTCCACGCGTGTCTCGCGCTGGCGGCCTCCGCCGCCGGGTTCACCGCGAGCTACCTCTACTTGATGAAGGCGCGCGTGCTGGACAGTGAGTGGGCGCTGAAGATGGCGAACCACATGGCCGGGTGGCATCTGCTGCTGACGTTCACCTTGTTTCCCGCCTCGGTCTGGGGACAGCGCGTCGGTATCCGCGCGGTGCAGTGGGTCAGCGTGTTGTTCTTCTGCATTCATGCCGGCATCGCCCTCGCCAACCTGGGCACGGGTGACCCCACCAATCCGGACGATGCGCGGATCGCGCTATGGAATGCCGTCAGCGGCCTGTGCTTCCTGGCGGCGGCGGTCTACGGCTACCGCGCCTACCGCGACATGGATCCGGTCGCAGCGTTGCGCGCCGGGCGCGTGCGAAGCAGCCTCAGAGCCCGGCGAGAGACTTCAGAGGACAGACAACAGAGCACAGACGACAGACGAGGTCTTCAACATTGACGGGTGCTTGAGTCTGTTGTCTGTGCTCTGTTGTCTGTCCTCTGGCCAGTCTCGAGACAGACACGCGCCGTTACTCGGCAAGCACGACGTGCTGCAGGCGCAGCACTTCGCCGAGTGACCAGGCCTGAAAGGGGCAGCCACGCGGCGTATGCGGCGGCTCCGCATCGGCGATTTCTGAAAGATGTCCGAGGCCGGCTTCGTCGAGGTGCTGCAGGAGCGGTTGCAGGAAACGGAGACGGGCTTCGCGCTTGGCGTCGGGTGAATTGCCGTGGACCCGCACCCAGGCCTCCACGAACGGACCTATCAGCCACGGCCACACGGTGCCCTCATGGTATGCGGCGTCCCGTTCACGCACGCCACCCTCATAGCGTGGCGCGTAACCCGGCTCGCCCGGCGCGAGCGATCGCAGGCCCAGCGGTGTCAGCAAACGCGTCTCGACCGCTGCCACCAGCTGCCGCGCCCGTTCACCTTCCAGGAACGCATACGGCAAGCCCCCAACCGCGAAGATTTGATTGGGTCGAAACGTGGCGTCAGTAGTGCCGGGCACCGCGTCGACATCGACGACGTCGAACAGGTAGCCGCCGCGCTGGTTCCAGAAGCGCGATTGAAAGGCGGCGGTCCCACGCGCCAGCAGAGCGCTCCACTTCTCGCTGGTGCTGCTGCCGATGCGCAGCGCGTTGAGCCACAACGCTTGCACTTCGACCGGCTTGCCGATGCGCGGTGTCACCACCCAGTCGCCGACCTTGGCGTCCATCCACGTGAGCTGCACACCCGGCTGCCCGGCCGCCAGGAGCCCGTCGTCCGTGGCGTGGATGTGGTAACGCGTCCCGCTGGCGTACCCGGAGAGAATCGCGTCGATCGCTGCCTCGAGCGCCTCGCGGTCGTGGGCCGCGAGAGCGAACCGCGCTTTCGCGGCCGCATGCAGGAAGTCATGGACCGCGATGACGTACCAGAGCGATGCATCGACGGCGTTGTACTCCGGTGCGTCGCTTTGGTCTGGGAAGCGGTTCGGCAGCATGCCCTGCGATACCGTCCCGGCCCATTCGAGCAAGATGGCGCGCGCCTCATCGAGGCGGCCCGTGGCGACACAAAGGCCGCGCAAGGCGATGAATGAGTCGCGCCCCCAATCCGTGAACCATGGGTAGCCGGCAACCACGGTCTTGCCGCTGCCGCGTCGTACCAGGTAGGCATCGGCTGAACGCTGCAGCCGCGTCGTGAACTGCGTGCGGCGCTGTTCCTCGGCACGGCGCAGTGACGCTGCTGTCGCTTCGGGTGCGCCGAAGCCGGCATCGTGTCCCTCCGTGGCGAGTATCCAGACCGCTGGGTTACGCGTTAGATCCCAGCGCAGGATGCCCGGCGAGGCGAGGTCTTCAGTGTACTCGAGCCCACGAGCGCGCTCCTCCTCATACAGGAAATTGCGGTACCAGGTCGGTTCATGTGCGTACGAGGCGTTGGCGAGCGACACGACTCCGGGCAGGCCCGAGTAAGGACGCCAGACAAGGCGAGCGTTGCTGCGGTCGGGTGTGAACCGGAACGCGCTGTTCTCATGATGCAGCGAGTGGTAGTCGCGTCCGGACAAAAGCGGGCGCACGGATACGCTCACGCGAGTTGCCGGACCGATCACGCGCCAGCCGATGGTCACCGCGTTCCTGCCGTTGCAGGCAAAGATTTCCTGCTCGATCTGGGTGCCGTCATCCAACTGAAAGCGCCAACGCGGCCAAGGGTCGGAAGCGAAGGTGACGATGTGGCGTGCTCCATCCGGGTGCGTGATCCCCGGGGTGTAGCGCTGCGACGACAGTGCGAAGGTTCCGGACGCCGTCTGCACCCACGCATCGAAGCCGTTCACCAGGACGACACGGCCGGCGGGCGGTGCGGTGGCCGGCAGCAGCAATGCGTGGTAACGGCGGGTGCGGGTGCCGGCGACGGTGCCCGACGCAAACCCGCCGAGACCGTCGGCCTCCAGCCACTCGGCCGTCTCTTTGAAATGCAGCGACATCATGGGTGCGATGCTGCGTCAGCTATCAAGTTTCGCGGCCGCGGGCCAGCGCGGCGCACGGCGGACTCAGTCTGTTTCGACTACTCCCGCACTTCACGGCTTCCGGCGGCTGACGCCCTCACCCCTAGCCCCTCTCCCAAAACATGGGAGAGGGGAACGGAAGATATTCCCCCTCTCCCACCTTCCCCCTATCCCATCTTTTGGGAGAGGGGGTTAGGGGGTGAGGGTGGTCGTGTGGTCAAGCTGCACCCTGACGGCCGATGCGCTACAACAGGCGGCGCATGCGTTTCTTCAGCGAACCGATTCGCGACCTCATGGCGGCAATGGAGGCGCAGGTTGTCAGGGTCCGCCACCCGGCGCGTGCGCTGGTCATCGTGTTGTTGGCCGGCATAGCGAGTTGGTGGGTCTACGTACCGGTGCACGAGCTGTTGCACGCGTTGGGATGCTACGTGACCGGCGGTAGCGTGACGGAACTGCAGATCGCCCCCGAATATGGCGGCGCACTATTCGCGCGTTTCCTGCCGTTCGTCGTCGGCAACAGCGAGTACGCCGGACGACTCTCGGGCTTCGACACGCGGGGCTCCGACTTGATTTATCTAGCTACCGATGCCCTGCCGTTTCTGCTCACCGTGTTCATCGGTGTGCCGTTGTTGAAGGCATGCGGGCGCGGCCGCCGCCCGGGGCTGCTGGGAGTGGCGTTCGTCCTCGGCCTGGCGCCGTTCTACTGCCTCACGGGCGACTACTACGAGATGGGCTCGATCCTGACGACGCGCGCCGTGACGTGGCTGAGTGGCAGTGAGACGCTCCGCTTCGGAGCGTTCCGCTCCGACGACGTGGTGAAGCTGGTGACCGATCTCTGGGCACAGCCCGCGAATTTCCAGGTTGAGGGCGCGGGCAGCGCAGTGGTAGCCGGTCTCGTCGTCGTTGGTGGGCTGGCGTGTGGTGTGCTGCTCGCCTTTGCCACATACGCCGCGGGTGCGAGGCTGGCGCGCGCTTGGTATGCGAGGGCCGAAAGGATGCTGGGCGCGGCTAAACCGCCGGCGTCTGGAAGTTCTCGATGACCGCGCCCGGCGCAACGTGCTCGCGTAGGATCTCCTCGAATGGGCGCTGGTCGATGACTTCAAACTGACTGGTATCGAGCGGGAAGCGCGCGCCGGTTTCAGTGTACGGCGTGACGGCGGCGGAACCGGCCGAGATGACGGTGACGATGGGTGCCAGTTTGTGCTGGATGGCGGCGTTCTCACGCGTCGTGATGACGATCTTGCAGGTTGGCAGTCCCAGCGATAGCAACGATACGACCCGGATGAAATCGATATCGCTGACGCCCCCCTGGCTGCGGCCGCCGGCAATCTGCCGCAGGCGCGGCACGGACAGGTAGACCTCCATGCCCAAGGCCAGCAGATGCCGCGCATGCAGCGCAAACGCCAGCATCTCGAAGGCGAGATCCGGATTGAGCCCCACGAGGATGCCCGGGTTCGCGACGCGCATGCCGGCGTGGTAGGCGCGGTCGAAGTTGCTGAGGCGGCGCTCGAAATCAGCGCGCGGATTGTCAGGGTCGCTGCCCATGAACTTCGCGTAGATGTTTCGCGAGTAGGTTTCCTGGAACGTAGACATCGTCAGCTTCGGCTGCACGCTGCCGTCGGCACGGCGTGGGATGCCCGCGAGCAACGCGTCGAACTCGTGCGCGTCGATCGAGCCGACATTGATCAGCACGTGGCCGAAGCCGAGCGCTTGCGTGGCGCGCAACGCACGGTTGACGTACTGCATCGCCCAGCCGCGGTTGGCGGCGCGGTACTCGCCAGTCAGCAAGGCCACCGCCCGCATGCCACGGTTGCTCAGGATACGCAGCTGCCGCTCGACGTCGGCGAGGTCCGCTGTCTCACGCTTCAGGGCGCCGTTGTCGCGCCGCATGCCGCACATGCGGCACTCCGCATCGCACGTGTTGGTCATATAGAGCGGCGAGAAGGTCTCGAGCTGGCGTCCCCGACTGCCGTGCACGGCGCGCGCGAGGTCGTACAAGCTTTCGGTCTCCACACGGGAGAACCACAGCGCGGCGAGGTCGTCCGGTGCGAGGCCGCGGCCGCGCCGGCCGCGCTCGAGCAGCGGTGCGACGTCACCGTCTACAGCCCACTGCCGCGCGTGCTGCAGTCGGCTGTCCAGTGTAGACGTGTCGAGCTGAAAATCAGGCATCCAAATGACGCTTTGCCCCCGCGCTGCGTCCCGTTTATAGGCATCGCGGCGTGCGCGGTCAACCGAATACACGAGGCGTGGCAGCGCGGTGGCAGTGTTGCACTCACGCTTTGGATGCGGCAGAGAGAAGCCGTGAGTGCCTGGGGAACGACGCACGTCTTGGCTGTGGGCCTCGTGCTCGCGAGCAGCGCCGTGCGCGCCGGTGCGTCCTGGGAGCAGACGCGCCAGACCGTGGTGGACCCCATAAACACCGCCTTTCACCGCACCTTGCCGCGCAGCATCCGACAACGCGACCTGGCGGCGATTCTCGAGGTCTACGCCGTTGAAGAGGGGACCGGTTTGTCCTGGGATTGGGCGAAAGCGGCTCTCGTACCCAGTCTCAGCAACGAGGAGGTGCTGCGCTGGCATGGACCAGGCGCGAACGAATCGATCCGCAGCCGCTATGAGCGCATCCTCGACCTGTTCCAGAACGTCGAGAGCGCCGAGGGACGCATCGACTGGCTCGACTGGCAGCATCCCACGCCCGACGGCTACCGTGCCGATTTCCATTTGGTCGTGCGCGGAGAATCCGGCGATACGCGGCGGCAACTGGATCAACGCTCCGTCTCGTACTTCGCGTTGCGCGACGGCAAGTGGAAGGTCACGCGCGAGGAGATCACCGCACGCGAGCTGGCAAGTGGGCTGACGCCCCGTTATGCGCTGGCGACGGCGACCGCGGGGATCGACAACGTCCACGACACAGAGGGTTCGCCGCCGTTTCGCATCGTTGGCGGCTACTTCAGCGCTTCCGGTAGCGCCGTGGGCGACGTCGACGCCGACGGTGACGAGGATGTGGTCCTGGCCAGCACATCGCGTCTGGCCGTGTACCGCAACAACGCTGACGGCACATTCACGGATGTAACCGCCACCTCCGGTGTGCCGAATCCGTACCCAGCGGTGGCGACTGGTGTCGTGTTGTTCGACTACGACAACGATGGGTTCGCTGACCTCTACGTTGCTGCCATTCGCGGCGGCGACCGTCTCTTCCACAACCGCCGCGACGGCACGTTCGAGGACGTGTCGGCGCAGGCCGGCATCAAGCCGGGAGAATGGGGGAGCATGCCCGTGGTTGCCGACTACGATCGCGACGGCTACCTCGACGTCTACATCGTGCGCATGGGCGATCACGAGCATACGCCGCCGAGTCCCAACTACGACGCGCACAACGCCTTCGCGAGCACGCTGTATCGCAACAACGGCGACGGCACGTTCAGCGACGTGAGCGAACGGGCCGGCGTCGCCGCCACCGGATGGGGCCTCGCCGGCGCGTGGGGCGACTACGACGATGACGGCTGGCCGGACCTTTACGTGGCCAACGAGTTTGGCCTCGGGACGTTGTATCACAACAACCATGACGGGACGTTCCGCGACGTCACGCGTGCCAGCGGCACCGGCAACCGCGCGGCCGCGATGGGTGTGGCGTGGGCTGACTACGACAACGACGGCCGTCTCGACCTCTTCGTGTCGGCGATGCACGCCAATTCGCGTTGGCTGCTCTTCCATCCGGATTTTCCAGAACCGTTGGCGTGGTACCACAAGGTGCTGGGCTGGTTTACCCCACAGGTGCACCAGCGGCTGAACCAGTACATACACGAGCTGACGCGCGGCAGCTCGCTGCTGCACAACAACGGCGATGGGACCTTTAGCGACGTCAGCGACCGCGCCGGCGTGCGCGACACGCAGTGGGGATGGGCGGCAGAGTTCCTCGATTACAACAACGACGGCCAGCTCGATCTGCTGGCCACCAACGGCTTCATCTCCGGCCCGTTGCTCGACGATGTCTGAATTGACATGTTCGAAGGCGTCGGTCGACGCCGAGATCAGACGCAAGGCGCCATGCTGGATATCGGTGTGCACAGCCTGAACGGCCGCGAGCACAAGTGCCTGTTCCGCAACAACGGGGATGGCACGTTCACCGACGTCGCTCACGTCAATGCGGTGGATCGCATCGAAGACGGCCGTGCGCTCAGCCTCTTCGATTTCGACGGTGACGGGCAGGTCGACGTGCTGATGCGCAACTACCGGCAGCCGGCGCAGTTGCTGCGCAACACCGGCGGGCCGCAGCACTGGCTGGCATTCAAGTTGGTGGGCACGCGGAGCAACCGCGATGCCGTCGGTGCGCGCGTCACGCTCACCGCAGCTGGGAAGACACAGACACGTGAGGTGAGCTGTGGCTCCGGGTACCTGGCGAATCAAAGCCTCGTGCAGCACTTCGGGTTGGGAGAGGCAACCGCAGCGCAGGAGGTCACCGTGCGCTGGCCGTCGGGTGCCTACACCACGCGGTTTCACGTGCCGGCAAATCAGCTGGTCACCATTACGGAGACTGTGGGAGAGTGAGGGAGTGGGGAGTGAGAGCGTGAGAGAATGGGAGC
>Ga0335082_10002272_pt1 | contig 20673 bp, 19 predicted proteins | sample Lox_Sample_41_FD_206718 | JGI IMG/M metagenome (GOLD analysis project Ga0335082, IMG submission 206718) | Soil microbial communities from Loxahatchee National Wildlife Refuge, Florida, United States - Lox_Sample_4.1 | ecosystem: Environmental > Terrestrial > Soil > Wetlands | place: USA...
TCGGCACAACGGTCGGCGGTCTGGTTGTTGCCATGTATCTGCCGATTTTCAAGCTTGCCGGTGCCGTCGGTGGCTAGTTGATGGGCCAGAAACAGAAACTCGTCTGGTTCATTTATATCCGATTGATGCTGGTGACGCTCTTTCTGGCGTCCACTGTCATCCTCGACATCAACGACCCGAACCTTTTCGGCGACGATCTATTGGTCAGCCTCACCAGGTTGGTCGTTGTAACCTACCTGTTTTCCATCCTTTCCCTTTTTGCCCTCAAGCTGATCAATGGCTACGACCTGTCAATTACCTACGTCCAGATAATCTGGGACCTCTGCCTGGTTACCGTCCTGTTGTTGATAACAGGCGGCATCACGTCGCCCTATTCATTTCTCTATATTCTGTGCATTATCAACGCCAGCATTTTACTTTACCGACGGGAGGCCATCTATACGGCCTCTCTCTGCAGCATTCTCTTCGGGGCGATTCTCGATCTGCAGTATTACGGCAAACTCGATGTTCTCGGACTGAGTCCGCTGCCGGCACTGCAATTTGGCTCCCATTACATATTTTATACGATTTTTGTCAACATCGTCGCTTTTTACCTGACTGCCTTTCTTACCGGATACCTTGCCGAACGGGCACGCAAGAGTGAATCAGCACTTCACAGGAAAGTAATCGATTATCAGGAATTGGAGAGACAGCACAGTACCATAGTCAGAAATCTGAACAGCGGATTGATGACCATAACCAATGAGGGGATGGTCCGCGTATTCAACCATTATGGGGAACAACTTGCGGGACTGAGTCAGGATGAGGCCTACGACCGGCATGTATCCGCCATCTTTCCACAAATTTCGTCACTGCTCAGCGAAAGTGACAAAGGAGAAATCGAGTATAGTTCTCCTGACGGAAACATCCTGATACTCGGTATACACACGGCTCCCCTTACCGACGTGCATGACACTATCGTCGGCACTATCATCAATTTTCACGACCTGACCCGCATCAAGCGAATGGAGGAAGCGCTGAAACGCGCCGATCGGCTTGCAGCAATCGGCGAACTAGCGGCACGCATTGCACATGAAATCAGAAACCCCCTCGCCTCCATCAGCGGTTCGGTGCAGCTCATTGCCCAGGGCGATGGCGTCACCCTCCAGGACAGGAGACTTCTTGATATTGTCTTGAGGGAAACCGAACGGTTAAATGAACTCATCAGGGATTTCCTCGAATATGCGCGTCCACGGCATCCGGAAAAGGAGTCAGTACCGTTCCATCGCTTCCTTTCTGATCTGTTATCTCTGATGGAAAGCGATCCCCGGTTCAAGGGGATTTCGGTTCACAATGACTTCAACAGTAATCTTGATGTGGTGGTGGACCGGGACCAGATGCGACAGGTATTCTGGAATCTTCTCGTCAATGCCTCAGAATCAATGCCCGCCGGCGGGACTATCCTCATCAGGGCGGAGTTGATCAACAGCGACGAGACGGGTATGTCGTGGGGGGATGTCGTCAGGATCGAGGTGACGGACAGTGGCGCGGGAATGACGCGGGATGAACGGAACAAAGTCTTCGAACCATTTTTTACGACGAAACCGGGAGGCACAGGTTTGGGATTGGCAACTGTCTACCGGATTGTCGATTCCCACGGTGGGACGATTTTTGTCGACAGCGCCGTGAACAAAGGCACGACTTTCACCATTCTGCTGCCGGTTACGTAAGGATGTCCTATGCAGAGAGAAACCATGCAACCAGCCGTTCTTGTTGTGGATGATGAAATGAGCATGCGGGAATTCCTCGGCATTCTTCTGGAAAGAGAGGGATACCACGTTGATCTCGCTGACTGTGCCGAAAAAGCGCTGGCAATGATGGAGTCGCAAAGTTACGGACTCGTATTGTCAGATGTAAACATGCCGGGATTGGATGGCGTATCGCTCCTGAAACAATTGAAGATCGCTTCTCCTGATACCGCAGTACTTATGATTACGGCTTTCTCCACGGCTGAGCAGGCTGTGGAAGTGATGAAGTGCGGCGCATATGATTATATCGCAAAACCGTTCAAGGTAGAAGAAATAAAGATACTGGTGAAGAACGCGCTGGAAAAGCGTGAATTGCAAAGGGAAAACCGTCGACTAAAGGAAGAGGTCGGCGAAGACAGCGGATTCAGTGGTCTTGTTGGATCAAGCAAGAAGATCCGTGCTCTCTATTCCGTCATCGGGAAGGTGGCACAAAGTACGGCAAATGTCCTCATCCTCGGTGAGAGTGGGACCGGCAAGGAACTGGCTGCACGGGCAATTCATTACAACAGCGCACGACGTGACAGGCATTTCGTTGCAGTAAACTGCGGCGCCATTCCGGACACACTCATGGAATCCGAACTCTTCGGCCACAAGAAAGGTGCCTTCACCGGTGCAGTTGCCGACAGGGCTGGTTTGTTCGAGCAGGCTGAAGGAGGGACGCTGTTCCTCGATGAGATTGGCGAGGTCCCGTTGGCGCTCCAGACCAAGCTGCTGCGGGTGCTCCAGGAAAGAGAATTCCGCCGGATAGGGGGAACGGATGCCCATAAGACTGACGTGAGGATTGTTGCCGCATCCAATCGTGACATGGAGGAACAGGTCAGAGACGGTTCGTTCCGGGAGGACCTCTTTTACCGGGTCAATGTCGTTCAGATAACGATGCCGCCTCTGAGGGAGCGGGCGGAAGATATTCCTCTTCTCGTTGAACATTTCTATGAGAAATTCACAGGAAAAAGCGGAAAAACTGCCAACATCATCTCCCCCGACGCCCTCAAGGTATTGGTCTCGTATCCATTCCCCGGCAATGTCAGGGAATTGGAGAATATGGTTGAAAGGTCCCTGGTGTTCGATGATTCGCTGATCACCCTGGACAGCCTGCCTCCCCAAATCCTGGATTCCCACAGGAACCCATCGGTCCGAGATCTCGGCGAGGTAATCGGTGACGGGATGAATCTCGAGGCGTACCTGGATGGAATCGAAAAGCGTCTTCTTCTCCAGGCGCTTGTAAAGTGCGGCGGCACAAAGAAAAAGGCGGCTGAACTTCTGGGGCTCACTTTCCGCTCTTTTCGGTACCGTCTTGCCAAATTCGGCATGGACGACGAACAATAGTGATATGGTATTATATTTGCTAATGAATGTTGAAGGCAATATTTCCCCGGAGAAGGACATGACTTTACAGAGGGTTACAGAGCGGGGTTTCACGTTGATAGAGCTGCTGATTGTCGTTTGCGTCATCGGCATTATCGCCGCAATTGCAATCCCCCAGTACTCCTTCTACCGGATCAATGGGTTCAACGTGGCAGCCCAGGGAGACCTCAGAAATTTCAAATCTGCCATGGAGTCATATTATGCCGATCATGGCACCTATCCATGAACGACAATTATTGTACGCACAGTGACGAATTTTGTTCATACGATCATCTCCAGCTGCGAAAGGAGTGGCGGTAGCTCAGACAAGAAGGGGTGTTTCAATAGTTATAGATGATGGCACGTGATTTGCTTTACTTGTTCTAATCATACGACATGTTGCTCATACGGGCAATAATCACGAAAGGAGAGACTCTATGTTGAACAAACTCAGGAACGGAAAAGGTTTCACCCTGATCGAACTGCTGATCGTCGTGGCGATCATCGGTATCCTCGCGGCCATCGCTATCCCGCAGTTCGCCGCTTACCGGATGCGCGGCTACAATGCCGCCGCCCAGAGCGACCTGAAGAACTTCAAGTCGGCCATGGAAGCCTACTTCGCCGACAACTCCTCGTATCCCTAATGAATCTGTTTTGGTTTAGCTGATAACTACACAAATACCTATGGAGGTAATCCGTATGAAAAAACTCGTTTTTATCGTTGCCGTTTCTCTTCTGTACGCTGCAAACGCTTCTGCCATCGGGGCGCCGGGCAACGCCCCGGTCGGCACCACGGATACGGACGCCACGGTTACGACCACCCTGGCGGTTCTCAAGGGCTTCAACCCCACCAAGAACGTGAATCTCCACTTCAAGGAGAATACCCCTAGCAACAACGTGACCACTACCTGGGCCGCCGTGTCCGCCCACTCCCAGGGGGACAAGGAATTCGTCACCTCCAGCGCCTTCGGCGGCATCGCCTTCAAGGTCGTCACCCCCGGTGCCACCAATGGCACGACTGCCCCCACCGCGCCGGCCACGCCGACCGACTCTTCGATTCCGGGGGGTTCCGCCTACACCAAGATGTAGGAAGAACAAACACATCGAAAGAAAGGGTGTGCTCGCACACCCTTTTTTTTCATCTGCGAGGATTGCCATGTATTCCCATCTGGCGGTAAACCTGAGGTGGATCGTCAGGGACCGGATTTTCCAGGCCCTGATTGCCGTCTCACTGCTGTTGATCATGCTCGTGCCGGTCATCAGCCCATTTTCTCTGCGCCAGACACAGGAACTCGCCGTCACCCTCACGTTGTCCTTTACCTCTTTCATCCTGCTCGTCTACGCCCTGCTCCTCGGGAGTACCATGGTCTGGCGCGACATCGAGCGGCGGTACACGTTTGCGGTGCTTTCCCTGCCGAGCGAACGGGGGGTCTATCTGCTGGCGAAATTTTGCAGCATCGCCTTTTTCCTGACTGTCAGCGCGCTGTTCGCAGGTTTTTGCTCGGCAGTTGCCATCAAGATCAGCTCTCTTCATACCCCTTCTACCATTCCGATCCAGTGGGGGGCGATCGCCCTGGCCATCGGCATGGATCTCATCAAGTACGTGCTCCTCGCTGCAATTGCCCTCCTCGTCAGCACGGTTTCAACATCCTTTTTCATGCCATTTTTCACGACCTTGGCGATTTTTCTGGCCGGCTCCGCTTCCCAGGAGGTCTACGAGTTCATCATGTCGAGTCACGGCGCTAAATTGCCCGCCATTTCCCGCGCTGCGATCAAACTGGTCTACTATCTCATTCCCAATTTCGGTGCCTTCAATTTCAAGCTTCAGGCCATTTACCCCATCCCCCTGGACCGGCTCCAGATTTTCTACAACCTCTGTTACTTTCTCGTGTATGGTACGCTCATGCTTTCTCTTGCCATATGGGGCTTTTCACGGAGAGAAATAACGTGAGGGCCGTGAAACTTGCCGCTTGCCTCTCTCTTTTCGGTTACCTGCTTCTCGTTGTCCCCTTTGCTACCCACCTCAGAAACCGTCCCCTGCAGATACGGGTCGGTTATGTGCCGGAGGCCGCCGTCATCAAGTACCTGACTGCGGACCAGCGGTATCTCGTGGCCGACTGGGTGATCATCAAGGCCGTCTACTACTTCGGGGAGCTGCTGGAAAAGGCAAAGGGACCAAACCTCTACGCATCCGAGCCCGACTATCCCGGTATGTTCAGGATCCTGCAGACCGGTCTCCGGGTTGAACCCTACAACGCCGACGCCTACTATTTTGCCCAGGCAGTCTACACCTGGGACGTGGGTCGGTATGCCGAAGTCAACAACATGCTGGAATATGGCATGAAATATCGGACCTGGGACTATCAGCTCTGTTTTTTTGCGGGGTTTAATTCTGCCTACTTCCTGCACGACTACAAGACTGCTGCCCAGTACATGAAAAAAGCGGCAGAAATCGCCAGGGAACAGCAGTTCGCCACCCTGGCCTCCCGGTATTTCTATGAGGCGGGAGAGAGCGATCTTGCCATCCTGTTTCTTGAAACCATGAAATCCAGCGCCAAGGATGAAAAGGAAAAGAAGTTGTATTCCTATCGCCTTGCGGCGTTCAAGGAGGCGAGGGCAATTCAGAATGCTGTTGATGCTTTCCGCAGTCGGTACGGACACTTCCCTGACCGTCTCGAACAAATCGTGGCAAGTGGATTGCTTCGATCCGTTCCCGATGACCCCTATGGAGGCAGATTCTATGTCGATGCAAACGGCAGGGTCCAGAGCACCAGCAAATTCTCCTTTGCAGGAGCAAAAGCTTCCGGTAATATACGAAAAGACGAGGAATAGTTGATGGGGTTGCCAATAGAGATACACGGCTTGTCGAAGATTTACCGTGGCAAGAAAAAGCTGCGGGTGGAAGCTTTGCGGAACTTGAACCTGGCCGTTGACTCCGGTGAGGTTTTTGGCTTTCTCGGACCCAATGGCGCAGGAAAGAGTACGACCATCAAGATCATGATGGGATTGATCTCACAGACGGAAGGTGAGGCGAAAATTTTCGGTATCCCGGTTACCCAGGCGGCGGCCCGGGTGAGGGTGGGCTACCTGCCGGAAAATCCGTCGCTCTATGATTTTTTGACTGCCCGCGAATATCTTGCCTTCGTAGGCAAGACGTACGGCATGTCGACAAAGGACATTAACAGCAGGAGCAATGAGGCGCTCACACGGCTCGAACTGAATGAGGCAGCTGACCGCCAGATCCGGTCCTACAGTAAAGGGATGGTGCAACGCCTTGGCTTGGCACAGGCGCTTTTGCATGACCCCGATCTCTACATACTCGATGAGCCGATGAGCGGCCTTGATCCCATTGGCAGGGTGCTGGTCAAGGATATTATCAGGGAGCTGAAGGAGCGGGGCAAGACAGTCTTTTTCAGTACGCACATCACCGCGGACGTTGAAGCAGTTTGTGATCGCCTTGGGGTTATCGTCAAGGGACGTCTTGAAGCGCTTGACAAGGTTGAGAATGTCCTGCGCCGGGGCATTGAGGGGTATACCGTTCAGGTCAGCGGCAATGCGGCCAATGTATCTGGCGATTTCGTAAGTCGAAAAATCTCCGACACGTTGAGCGAATATGATGTTCCAAAGGACAGTTTTAATCTTTTTATCGATATGGTCTCCCAGCACGACGGGAAAGTAGAATTGATAGAAACGAAGCGCAGAAATCTGGAAGAATTTTTTCTTGAGATAGTGAAACATGAACTTCGAACGAATCCATAAGATCTATTATGTTCTCTTTATCCTTCTCGTCGTCCTGACTGTCTTCTATAGTGCCCTGTTTGCGGGAATCCTTTCAGTTGACGACCAGCGGCTGGTCACTGATCTGTTTAACCTGGACAGCTGGTCTCTGAAGGGAGTGTTTATCCGAGGGGGCGGCTACTACTACCGGCCAATCTCACGCCTGACGTTTCTCGCGGACAAATTCCTCAGTGGGCCCCATGAAAGCTTCATGCATTTGGAGAACATCCTCCTCCATGCAACAAGCTGTATCCTTGTCTTCTTCATATCATCCCGCTTGGCACGGTTGCGCGGGCTGGAGTCTCCCGCAGTTCCCCTTGTTGCCGCACTTCTTTTCGGCCTGCATCCCATAACGACAGAGCCTGTCAATTGGATATCCGGTAGAACTGACCTGCTTGCAGCTGTTTTTCTCCTGACTTCACTATTGCTGCTGTTACGGCATCTGGCATCCAATGGCATGTATTCCCTCGCTGCCGCGTGCTGCTCCTTCTTCTTGGCAACGCTGGCCAAGGAAACCGCCCTGTTCTGGTTTCCTGCCGTTCTTTTCTTTGTCCATTGTTATCGCCGTGAGCATGCTGATGTATCAACTGGTATCAAACGACGTTCCGGCCATGGTTCACCATTAGTCTACGTTGTCCTGTCTCTGGTTCCTCTCGCCTATTTTGTCCTGCGACACGCGGCGTTGAGCAGGAAAGACCAAGGTATCAGCATCGCTGTCCGTGGAGCGGTAGCTGGTTCCTTCGACGTAATGAACAAGCTGCGCATCACGTTAAAGGTGTTCGGTTTTTACCTGAAAAAGCTTATACTGCCGCTTCCCCTCAATTTTGCCATTGTTCAGGTCTCCAACTGGTATGTCCCGGTAGGAATAGCCGGAATCGTTTTCTGCTGTTATCTGTTGTATCGGCGTGGCACGCTGGGGGCCCTCCAACTCATCGGGATATCCATCATCACTCCTGCTCTGCTTGTGCCGCTGGGACGGATGGCATGGACACCCCTGGCCGAGCGTTATCTGTATATGCCTGCTGCCTTTGTCGTGATGTCTCTCGTTATCCTTGCCGCTGAGCGACTTCGTGGATACAACTATTCTCAAATGGCTGTGGTGATTCCCCTGCTCCTACTCATTACAGGTAGCGGCTACACGACCTATCGCCGCAATATTGTCTGGCAAAGCAACCTGACTCTCTTTCAGGACTGCGTCGAGCAATCGCCAGACTGCCCCGCAGCCTGGAACGAACTTGCGCGCGCCCTGCAGAATGAGGGGAGGACTGAAGAGGCGATGCGGATCTTTCGAAAAAACACCCTTGAAAGCTCCGATAAATACCGGATCGTAACCACGACTAATCAGGCTGCGGCAATGGCCGACGCACACGACGTAACCGGGGCAATAGCTCTTCTGTTAAACCTGCACTACACACGATCCGAGCCGTTCTATGATTATTATCTGAGGCAATTGCTTTACTTCTACGGATTGCTCGAACAGAAGCAGACAAGCCAGAAAGAACTGCATGCCATCCGCATGAAACAGATAGATCTGACTAGTGAACTCCAATCTGTGACGGGAGATCCCTACCTTTTGTATCGTCTGGGTCAGCTTTACCTCTCTGTCAAGGACGAACGAAATGCCGCAACGTATTTTGCCAAGGCATTTGAAAAGTCTCCGGACAACGCTTACTACAAGGAACCGGCTCGAAAGCTTGCCGCACGGTTGAGCAGGTAGGAGATGTCATACCCGTGACAACGGTCGTTTTGAAAGAAAGTATGATGTCGGTGGATGAAGCCTTTGCGCAGGCCCTGGAGCTGTTTGACGCCGAACAGTTCGCGGCAATGGCGGATCTGTGCAGAAAGATAGTTGCAGTTTCCCCTGGTCATTGGCGTGCGCTCAACGGCATCGGCATCGGTCTGCATCGGACGGGGCGATCAAAGGAAGCGATCGGCTACATCAGAAAGGCCTTGGAACTGAATCCGGCGTATTTCGAGGCTTACAACAGCTTGGGCAACATCCTGCGGGAAATGAAAAAGACGACGGAGGCATTGAAGACATACCAGCAGGCTGAGTCGTTGCGTCCCGATGCGGCTGTCATCCAGTTCAACCTTGCCAATGTCCTCAGCGATCTCTCCAGGCATGAAGAAGCTCTTGCTCGCTACGAAAGGGCGATCACCCTCGACCCATCCTATACGGAGGCCCTGTTGGGACGGGCCAGGATTCTCTACATATTCGAAAGATACGAGGAGTCGTGCGTTCAATATCACGAAGTTCTGACCCGGATTCCCGACCACTGTGAAGCTATGTATGGTGTGGGCATGGCTTTGACTAAAATGGATCAGCAAGGCAATGCAGAACATTTTGTTGAAGAAGCTGCAAACATGTTCAGGAATCTGATATCTCGTCATCCCCGGAAACATGATGCAATTCTTGCCCTCGGCAATATTCTATCCGCTAAATCAGAAAAAGGGGACCCTTCAGTCATTGAAGAGGCAATCTCCTGTTATCGGCGAGTCTTGGACAATAATCCGAAAGATGCCAATACCCGCGCTCGGCTTGGCAGCCTGCTCGTAAGCCAGGGAAAGGTCGATGAGGCGCTGGACGAATACCGTCTTGCTATACGCCATAAACCCGATCTGAGCGAAGCGCGCAGTTGCTATGTGATGTATTTACAGTATCACCTTGCGTCTACCATGCGGCAACTCGCCAAGGAGTCAGCCGCTTGGCAGAGGACGTTCGCCGCAGCAATACCTAAGATTGCCGTTCACCGGAACCGGCGCGACCCGGAGCGGCCGCTCCGCATCGGCTATGTATCGGCCGATTTTCGAAGCCATCCTGTCGGTTTCCACCTGATGCCCGTTTTGTACCACCATGACGCCAAACGCTACAAGGTCTTCTGCTATGACAACCGAGATCATGCCGATATCTACACTTGCCGGTTGCGCAATTGTGCCGATCAATGGAGAACTATCACCAATCTTACCGATGAGTCCGCAGCGGAAATGATCATGGCTGACAAGATCGACATTCTCGTCGACCTGGCAGGTCACACCGCAGGAAACCGTCTGTTGTTGTTCGCCCGCAGGCCTGCGCCGGTCCAGGTGACCTGGCTGGGATATTTCTTTTCCACAGGGCTCACTGAGATCGACTACATCTTCATGGATGACACAGCAGTCCTTCAGGGGGAGGAGCGCTGGTTCTCCGAAAGAGTAGCCCGCCTGCCGGGTACGAGGTTCTGCTATGAGCCTCCTCCCTACGCTGGAGACGTATCGCCGCTTCCCGCCTACAAAAACGGCAGGATAACCTTTGGTTCTTTCAACAATCTGGCGAAAGTGACACCCCAGGTCATTTCCCTGTGGGCAAAGGTCCTTCGGGCAGTCCCTGGTTCGCGTCTGCTGCTGAAATCCGCACCTCTTTCCGGAGCTGGATGTCGGGAATCGCTTGTGCGAAAGTTCGCTGCCGAGGGGGTAGGCCCGGAACGATTGATTCTCCGCGGGCAATCACCCCACGCCGCAATGTTTGCCGAATATGGCGACATGGATATTGCTCTCGATCCCTTCCCGTTCAATGGCGGTATCACCAGTTGCGAGGCGTTATGGATGGGGGTGCCGGTTCTGACACTTGTCGGAAACATTCCGATTGCTCGGCAAACGAGCGGATTTCTTAAGACGATCGGCTTGAGCGGGTTCACTGCGACTGATGAGGATAAGTACTGTGAACTTGCGGTTACCTGGGCTGCCGATCTCAACAAATTGTCGAATGTGCGCAAGGAGTTGCGTGACATGATGGCTCGATCGCTGCTCTGCGACGGTAAACGGTTCACCGCCAATCTTGAGGGCGCCTATCGTCAGATATGGCGAACATGGTGTTCCTCATGATAATTTCCATGGATAGTTAATAACGGTATGAACATCATTATCTGGCTGCACCTTATCCGCATTCCCCAATGGCTGAAAAATCTGATGCTTTTTTTCCCGCCGTTTCTTGGCGGGGTACTTTTTCAGCCAGGTGTTGCCCGCAAGGGCGTCTTTCCCGTTATCGCTTTCTGTCTCGCATCGAGTTGTACTTACATTCTCAATGACATTCTCGATGCTCGAAGTGATGCTACTCATCCGGTTAAAAGAACGAGGCCGATCCCAGCCGGAAAAGTGCCTCCGGCTCATGCCGCCCTGGCGGCGATAATTCTCGCTGCGGGCGGTATCTCCATTGCCTGGCACATTTCGGCGGTTTTTCTTCAGGTGCTCCTTGCCTATCTGGTCGTCACTGCAGCGTATTCGATCAAGTTGAAAGAATTTCCCATAATCGACATTTTCTGCATTGCGACAGGGTTCATTCTGCGTCTTCAAGCCGGCGGTGAAGCTTTCAGAATTGTGGTCTCCGACTGGTTATTCCTGACGGTGTTCCTGCTCGCCATATTCCTTGGTACCGGTAAAAGGCTATCCGAAAAAAACCTTCTCGGCGAAACTTCCGCAACTCACCGAAAAAGCCTTCTCGCATACCCGGCCGGTTTCCTCGACGGAACGATGTACATGACCGGCTCTGCGGTTCTGGTAACGTACACGCTCTATGTAATCTCGCGGCATGCGCTCGTGTTTACCGTGCCCCTCTGTGCCTTTGGCCTCCTGCGCTATATGCTGCTTGTCAAATCTGGAAGAAACGGTGACCCGACGGACTCTCTCCTGAAGGACGAGGTGCTTTTTGCAGTAGGTTTTCTGTGGGCTGTTATGGTAGGATGGGGCATCTATGGAAAGTAGCGGGGCGGGGGTACTTGGCTTCGCGGGTATTTCCGGTACAGATAACCACGACTAGGCATACGAAATGAATGAGACAGTAGAGATTGTCATTGAACCGGGGAGGGGGGCAATTCATTACTGGCGCGACATTTGGCGTTACCGGGAGCTGTTCTTCTTCCTTGCCTGGCGCGACATACTCGTACGTTACAAACAGACAGCCATTGGGATTGTCTGGAGCGTACTTCGCCCTTTCCTTACCATGGTGGTCTTCACTGTCGTCTTTGGCAAACTTGCGAAACTTCCTTCCAATGGTATTCCATATCCAGTCATGGTCTATGCGGCCATGCTTCCGTGGCAATTTTTCGCCAACTCCCTCAGTGAGAGCAGCAATTCATTGATTGACAATGCAAATTTGCTGACCAAGGTCTATTTCCCCCGCCTCATCGTTCCGGCCGGTTCGGTCATCGTCAGTCTCGTAGATTTTTTCATATCGTTGGCTATTCTTGCTGTTCTTATGGGATGGTACCATCTCTTACCCGACATCCGGATGCTGCTGCTTCCTTTTTTTCTGATCCTTGCATTCTTTGCTTCCGCCGGCGCTGGACTCTGGTTGTCGGCGCTCAACGTTCAGTACCGCGATTTCCGCTACGTGATCCCCTTCCTGCTGCAATTCGGCCTTTACATCTCACCGGTCGGCTTCTCGAGTGCCATCGTCCCTGAACAGTGGCGCTTTTACTACTTCCTCAATCCAATGGTCGGAGTAATCGAAGGCTTCCGCTGGGCAATTCTGGGCAACGCTTTCCCCGTTAACTGGCCAGGTTTAGTGCTCTCTAGCCTTTTGGTCGTGCTCACTTTTTTCAGTGGGGTACACTACTTCCGCCGCATGGAGCGTAGTTTTGCGGACGTGGTTTGAGCGTATGTCGAGCGTCATTACTGTGGAGAATCTTGGCAAGAAGTACCTCCTGAGCCACCAGGCACAAAAGGGGCCATACGTTGCCCTGCGCGATGTCCTCGCCGACGGTGCGAAGACAATCTGTAGGCGGTTGTTGTGCCGCTCCGAGGCTATGGGAAATAATAGACGGGAGGAGTTTTGGGCACTCAAGGACATATCCTTCGAGGTAAAGCGGGGCGACCGCATTGGCATCATCGGTAGAAACGGTGCCGGTAAATCTACCCTATTGAAGATCCTCAGTAGAATCACCGAACCGACTACTGGTAGTGTCCGCATAAAGAGGCGGGTGGCGAGTTTGCTTGAGGTGGGGACCGGTTTCCATCCAGAATTGACCGGGAGGGAAAACATTTATCTGAACGGTGCGATTCTCGGTATGAGCCGGGCAGAGATCAGAAAGAAGTTTGAAGAGATCGTTGAATTTTCAGAGATAGAAAAATTCTTGGATACACCCGTCAAGCGGTATTCATCGGGAATGTATGTACGATTGGCCTTTGCAGTGGCAGCGCACTTGGAACCGGATGTTTTGTTGGTAGACGAAGTTTTGGCAGTCGGAGATGCACAATTTCAAAAAAAGTGTCTTGGAAAGATGGGAGAGGTTTCTAGTAAAGAGGGCCGTACCGTCCTTTTCGTGAGTCACAATTTGGGTGCCGTAAGCGAATTATGTTCTTCTGTACTGCTCCTAGATGGAGGAAGATTGTTTTTTTCGGGAGAAACTTCTGCAGGGATTTCAGCGTACTTAGCCCATATCGAAGCGCAGCTTTGTGTATCATCTGATCTGAGCGAAGCAAATCGTACTGGTTCTGGCAAAGCGAGAATTCTGAACGCTAGGATTGACTGGAAGGAAACGACGGCCCGTGGTTGCCCAGCAATTGGTGATACTGTCAGAGTTTCCTTTGAAGTTGAGAGATCTCCTGAGATTTTGCCTTCCGACATGAGATTAGCGGTTGCGATACGTACTATTTCTGGGACGAGGGTTCTCCATGTTACCAATGAGGACGATTGTTTCATCTTGCCTCAAAAAACACGTTCTACCGTAACCGTAACCTTTCCGAGTCTAAAGCTCTATCCAGGAATATACACTGTGTCCTTGTGGGTTGGCAACAGTCAGTACATAGACTATGATTATATTCAGGAATGTCTAGGTTTCGAAGTAATACAGGGTGATCACCTCAGGAGGGACTTTAGAATGGATTGGTCACAAGGGCTAGTATTTCATAGAACTAAGTGGGAATCAATATGAAAACGATTGATTCAAATCGTAGATTATATCCTTGTCTTTTGGATTATGATTATTTAATTCTCAAAAGTTTAAGAAACTCAATTCAAAAGCATGCCGTTTTTATAGAGGGTGATTTAATAGATTATGGTTGTGGTACAATGCCATATAGACCTTTGTTTATTAATGCAACAAAATATACAGGTGCAGATGTAGTTCAAGCAGTATCAGAAAATTACATTATGATTAATGGTGACAAACTACCGGTGCCAGATGAAACTGTTAACGGCGTTGTATCTTTTCAAGTGCTGGAGCATATACCGAGTCCCTCATCGTATTTACAGGAATGTTATAGAATACTGAAACCTGATGGTCAAATACTTATAACCACCCATGGAAATTGGCCATATCACCCTGGTGTCAATAATAATGATTATTGGAGATGGACACTGGAAGGACTTAAACTTCTTCTGGAAGAACAAGGGTTTCACGTTATAGCACTCGAACCTGTTTGTGATGGATGGCCGTCTCTCCTACAACAGATACTTGTTATGCATGACGAGTCACGTTATCAACGCAATTACTTTTCAAGTTTATTGTTTAGAAGTTTTTCGTTACTTGTTAATGTAACTGGTGCATTAGTGCAGCGATTTGGCATTAAATGCGATATGCTGCCAGTCTGCTGCCTTGTTCGCGCCTACAAGAAAGGATGATTTTGATATATGGTTGAGCAACTCTACCCAAATACACTTGAATGGACGCTTCATATTGAGGAGCACTTGCAACGATACCGGTTTGCTTCAAGCTTTGTGAACGGGGGGGTAGTGGTAGATGCAGCATGTGGAGTTGGTTATGGGTCGTATATGCTCGCATTGGCTAATGCGGATGAAGTTATAGGAATTGATTGTAATAAATCAGCAGTAGAGTTCGCAAAGAATGCCTATAACAACCCTAATTTAACCTTTAAGATAGGTAATTGTGAGTCATTACATGAACATGTTCCACTTGCCGACCTTGTAGTGAGTTTTGAAACAATAGAACATCTTTTGCATCCAGAATCCTTTTTGCGTAGCGTTTCAAAAATTCTAAAAGCAAGCGGGATTTTTATTTGTAGTACTCCAAATATCTTGAGACATTCCCTAAGTAAAGACAATAGTGGAATTAATCCGTACCATGTGTCTGAGATGCACTTTGATGAATTTAAAGCTCTGGTGGAACGTTTCTTTATCTTAGAAAAATGTTTCTATCAGAGTGAAACTGAACAATATAAAAGACATTTACAAACAATAAAAGCTGTGTATGGATTAATTGATAGATATAATAATAGTATAATATCCAAACTTTGTTTGCTTTTTAACAATCTGTTTCGTTCTCCTAAGGAACCACTTACATTACCTCGTGAAGTTGAACGTGCTCTTCCTGGTGATTTTGTTATAGAACAATTAAATAAAACTTCAGATGATTATAAAAATATTATTGTTGTTTGTAGAAGGAAATAAGTTATGTGTTTAGTATCATTCGTGATTTGTTCTCATAAAGCTCCTGATACTTTATACAGAACACTACAGAGCATTATTGAACAAGTGGAAGATGACCATGTAGAGATAATATTGGTAAATAATGGATTTTCATCTAAAATAGAACAGGAAATATTCGAATTTGTAACTAGGTTAGGGAAATCAGAGAGATTTTTAGTTATAAACGAGCCTAAATCTGGGTTGGGTAATGCCAGAATCGCCGGATTCCTTAACAGCACTGGAAAATTTTTAGTTCTTTTGGACGACGACAATTATATTGCGTCTGATTTTATACAAAAATTAGGAGATGTCTTGTCTAGAATGCCTAATCTGGGTGGCATTTGCCCATTGGTAACTGCCGATTGGGAACAATGCCCTGATGAATGGTTACAGGATTTTGGGCGATACTGCTTGAGCTATAATGCAAGCGGGAAATTTCACCCCCCTCTTACTGAGAAAGAATGGAGTGCGTCGCAGTTTGACCAAGTGATCCGACCGCCAGGCGGTGGGATGATAGTCAATAGGATTGTTGCTGAAGCCTATTTGAAGGCCGCAACAGATCAACGACGAATAAATCTCTCGCGTCAACCAAATTCTCTGGTGGGGTGCGAGGATTATGATCTTTATTCCTTTGTCGGCGAACTTTCTATGACTAGTTTCTTTACTGATAAGCTAAAGGTTTTTCACATAATTCCTGCAACCAGAACAAAAATACGATACCTGTCTCGGTTAAATTTCCAGATGATATATTCGTTCGGTATTTTGCGAGTTCTTAGATCTGAAGAATCTTCATCAAATATTTTAATATTGTTTAAAACAGTGATAAATATCATTTTAAACTTGATGAGTATATTTACCGTGACGTCGAGGGGTAAGAAAACTTTTCTTCTTATTTTAAGGGATATAGGTTATGTCATAGGTGTGTTTCACGGTCGACGTATTATTGCCGGGTAGAAAGTAATTGAGAGCTCGAAAATTACTGCGACAAGGTTTCGGATTTTCATTTTATGGGTATTTTTCGCGATGTGCTTGATATCCTGCACACGCAGGGCCTTAGGGATGGCAGTTCTCTCCTGTTAAAGAGGGTATCTCGCAGAACGGTCCATTTATTATGGCTTATAATCGACATCCCCCAAGCCTTTTTACAATGGCTCTCATTTTTCTGGCAAAGCAGAAGATACGGCAGAAGGCTTGTTTGCATAACCCTCATCGAGCATTTGGGAGATATTGTAGCATGTGAGCCTGTAGCACGCTACGTCCGAGGCAAAGAGCAAAATGCCCTGATTGTCTGGTGTGCGAAAAGAAGCTATGAAGAAATTGTAGCACAATTTCGGGGTATTGACGGACTCATACACTTGCGCTGCCTTACAACTTGGATTGCTTTGAGAAAGTGGGCCCGTTTCGACAAGATCATCGATCTACACATAAACGGACGATCATGTCTTTTATGTCATATCCCACTTCGTAAAGAAGAGGGTGACCCATGTATTACCATGTCTAACTACTTACATCACGGGACGTTGTTGGGCAGTTTCTGTCTCTCAGCTGGTTTGCCAGCTCTTAATGATCAGCCAGAGTTAAAGATTCCCAAAAACGTAGTAATGGACGTGGAGCGATGGAATCTGTTTGGGCCACTTGTAGTCATTCATTGTCTTTCGAATGAAACAAGTAAAAACTGGAAACTGTCGCATTGGAACGATCTTGTTGATCAAATTCACAAGCTTTACGGCGTCGTAGTTATCGAGATTGGTCTTCAGTCGCAGTTGAACAGACCAGATTCTTCATACTACCGCAATCTCTGCGGTAAATGTTCAATATTGCAATCTGCTGAGCTAATCAAGCGCTCGCTTTTATTCATCGGAGTTGATAGCGGACCTGCACACCTTGCGAATGCGGTGGGGACTTTTGGAGTAATTCTACTGGGCGACTATCGATCATTTCAGCAGTACCTGCCTTACACGGGAGCATATGCCGATGGAAGCGGAGCTATGCTGCTAAGGGCAAAAGGTGAAGCCTCACTAATCATGTTCAGTGAGGTTATCGAGGCTGTAAATGCCAAGCTCGCCACTATCTTTTGCTGAGAAGCCATTCTGCTGGATCTTCCTGGGTAGCCCTTTTAGGTTTCGTCTGGACAATAAAACATGAGCGAAATTGCAATATTCACTATTGCATCCAGCAACTACTTGGCTTATGTCCGTCTGCTGATGCAATCTCTACGTCAATATCATCCTGATGTGGATCGGCACTTGATCCTTGCTGATGAGGCTGATGGGCGCTGTGATACAGAGGCTGAACTTTATGAAATTACCGAAGCAAGATCCATTGGTATCGATGACTTCATGCAGATGGCATTTCGCTATGACATCATGGAGTTCAATACCGCGGTAAAACCTTTTGCTTTCAGGTACTTTCTAGGGAACGGCTACAAGAAAATCATCTACTTCGATCCCGATATCCTCCTCTACCACAACTTGCAGGAGCTCTTCGGGCTGTTGGATCGATATTCTATAATCCTTACACCTCACCTGACTACGCCGCTGCCGATCGACGACACCTTGAATCCCTCCGAACAAACGTGTCTTTCAAGAGGTACATATAACCTTGGATTCTTAGCGTTATCAGAATCACATGATGCCCGTTCTTTCTGCGACTGGTGGTGTCGTAAATGTTCCGAATCCTGTTACAGTGAGATCGAGACAGGTTTGTTTGTGGACCAGAAGTGGATCAATTTCGTTCCCGCATTCTGGTCATCGGTGCATATCCTGCGTCATCAGGGATACAATGTTGCTTACTGGAATCTCCATGAAAGACGGATTGATGGAGCGTCGATCAACGGGGAAGTCCCTCTCATTTTTATCCACTTCAGTGGTATCATGCTTAATGACTTGAATCGAATCTCGAAATATCAGAACCGTTTCAAACTCAAAGATCGCAGCGATGTCACGCCCTATTTTGAGGAATATCGTGACTTGCTTATTGCACATGGTCATAGGGAGGCTGCGTCAGCGCTATACAGGTATGGTTTTTTCGATGATGATACTCCCATCGGTCCGGTTGCACGAAGGCTCTACCCTTCGGTTGCAATACTGTTTCCTAATCCCTTTCAGACTGGCTCGGGCACCTATCATGCGCTACTTAAGAAGAAACGGCTGTTGGAAAGACCATCGGTTCGCATGAGATTTGTTCGGGATGTCATTGCCGATGACGTAAAGAGAGAAAACTTCCGGAAATGGATTAACGTATGCTTTACGATCCTGTGCAGGGTCGTTGGTATCCGCTTTTATCACCTAATAATGAACTACTTGCTCGATAACGCTTCGATCAGAAAACAAACATTCCTTCTTCATCAGCCAAAAGGTTCAAATAGAACACATGAACATAATAGATTTTGAAAAAGCTCAGACTGCACTGATGCTATAATTCTCATTAGAGCAGTGGATTGTCTCCTATTAATATTGCTTCTGAAGCAAGTCTGTTAGATCAACGAGGATTAAATGGATTTACTTAAGAGAAGAGTTTGGCTTATTAGTGCCGGATCTTCAAGGCATATAAAAAAAATAGGTATTTTGGCAATATATATACAACAACAATACTCAAATGCGGAGGTACTGTTGCTGTTACTGCAAAGTGCCACTGATAAACACTCGATATTACGGTTGATAGGCGATGTATTTAAAGAAACGGACAGCAGTATTGATGGCATTGAAAACGATGTAAAATTTTACTTTTTCTGGCACCGGCCAATTCCTGAAAATATCTACCTGCACAGATTTCTGAAAAAAAACAGCAGATCCAGTATTCTATTATTTCGAAACCTTATTCATCTAGAAAAATATTTTGAAACAGGTCGAGACGATAGAACTAATGTATTCAGAACTATTTATAAATCACGTCGAATTGAATTTTTTTTGATTCTGAAGGTATACCTATTAGCCGGATTGTATTCTATGATACATGTTTTATCTAATAAAACATCGTCCGTGGGACAATTCAAGAAAATACTTATTGTTAAGTTTGATGTTTTTGGGGATATGGTAATTGCCTTGCCTTATCTTGAAGCAATAAAGAAAAACTTCCCTTCTGCCGAGGTGACTCTTTTGGCATCAAAAAAAGGCAGTGCTTACCTTGAAGCCTACGCAGATAATGTTGGACACAAAATATTTGATAAAAACATAGCATGGGATGCTCCATGGCATTATAGAAGAACAACAACTTTAAGTTTGAAGGATTTTGTACAAGTAATAAAAATGTCAATCCAATTGAGAAGAAATAACTATGATTGTGTAATACAATGTCGCGAACACGGTACTTCAGTATGGTTTTCTCGCATTGCTGCTAAAGGTGTAGTCTATTCTATCTATGATTCTAGGCTTCTACTGTCATTCCTGATGTCACGTTATATCGAAAACAAGATCGATGTTTCTGGGATGGATTCACATCACATGGTGGATTTTCCAAGATTAATCCTGCAGAATATATTGCCTGGCATTTGTATTGATGATACCTACCTGAAAAAAGTCAAAGTGCCTCCTTTCGCATGGGCTGGAACTCAACGTATTAAGATCTTGATAAACTTGGGTGCGGGCATGCCCATAAGGCAATGGGATTCAAAAAAATATGCGGAATTGATTCAGAAGATATATACTTGCCTCTCTGTAAAACCAGTTTTGTTGTGCGGTCAGAATGAAACTCATCTTTTCGACGAGGTTGTTGAAACGCTTAAGGAGTCTTATTACGGCTATCGCGGCAACCTTAATTTAACAGAAGTTATAAGACTTGTTGCTCAAACTGATATCGTCGTCACGCCAGACACGGGTGTCATGCATCTTGCTGCCGCCTTTGACAAGAAGATACTTGCCCTGTTTGGTGCTGGAGAGGTTGAGCTATGTCGACCTCTTGGCAATAGGCACATTATTGTTCGCAAAGAACTAGGATGCTCAGGTTGCGGAGACTATTGTTTCCAGGATCATACACCACCACCTTGTTTAGACACGATTACTGTGGATGAAATGTTTATCGGATTGATGGCTTTGATACAACACGGCACCTTGGAGGACAGTTATGAAAAAGTTGCTGCTGAAATCAATTGATTTCACATATAGGATGGTGAGCCGATTGAGAAGATTGTCGTACCGAATTTTCGGATTTGTCAAATATAAAGGCGAAAGCCATAAAGCTAGGCACCGTAGACTCAGTGAAGGTTTCTTTGAAGAATTCTGTAGCGGGAATGGGCTTGACATAGGTTTCGGTGGAGATCCAGTATCTTTCAATGCCGAAGGATGGGATTTTTGTCATGGCGATGCACAATTCCTTTTAGGAGTACCTGACCATAAGTATGATTTTGTCTACTCGAGTCACTGCCTC
>Ga0335082_10002273_pt1 | contig 20672 bp, 17 predicted proteins | sample Lox_Sample_41_FD_206718 | JGI IMG/M metagenome (GOLD analysis project Ga0335082, IMG submission 206718) | Soil microbial communities from Loxahatchee National Wildlife Refuge, Florida, United States - Lox_Sample_4.1 | ecosystem: Environmental > Terrestrial > Soil > Wetlands | place: USA...
AACGACCACACAGGCGGCGAGCTAGCCGCGACGGATCCAGTCTCACTGAATACAATATTGCAGACTGCCGAGAAGCGAATGATTCGGCATGGCAAAACAACGGGGCTCAACTGCGACCACGTAATGGTGTTCCCTCAGGGAAGATTTTCCGTGGAAGCCATGTCACTCTTGAAGTCCAATAATTTTGACTGCGCGGTCAATACCGTCCCTCACCCGATGAATCAGCCGGCGAGGCTGACTCTTGGCGAGTTGGCTCAACCCGCAGTGCTCCGCTACGGGCAGTTCCCGCTGTTCTTGCGCAAAGACAGCATCCGGACGGAAGAAGCTGAGATCGCGTTCAACCTATTCTTTGGGCGGCCCATCCTGATCGTGGAGCATCATGACGTCTTTCAAGACTCAGAGCGGTTGATTGAGGCGGTAACAAGGATCAACGAAACCGTCCCCGAAATACGTTGGGCCAATGTTGGCCGTGCTGTGAGAAGTTCCATCCTTCAGCGGTATAGCCACGACGGAGTGAAACGGATTCGCGCCTATACGCGCGAAGTGGAAATCTCAAATTCCCGAGACTACAACCAGCGGGTCGTCATTGAGTGGGCCGGGGCCGGCAACGACACCCCAGTCGATCAGATCCTGAAGAATGGAGTACCCTACAACGGCATTGAACTAAACAGCCTCAAACCTGTAGAACTCGTGGATGAATTGGGTCCGACTGCCTCGGCGACGTTCGGATTGATCCATAAGAACAACTTCGCTGCCCGGAGAGGACTAGGTTTTCGCAAAACCGTTCATGGCTTCGTACGAAGGAGACTTTCCGAAGTTCGAGATAACTATCTGAGCAAGAATCCATCCTTACTCGCATTCGCCAAGAGCCTCCATCGCCGTCGCATAATTGCTCCGGTTAACTGACGAGACTAAGGCCTGGAGGCTCAAGTTCTGAACAAGCCGCCAAGAACGCGTCAGATTGTTTGGCTCGTGGTAGTTCTATTACTACTAGCGGTCGGACTCATCTGGCCGCGCGGTAAAAACTATCGCCAACAAGTTGTGCTTCCTCTCAGGCCCCCTCTTGCGGTTCCCAGCGGGCGAACCAATAGCTATATCACTAGCTTCGGTGCGGCAGAACAACCGCTTTCCGAAGGTGGAAAATGGATGTCCGGAAGAGCGGCCGGGATTGATTGGGCGGACGTGAGAACTGGCATCGGCCTGGCCTACGGAACTGAACTTGGGAAAGGACAAGGCGACGCAGCCTACGATGATTCAACGGCCCTATTGACGGGCAGGTGGGGATCGGATCAGACAGTTGAAGGGGAAGTACGATCGATTCGTCCAACTGACTACGATTTTGAAGAGGTGGAATTACGACTTCGCAGTTCGCTCTCCAGTCACAATTCCACAGGCTACGAGGTGCTCTTCCGATGCTCGAAAAGCGCAGCCGCATACGCTTCGATCGCCCGTTGGGATGGCGGCCTCGGACGGTTCACATACTTAAGCCAGAAGAGTGGGCCTGAGTTTGGTGTGGCAGATGGCGACATCGTTAAAGCAACAGCCATCGGCGGTGTGATTACGGGCTACATAAACGGCGTTGAAGTGCTTCGAGCGACTGATAACACGTACGATCACGGCAACCCTGGCATGGGATTCTGGTTCAAGAAAAGCTCAACCAAGAAATTTTGGCTCAGCAAGAGTGGCGGGATGAATACTGATTGCGGATTCAGACGCTTTGCCGCCTGGGACTGAGCCGATGAGTTCCATCGCACGTGGCGACACTCCCCGACTGCAACCGCGATTGATTAAACTGAGGCGAGATGACAACCCTGGATAGAATTTTGATTTCGGTAGACCGCACTCCTTTCGACGCTGTCATCCGAGCTCTTCTCGGTTTCGCCTGCATTCCGCTGCTTTCTTGGTTGCACCAGGATGTCCGTTCGGGTTGGACTCTGACAATTGGGCTTCTATTGCTAATGCTCTCATTAAGAGTCGTGCCTGTGTTTCTCCGGAAGTTGCTACCGCTGTCCGCTGAAGCTAAGGCGGTGTGGGCTGAGAGACGACAGCTTGCAAAGCGATATGACTCCTTCCAATGGCAGAAGATGTTTTTCATAGGACTTGGTATGGCCGGTTACATGTTGTTCTCGCGGAAATTGTTCCCATCAACTATCGCCGTGTCGAGTTTCTGCGTCTTGGCTGGGGCAATTGGTTTGGTTAGGTGGTATATGCAGATATCGAGAGTGCGTAGCAGTTTTGTGAACAAATATGTCTTATAGTTTGTTCCGATACCGTCATAAAAATCCAAACTCTCGCTTGCCGTGGCACCACTTCGAAGAGGTATCAAGGAGTTGTAGCAAATGCCTACGTTGAATTCTCGAAAACTAAAGCTGAAAGCGGGCGAGTGGGTACGCGTTCGCAGCAAGGAGGAGATCTTAGCAACCCTCGACAAGAACGGCCGGTATGAGGAGCTGCCCTTCATGCCTCAGATGTTGCAGTACTGCGGACAGAAATTGCGCGTCGCTCGTCGCGCGCATAAGCTGTGCGGTACGCAACACTCGACCGTAAGCGGGACCATGAAGGACGCAGTCGTGATTGAAGAGTTGCGATGTGATGGAAAGGGTTTTGGCGACTGTGAGGCGGGCTGTCTGTTCATGTGGAAAGAAGCGTGGCTGATGCGGGCGGATGATATGAACGCTGGTAACCCTGCATCACCAGGGACCGGCAGCGGCTGTACTGAAGCTGATTTATGGGCAGCCGCCCAGCTTCCGCCCTCGCCAGATGCGGTTGAACTGGGTCCCCGCTATGTGTGCCAGGCGACGCAGCTAACCGCTGCGACTCAGCCTCTTCCCTTCTGGTCGATTCCGCATTTCATCGAAGATTACACATCTGGAAATCAACGGATTGGCACTATCGTCGCCGCGATCTTGTTCGCGTTGTATTACAGGGTCGCGGAATCGGGATTAGGATTCGGTGCTCCGATGCGATGGATTTATGACAAGATCCAGGAAATTCGCGGAGGGACACCGTACGTTCGCCGAATGGGATGCATCCCCATGACCGATCGAACGCCGACTGTGAAACTGGATCTTCAACCGGGAGAACTGGTCAAGATCAAGAGCCACGGCGAGATTCTGGAGACTGTCAATCTAACCTGGATGAACCGGGGAATGGGTTTTCATCCTGAACTTGTGCCTTTTTGTGGACAGACGTTCAAGGTGAAACGCCGGGTGCGCAAGATCGTCAATGAAAAGACCGGACACATGCTGGAATTGAAAAATCCGTGCATCGTCCTTGACGGCCTTCATTGCGGTGGTTTCTACACCAAGCCGCTGTTCTGCGCCAAAGACGCACATCCGTATTGGCGAGAAATTTGGCTCGAAAGAATTAGAGACAACGCCGAAGAACAAAAGACAACTTCGGAGAACAAGGATTCCAGTCCAGTCGCTCTTTCTCTGAAATGAGTGATTCGCCGGCGTGTTTGTAGGCCCTCCCCAACACAACAAGTTGACACCACGTTGAAAGCTAAAGTACTCATCATCGTCGAAAACCTTCCCGTGCCCTTTGACGGACGCGTCTGGAAGGAAGCGTGTGCGCTCCGCGACGGAGGCTACGACGTAGCTGTCCTGTCGCCGCGCGGCAAGGGATACACAAAGGGCCACGAGGTTCTGGAAGGCGTACATGTTTACCGGCATCCGATGCCGAAGGAAGGCAATACACCGTTCGGGTACCTCTGGGAGTATGGCTGGGCTCTGTTCTGGGAGTTTCTCTACTCCTGGTGGATTTACCTGACCCGCGGATTTGATGTCATTCAAGGATGTAATCCGCCCGACAACATCTTCATGGTGGCGCTGCCGTTCAAATTGTTTGGCGTGAAATACATCTTCGACCATCACGATGCCAATCCGGAGTTGTACCGCTCGAAGTATGAACGCGAGGACCTTTTCTACCGGATTCAGGTGTGGCTCGAGAAGTTGACGTATCGATTTAGTGATGTCGTCATGGCGACCAACGAGAGCTACAAGGCACTCGCAGTTGCACGGGGCAACATGAATCCAGCGGATGTGTTCGTTGTCCGCAATGGTCCCGATCTCGATACATTCAAGCTAGTGCCAGTAAAGGCAGAACTGAAGTATGGCAAGCCGTACCTGGTTGGATACGTGGGGACGATGAGCATCCAGGAGGGATTGGATCTCTTGCTGGATGTGGCGGGCCATATCAAAGCGCAAGGACGACGCGACGTTCACTTTACATGCGTTGGCGGGGGGCCCGGCCTGGCCGGATTGCGCGCCATGACCAAAGAAAAGGAACTTGAGGACACAGTGAACTTCACAGGGCGCGTCCCGGATAAAGAATTGCTCGACGTACTCTCGACCGCCGACGTCTGTGTCAATCCCGACAAGCCGTGCGAGATGAACAACATCTCTACCATGATCAAGATCATGGAGTACATGGCGCTCGCCAAGCCAATCGTCCAGTTCAACCTGAAAGAGGGGCGCTTCAGCGCAGGTGAAGCCTCGCTGTATGCCGAAAACCACGATCTAGTCAAAGATTTCGCGAATAAGATTCTGTGGTTGCTGGAACAACCAGACGAACGTCGAAAAATGGGCGAATTCGGGCGCAGCCGAGTAGAAGGACAATTGGCGTGGAAATACTCAGTGGCGAACCTGTTAGCTGCCTACGAGCGTGCGCTCAGTAAACGTGCATGAGAGGATGTGACACACTGGATGCAGTGATGCCGGCGCGATTGGAACGGGCGTCAGTGTCAATGCCGCCTCGACAGTCCGGCACAGCTCCGATGGCGCTATACACCTTCGATCCATTAACCGACCGCCGATGGGAAGATCTGGTTGCTGTGCATCCCAATGCGTCGGTCTTTCACCAAACCAGATGGCTGCGGGCCTTGGCAGCGACCTACGGGTACAAGCCGATCGTCGTTACGGATGCATCTCCGACAGACAAACTGAGTTGGGCAATTCCTTTCTGCCAAGTGGAGAGCTGGATCACCGGAACACGCCTCGTCTCTCTGCCGTTCGCGGATCACTGCGAGCCTTTGTTGCCGGAAAACGAGCGAAGCTCGGGCTTTGTTGATTGGTTGTGCGCGGAATGCGATCGACAAGGTTGGAGATACGTTGAACTTCGACCGCTGAAGTGGACTTGCGGCAATTCACCGCTACTGGCAAGCATCTCCTACCGGTTTCACACGCTTGATTTGACTTCTTCGCTGCAAGACATTTTTCGGAGGTTGGACAAGGACTCACTACAACGCCGGATCAGGCGAGCCGAACGCGAACAACTTGCGTATGACAAGGGCCGATCCGAAAACCTCCTTGACGACTTTTACCGACTCTTGCTGAAGACTCGGAGGCGGCATCAGTCGTTACCTCAACCTCGCGCCTGGTTCAGGAATCTCGCTGAGAGCCTCGGAGAGAGTTTGGAGGTTCGCGTCGCGCGTAAGAACGGCACGCCTATTGCAGCCCTGCTGACGCTGCGGTCTAGGGAAACTGTCGTGTATAAATACGGGTGCTCGGATGAAAGATATCACCATCTCGCTGGGATTCCTTGGTTGTTCTGGAAAGTGATCGAGGAAAGCAAAGCGGAAGGAGCTAAGCTACTCGACTTCGGACGCACGGATTTCGAGCACGATAGTCTGCGCCGTTTCAAAGATCAGTTTGGAACGATCTGTCAGCAGATCAGCTATTTCAGATATCCGGCCAAGGCCGCAAAACCGATCAATACTACGAATCTAAACAAGCTGCGCCGAGTTTGTTCTTTTATGCCTGACACGCTGCTGTCTGCGGCGGGCAGTTTAGCTTATCGACACATGGGGTAAGGGCCGCCGCCGACTAATGCCTGACGAAAAGAGCAGAAACAAACATGGAAATGCGATGCTCGACTATTATCGCTGTCCGGATGGCATCCTCGATTTTGAGGTCAACTCGGACCGGTCCGGCCCTGCTGGCTTTTTCCAGTTCGGTTCTGGGGCAACATGCTATGGGCGGTCCTCGGCCGGAGTGGCTACATCTCCCGAAGGACAATTGACCGATGCTCTCCCCAGTGCTTCTGCTTCGAACGGCAGGGTGCAATTGCCATTCGATCCGGATGAAGTGATTGAGAATCTTCGGCTGGAGCGATACGCGGAAACTGGCTGGTCGGTGTACGACCAGGTATTAAAAAACATCTATTATTCTGTTCGCCCCCTCACAACGCGCTCCTTTCGCAGCTATATCCAAAAGTTCCGCGCATCTGATTGGCAACAGGCAACGTTTCCGCGCTGGCCAGTGGATACTTCGGTCGAGAACATTTTCGAACAGCTGCTCACTCTGACCCTACGGGCAAAGGATGTTGAGCATATTCCGTTTGTCTGGTTTTGGCCTAATCGCGCAAGCGGATGCGTCCTGATGACTCATGACGTTGAAGACGAGGAAGGACGCGACCATTGCCTGGAAGTTCTCGATCTTGATGATTCCTTTGGCGTCAAAGCGTCGGTGCAGATCGTGCCGGAAGATCGCTACGAGGTTTCTGCTGAGTTCCTAAGTGAGATCCGCTCACGCGGTCATGAAATCTGCGTGCAGGATCTGAATCATGACGGACGACTGTTCGACGATCACGACGAGTTTCGCCGGAGAGCAACCCTCATTAATCGCTATGCGAAGGAGTACGGCGCGCGAGGGTTTCGTGCCGCGGTACTTTATCGCAGACCGGACTGGTTCGAAGACCTCGCGTTCTCATTTGATATGTCGGTACCGAATGTGGCGAGACTTGATCCACAGCACGGCGGTTGTTGCACGGTGATGCCGTATTTCATTGGCGATCTTCTAGAGATTCCGGTGACGACTATCCAGGATTACACCCTGTTTAACTTGCTCGACGAGCGCTCCATTGAATTATGGAAGACCCAAGTTGACCTGATCCTCGCAAAGCATGGCATGGCGAGTTTCATTGTCCATCCGGATTACATCACGGAACCCGACACGCACGCTGTTTATAGAAATCTGCTCCAGTGGTTGAAGCAAGAACGCGCAACTCGCAATTTATGGTTTGCCCTTCCGCGTGAGATTGACACCTGGTGGAGAGCACGCCAAAAGATGAATGTGGTGAAGCGCGGGGATTCGTGGCGAGTTGAGGGCGATGGTTCGGAGCGGGCGACGTTGGCCTTCGCGCAGCTTGAAGATGGAAAGCTAGTATACCGCCTGGCTGGCGCGAATCATGCCACCATGTCGGCAACGATCTCTTAGCTGGTTCGATTTGGCATTCCGGTGCATGACTACCCATCCACAAACAACATCCGCACGTGTCACTTCATTATTGTGCCTGGCGGTGTTAGCGTGCATCTGGACGGTAGGGCTCTGGCCGTTCCACGCGCCGGAGAACTCGGTAAGCTGGCTCAAGTCTGAAGATGGCGTGCGATTCGGCGAACACGCTGCGATCGTAAGTGCGACGACCTTCAAGGCGGCGCGGAAAGCAGCACAAGATGGTGTAAGCCTGGAAATCTGGTTGAAGCCGGACCAGATAAAAGGTGCCATCCTGGCATTCGACAGCTCACCCGATCCTCAATCGCCATTTCTCCTGCGGCAGAGTGGAGCGCGGCTGATTCTGCAACGTTACGTCATGGACAGCCAGCAGCGCGTGTCACACCCGATGTTTGTAGTCGAGAACGCTTTCAAGAAGGACAAGCGGTCCTTCCTGACGATCACGTCCAACAAGAACGGTGTGCGCTGCTATGTGAATGGGGTTCTGGCGCAGGAAACATCCGATCCCGGTATTACCAAGCAGGAGTTGTCTGGACCTCTCGTTGTTGGTAATTCCACGTGGGACGACCGCTGGCTCGGAATTCTTGCGGGCCTCGCCATCTACGATCGGCAACTCGGCGACTCAGAAGTGAAGACTCATTACGAGACATGGACCCGCGGACAGGGAGCCTCCCTCGCTGGAGATGAGTCGCTAACGGCTTTGTACACTTTCGGCGACCGTCAGGGAAACAGCGTTCGTAACCTGGTTGACGCAACGACTCCTCTGACCATCCCCGCCAGGTGTTTCGTAATACATAAAGCTTTCTTGCGTTCGGTCGCGAACGACTTCAGAAACATGCGCGACTCTGCCAATCACTGGAGCATTTTGCGGTCGGTGTTGATAAACGTAATCGGGTTCATGCCTGTCGGCTTTGTACTGTTTGCGTTTTTTACATCCGTGAAGCCGAGCAAACATGCTGCGCTCATCGTAATTTTCCTTGGCTTTCTGCTGAGCTTTTCAGTTGAAGCGCTGCAGTGGTTTCTCCCCAATCGCGATTCTGGCATGAATGACCTGTTCACCAACACCAGCGGCGCTGCGCTCGGAGTTTTGGTCTATAGGTGGCCCGCGGCCCGCTGGATCTGGGCAAAGATGACTCTTGCGATTCCATCCGCGGAGATGCGTCAAGTGCACAATTCCAGAGTTCTAGCCCGAAATTGGGGCGAGGGCTCAGAAACTGGGCGAACCGTTTCTGCCAGAAACAGCTCGAAATAGCGATGTCAGCCAGCGATTGTAGTGAAACGACCTAGCACAACCCATTCATTACATTACTCTTAAGCCGTTCTGCAGCCTCCCTATTACGGCGAATCCCCCAGGCCCATACGCAAACAGGCTATGCCAAGGCAGCAGTAACCATGCGACTGGTTACTGCACTATACAAATGTGCCATTGTGGTTCCCCTTCGATAGGGTGAGAATGGTGTTCCTACGTTCCCAAAAGCAGGTATCCGGATTGGCGCGAGATCTCGCTGCTTCGGGTGCAGGAAATCCCCTCGTAGACTCCCGGCCAAAATGACTGCGGCCGGAAGGGAGAAGAGTGCGTTTCGAGCTGACTCCGATTCCAGGTGCATGGGTGATCTATCCAACACCGCATCAAGATGACCGCGGACGCTTTATGCGGGCATGGTGTGCGCGCGAGTTCGCGGAACAAGGAATCAACTTCGCCCCGGTACAGGCGAATATGGGATTCAGCTTGCGAAAGGGGACGCTCCGCGGTATGCACTATCAGATTGAACCCGCGCTTGAAGCGAAACTCGTACGCTGCACGAGGGGTTCAATGTTCGACGTGGTGCTGGACCTGCGGCATGAGTCGCCAAACTACAGCAAGTGGTTTGGGGTTGAATTAAGCGCGGAAAACGGGCGAATGCTGTACCTGCCCGAAGGCTGCGCGCACGGCTATCAAACGCTGGAAGACAATACCGAGATGCATTACATGGCTTCTACGGTGTACACACCGAGTGCGGCACGCGGCGCCCGGTTCGATGATCCAGCGTTCCAGATTCAGTGGCCCTTGGCGGTTACCGCTATTTCCGAGCAGGACCGCAGTTGGCCTTTCGCTCAAGCGTAGAAAGTCCAGGTACGGACACTCAGTCCCCCACTGAGTCGGCAGCAATGAAACTCTGGCACGATGCTGAGAAAGATCGCAAAAAACAATCGATCGATTCAACAAGAGCAGGAGTAACACCATGAAGGTCGTTCTATTTTGCGGCGGATTAGGATTGCGCATACGGGATGCCGAAGACATTCCAAAACCGATGGTGCAGATCGGTTATCGGCCGATTTTGTGGCATGTGATGAAGTATTACGCGCACTTCGGGCACAAGGACTTCGTTCTCTGCCTGGGCTATCGTGCCGATGTTGTGAAGAACTACTTCCTGAATTACAACGAGTGCCTGTCGAATGACTTCACGTTATCCGCGGGCGGGAAGAACCTCCGCCTGGCGAACAGCGATATCGACGATTGGAGAATTACTTTTGCGGACACCGGTGTGAATTCGAACATCGGGCAGCGGCTAAAGACAGTCGAGAAGTATCTCGAAGGCGAAGACGAGTTCCTGGCTAACTACAGCGATGGTCTGACGGATTTGCCCCTTAACCAGCAAATTCGGCATTTTCAACAACAGGATAAGATCGCCAGTTTCCTCTGCGTGCGTCCGAATCTCAGCTATCACACGGTTTCGGTCGACGAAGGAAACGGCGGGCTTGTATCGGGCATTGATGCCATCAACAACGGTTCGATCCGCATCAATGGCGGGTTCTTCATCTTCAAACGGCAGATTTTTGACTACATGCGCGACAAGGAAGAGCTCGTCGGGGAACCCTTCCAACGGCTGATCAGAGCCAGGCAGCTAATCGGATACCAGTACGACGGTTTCTGGGAGAGCATGGATACGTTCAAAGACAAGCAACATCTTGAAAGCTTGTATTCAGGTGGGACTGCGCCGTGGGAATTGTGGAAGAGCAACGTGAATGGTGTACACAACGGAAACGGTTTGCATAACGGACACGGTATACATTCCACGACAGCAGCGGCCAAGTAAATTCGTCTGCGAACGTGACGTGCCGTACGATGAACTGAAAAGAAAATTTCGGGATAACTGGGAAAAGGAATGAGCGTAGATATCATTCTTCAAGAGCGCGAAACTGCGGGTCAGCCCATACGGGTTGGGATGATTGGTGCCGGTGCCACGGGCAGAGCCATCGCATTGCAACTAGGGACTCCGGTACCGGGGATCCGTCTTGTTGCCGTGGCGAACCGCACTCCGGAGCATGGCGAGCGCGCGTATCGCGAGGCTGGGATTACCGCGTGGACCCGCGCTACGACAACCCATGAGGCAGAGGCCTCCATCTCACGGGGCATTCCCGTGTTGACCGATGACCCGTCGGTCGTGACGCAGTGCGGACTAGTAGACATCATCGTGGAGGTCACAGGCACTGTTGCCCCCGCCGCGCGGGTAGCGCTCGATGCGATGGACCACGGCAAGAATATCGTGCTCGTGAATGCCGAACTCGATTCGCTCATCGGCCCAATCCTGAAGGCGAAAGCGGACAAGGCCGGTGTCGTAATCACACACACGGACGGTGACGAACCGGGCGTCGCGATGACTCTGCTCCGTTACCTGCGGACTACGGGCCTTCGTCCGGTTGCCGCAGGCAACATCAAGGGGATGGTGGACTATTACCGTACTCCAGCCACACAAAAAGCTTTCGCCGAAAAACATGACCAGGACGTGAAGAAGGTTACGTCTTTCGCGGACTCTACCAAGCTTTCGATGGAAGCGACGGTGCTCTCGAACGCCACTGGATTTCATGTTGGCCGCCGCGGCATGTACGGACCAGCCTGCTCCTATGTCCGCGAGATCGGGAATCTCCTGCCTCCGGAACAGATGCTCGAAACGGGTCTGGTGGACTATGCCCTCGGTGCGGCGCCGCATACCGGCGCTTTTGTTGTCGTGCACGAAGATTCGGCGTTGAAAAAGGTCCAACTTTCTTATTACAAACTGGGGGATGGCCCGTTCTATGTGTTCTACACTCCGTTCCACCTACCCCATATTCAGATCGGATCGACAATCGGACGGGTCGGAGTGCATCGCGATCCTACAGTTACGCCGATCGGAGCTCCGGTTTGCGAAGTTGTCACCGTAGCGAAGCGGGACCTGAAGGCTGGCGAACGTCTGGATGGAGTCGGCGGATTCTGCTCCTACGGACTTATCGACAATCGCGCAGCCGCAAGAAGTTTGTCCGCGTTACCCATCGGACTTTCTGAAGGCTGCGTTTTGCGACGCGATGTGGCAAAGGATTCCGTCGTTTCCTTCAATGACGTAGAGACCCCGCCCCAGGGTCTCGTCTACGGATTGTGGCAGGAACAGAACGCACAATGGCCTTTCGAGCCGTCGCCGGAACTTGCACCTGTCACCGTCGGAGCGGAACGCTAGACGCTGAGGGATTACCGATTGTCGGGAATGAATCGTCAATTCTGGAAAAACCGTCGGGTATTCGTGACAGGACACACAGGCTTCAAGGGAAGCTGGCTGTCGTTGTGGCTGCACATCCTCGAAGCGGAAGTCACCGGCTATGCCCTTGATCCGCCGACGGAACCGAACCTGTTTCAACAGGCCAGCATCGCCAATACTGTGCGCTCGATTCGCGGCGACATTCGTGATTACACGAGTCTTCACGCTGCACTCCGCGATTCGCGTCCCGAGATCATCCTTCACCTGGCGGCACAGTCGGTTGTACGGCGCAGCTACGAAGACCCCATCGAAACGTATTCTTCGAACGTGATGGGTACTGTCCACCTGTTTGAAGCCGTCCGGCAGTTGAAATTGCCGTGCGCCATCGTTAATGTTACGAGCGACAAGTGTTACGCCAACCAGGAGTGGATCTGGGGATATCGGGAAAACGAGCCGATGGGTGGATACGATCCATACTCGAATTCAAAGGGCTGCGCGGAACTGGTAACTACGGCGTATCAGCAGTCGTTCTTTCCGCCCGCTCAGATCAAGCAGCACCAGGTTGCATTGGGCAGCGCTCGCGCAGGCAACGCCATCGGAGGCGGAGACTGGACCAGCGATCAGCTGATTCCTGATCTGATGCGCGCTTTTCTCGCCGGCAAGGCTTGTCTGATTCGGAATCCGGCGGCGTATCGGCCATGGCAATTTGTGCTGGAGCCCCTGCGTGGATACCTGAAGCTGGCAGAAAAGCTCTCGGAAGATGCATCTCGCTTCGCCTGTAGTTGGAATTTTGGGCCGATCGATTCCGATGCGAAGCCGGTCGCATGGATTGCCGATGAACTGGTTCGCTCGTGGGGTCAAGATGCTGCCTGGACCCAGGACACTGGGAGCCACCCGCACGAGGCGCGTGCTCTGAAATTGGATGCTTCGAAGGCGAAAGCATACCTCGGATGGCATCCGGCATTACCCCTCAAGTCCGCCCTGGAGTGGATTGTGGAGTGGTACCGCGTGTACCAGGCTGGCGGCGATTTGAGAAAGATCACACAGCAACAGATTGAAAGGTACGAAGCCCTCCCCAACTAGCAATTGAGTACAAGCATTCATCGAGGAGCGTACTGATGTCTAACACGCCAAAAGTTGTTGTAGTCGGGTCGGGGATGGCTGGATTCGGGGCCGCGTATCGCCTGCATGCAGAAGGCATCAAACCCCTGATGTACGACAAGAACTCATACTATGGGGGCCACACCGCCTCTTTCCGGTACGAGACCGGGTTCCTGTTCGACATTGGCCCGCACATTTCGTTCACCAAAAACGAGCGCATCCAGAAGATCTTCGCCGATAGCGTTGACGATCGCTACGAGACGCTCCAGGTCAGCCTGAACAATTACTGGAAGGGCTATTGGCCGAAGCATCCGGTGCAAGTGCATCTTCATGGGCTGCCGGAAGACATCATTATTAAAGTCATTACCGACTTTGTCGAAGCTCGCCAGTTGCCCGAGGAGGCGCCGAAGAATTACGCAGAGTGGTTGCTGGCAAGTTTCGGGCGGACGCTCGCCGAGCAATTCCCGATGAAATATACGCGCAAGTACCACACCACGGACGCGTCCAACATGACAACCGACTGGCTTGGGCCACGCCTCTATCGACCGAGCCTGGAAGAGGTGATTCGGGGAGCGCTATCCCCGACTGCCCCGCACGTTCACTACGTGAACCACTTCCGCTATCCGAGCGATGGCGGATTCATGAGTTACCTGAACAAGTTCGTGCCCATGGGCAATCTGAAGCTCAACCACAAAGTTGTATCGATCGATCCCTACGCTCGCCAGGTGATGTTTGAAAATGGCGTCGTTGAAGATTACGACGCGCTGATTTCGTCGGTGCCGCTGCCCGATCTGGTCCGGATGATTCAAGGTGTTCCGGCGGATGTCACGCGCGCCGCAAGTCTTCTCGCTTGCTCAACTTGTGTGCTGGTCAACGTCGGCGTAAATCGCGATGATTTATCGAAAGCCCACATGACCTACTTCTACGACGAGGACATCTGCTTCACGCGTATCGGGTTCCCGCACATGCTCTCGGCCAAAAATGCACCTCCAGGAACCGGCAGCATCCAGGCCGAAGTTTACTTCTCGAAGAAATACAAGCCTTTTTCCGGTTCACCTGAGGATTTGATTGATCCGGTTATTCGCGACCTACGCAAAGTCGGACTGTTGCGGGAAGAGGACCAGATTCTGTCACGCAAGGCCATGCTTCTTCCATATGCGAATATCATTTTCGATCTCGACCGGACGGCCGCTCTGAAAACGGTGCACGGCTATCTCGACGACCTCGGAATTGCATATTGCGGCCGTTACGGAGACTGGGGGTACCTCTGGACCGACGAAGCCTTCGTCAGTGGAGAAGGGGCCGCAGAAAAGTCGCTTAAGCGCATCTCAGCGGGAGTGTCCCATTAGGGACCAGGCAGACGGTCCTTCGAGACCCAGCCCGCTATGATTCAACTTAACCTGAATTCGGAAGCCGGCCGCCCTCTTCGTATCCTTTGCCTGGGCGCTCACTCAGACGATATCGAGATCGGCTGCGGAGGCACGATTCTCCGGATTGCCGCAGAGAATCCGGGAGCCGTGTTTCACTGGGTTGTGTTCAGTGCTTGCGGCGTCCGCGGCGCTGAAGCACGGCGCGGAGCAGAGTTATTCACGAAGGGGGCCACTCTTGAAGGCCCGGTCATGAAGGAATTCCGCGATGGATTCCTGCCGTTCGTGGGCGCGGAAGTCAAGTCCGTATTCGAAGAACTAAAGTCTATCGGACCTGACGTTGTATTCACGCATTACGGGAAAGACGCTCACCAGGATCACCGTTTGTTATCAGAACTGACGTGGAACACGTTTCGTAACCATCTCATTTTGGAATACGAGATTCCGAAGTATGACGGCGATCTAGGTCGGCCCAGTGTGTTCCTGCCTCTCGACTTCGAGACCTGCAAGACAAAAGCCCGCCACCTTCTGCAAACATTCGAATCGCAACGGGTTAAACCCTGGTTTGAAGAGAGCACATTTCTTGCTCTCATGCGGTTGCGTGGAATGGAATGTAACTCCCCTAGCGGATATGCCGAGGCTTTCTACTGCCGAAAGCTCGTACTGTGAAGGCCCACGGTCGAACATTGGCGAAAGTGACACCTGGGGAGCATCGATGGCCCTACTGTCCGCAGCACACGTTTAATTGGAAACAACAGATTTTGCCGAACACGCTCTGAACAAACTGAGGGATTAGTTAATTGCACTCAATCGACATGGAGCTACTGCTCAATCTCTTCTGGCTGTCGCTGGCAGTGAATGTGACGACTGCAGGCTGGATGGCAGGCAGCGCACGCATCTCTCGGTTCGGCCGTGTCCTGTTGGTCGGCTGCATGTCCCTGCTGCTTTTTCCCATCGTTTCAGCGTCCGACGACCTGCGAGCGCTGGCAATCGAGTGTGAAGACTCCGCCATTTGTAAGCCAAGTTCGCCGAAACACGCCAAGTTCCAAGGATTAGACAGCCAAGGCGCTGTTCTGGCCTTCTCAGGCGCGAAGGCCGACGATTTAATACCAACTCCCGACCAATCAGGAAATGAAGTAGGAACGCGTCCCTCTCAACTTCCGATGCAAGGTTCGGCAAGAGCTACTGCTTGCCGGCCACCTCCGGGTCCAGCCCCACTCGTTCTTGTTGCCTCGGCAACCAAGGCAACGCAACATCGATTGGGTGCTACGTCTCCTTTATCTGACGAAGTAGCCGCCCTCGCAGCCGCACAGAAAGAGTGCTTGGACCCCGGAGAACTGCATGGAGAACACGGCGTCACCAACCGAGCGGACGATTTTGAAAATCCGCTCGCAACTCGGCAAGAATCAACGCGAAACTGGACCGGATAATCGTCTCCGTAGAACTGAGAGAAATCTTGTACGGGAATTCGTTACACGGGCCCGCAGAAACTGGGTCCGCGAGATGCTCGACTGGGCTCGCTGCAAGAACGTCGCACTTCCTACCGTCAAGGAACTCGAGAGGGGAATCGCAGCACTCGACGGTACGATGCGATATCAAGGTAAGAGTGACGACGAGCGCCCGATCTTTCTCTTAGCCACAGGGTGGCGATCCGGATCAACCCTGTTGCAACGTGTGCTGAGTACAGACCCTAACGTGCTGTTGTGGGGCGAACCGCTGGGAGAAATGGCGCTGCTACCGGGACTCACCGCAATGCTTGCGCGAGCGTCGGAATTTCCGGAACTGCGTGAGCGTTGCTCTCCAGACAATCCAGCCTTTGCTTCGCTGGCGACGTCCTGGATTGCAACGTTGTATCCCCCTGGAGGCGACTTTCGCGAAGGCCTTCGGGGTCTGATTACAAGTTGGATGGGTAACGCGGCCCGGCAGCGCGGATTCACTCGCTGGGGATTCAAGGAAGTGCGGCTGGGTGCGGCCGATGCAATGCTTCTCCATTGGCTCTATCCAAACGCAAAATTCATATTGCTGACCAGGAATCCCTACGATTGTTATCTGTCGCTGTCCGATTCGGGCTGGAACCATCTGTATCGCAGACGACCGGACATCAGGGTTGACTCGGCTGCTGGTCTCGCGCGCCACTGGAATCAACTCGCTCTGAGCTGGTCGGAGTTGCCACCAGACTTTCCGGCGTACCGTATAAAGTACGAAGACATGGTTGCCGGCAAAGTAGATTTTCAGGGCCTGGGATCCTGGTTAGGAATTCGTATCCGCGAGGAGAATGCCATTTCCGTGTACATTGGCCATACGGCCCGGCGCCGACAACTGGGATGGTGCCAACGCCTTATAGTCGAGCAAGAGACACGCGAAGGAAGGCGCGTCCTGGGCTACTCAGGAAACGGGGTGAGGGCGAAATAGCTACTTCTCTCGGGTAACAAACAAGCGAAAGACTAACTGGGATGACAGAATAATGGGCATTATGGACAGAACAGCTGTAAGCATCTTCGGACTTGGGTACGTAGGGACTGTATCGGCGGCCTGCTTCGCATCGAAGGGGCACAAGATCATTGGCGTCGATGTGAGTCGCACAAAAGTAGAAATGATGGACTCAGGTCGGAGTCCGATCGTTGAGAGCCAGGTGAGCGAGTTAATCGCAGCAGCGAACAAGGCATGCCATCTGCACGCGACAACGGATGCTACCCACGCGGTACTGAACTCAGATGTTTCGTTTGTCTGCGTCGGAACTCCAAGCCTGAAGAATGGCAAACTCGACCTGAGCCACATCGAGAAGGTAGCGCAAGAGATCGGGGCGGCGATCAAGGTAAAGAACTCCCCGCACGTGTTCGTGTTGCGCAGTACCGTGTTGCCCGGAACAACCGAGTCCGTCGTTCTGCCCATCCTGGAGCGGGAGAGCGGAAAGCATTGCGGACGAGACTTCACCGTGTGCTACAACCCGGAGTTCATGCGCGAAGGCAGTGCCGTAGCCGACTTCGAGAATCCTCCTTATACGATTCTCGGTGCGCGCGAGAGCGAACACCTGGAGCCTCTGCGAAAGCTTTACAAAAACCTGCCTGGCACAATGTATGAGACTTCTATCGCGACGGCAGAGATGGTCAAGTATTTTTCGAATTGCTTCCACGCGGTGAAAGTTGGATTTGCCAACGAAATGGGCACAATGTGCAAGCATTTGGGTGTGGATGCACAGACGGTCACGAAAATCTTCACTTCCGATACGAAACTGAACATTTCTCCGGCGTACCTTTCCCCCGGATTTGCCTTCGGAGGATCGTGCCTGCCAAAAGATTTGCGAGCGATTACCTATAAGGCCAAAGAACTGGATTTGAAACTGCCCATGCTGGAATCACTGATGCCAAGCAATTCCGAGCACGTGGATCGCGCCGTGGATATGGTGATCAGTACAGGAAAGCGAAAGATCGCGCAGTTGGGGTTGAGCTTCAAAGCCGGGACCGACGATCTCCGCGAAAGCCCGCAGGTCCAACTGATCAAGCGCTTGATGGGAGAAGGACTGGAGGTTCGGATTTGGGATGAGGATGTTTCCTTGGGACGGCTGGCAGGATCAAACCGCCAATACATCGAGGAAGTGATCCCGCACATTGGATCAGTTTTGTCGGACAACCTGGTGGAAGTGTTGCGCCACGCCGATGTAGTGATTTTGGGCAACAAGTCGGCTACCCGGGAACAACTGGCGCAGCATCTGAGGCCGGATCAGATCGTGATTGATCTCGTCCATTTGAATGCAGCCCGGCGTCCGGAAGGCGTAGCAAAGTACGAAGGGATCTGCTGGTAACTTTGAGCAATAGAAGGCTGGGCGTCTCACCGTTCGGCTAAATTGCAGAGCGCACTGTATCGCGACTTGTCACTTTGTCCGAGGCAGGGTCGAGTCGTCTGGCTCGCACAAGGGATACTGAGTGTCGGAACTCTTAGGCTGCGTGTTCGTTGGAATTGTGGCGATTGTCTTGTTGGAAAAACGATTCACTCGGGCTCGGATGTTGATTGCGGCCGCCACATAGTAGTAGGTCGTGCCATCTTCGACACGATTGTCCACGCAACCGGTGCCAAAGATCGGTCTTCGATTGAGCCTCGTACAATTCTCGCAGTGTCCGAGGTCCTTTGCTGTGATGTCTGAGTTGCGAGTCCGGTAGATACAGTAGCCCATAGTTTGGTCGTTGGGCCCAACTGAGGAACGGCTAGCATTCCAGGTGAGAACTACTTGATGATGGCCAGTTATTTTTGGGCTCTCCGCTTTGTTCGGCGACAGATCACAATCGGGCAGAGGAAGTGGGGTGGCTTGAACCTGCCGATTCGCCCTCTCAACAGCTTCAGCTAGTGACCTCTCTTGAATGGACCGCTTGCAACCGCTGAGCAGAAACAGGGTAGAGGCGAGAAGCACCTTCAGCCTTCTGGCACTTGATCGAAAGCGATGAGAGCTGCGGTCAAGAATTTGAGGCTGCATATCCGAGAAGCCGAACTCACATCCATTTTATATAACGCCCGCAGGTTCTTTATATAACCCAAGCGGGTCCTCTCAGGCTCTCGAATGACGAGATTCGACCCCGCAAACTGGACCTAGGGGCTGATGGCTCTATGGAGCGGTCCTGTCTTACCGAAGATCATGGTCGGCGGGGTCTAGCGTCAGTAATTGCAGTCGAATATGGTGTGGTAACGGTATATAATTGGGTGGGTGTCTGTCCCCCCTCAAGCATCCCCCAACAGACGTTAATGTCCCATAAAGCGGCCAGGTTGTGGCTTAGAGTCGGCTAACTTGTGAATGAGGCCTGCTCGCTTGGAACACTCTCCCCGGGTTCTCGTTTGTATCGACTTTTAACGATTTATTGCCGTCAGTGATTCGCACACTCTTGTTGAGACACGCACAACGATGAAGATCCTTGGAATTAGCGGCTTAGAAAGATCGGTTCCCTTCAAAAAGGAACATTGGCCGGGCCTCGATGAACGTGAGTACCGCATTTCGCAAGGCCACGATTCTGCCGCGGCTCTCGTTGTCGATGGAGAGCTGGTAGCGGCCGCGGCTGAGGAACGGTTCAGCCGCAAGAAACACACTGGCGATTTTCCGGTCGATGCAATCCAATTCTGTCTCTCCAAAGCTGGAATCTCGATCGAAGATGTCGATGAGATCGCGCACGGTTTTGACTACTCGCCATTCCGCGAGTTGTATCTGCGAGACCCGGATTCCGCCAACTTGTACCAGACTGTTTTCTCGAAAGCAGCTCTGATGAAACAGGCTCATCGATATTTCCCGAACCTTGCGGAGGAGCGCGTTCACCCCGTCAACCATCACTTGGCCCATGCGGCAAGCGCTGCATGGACCTCCGGCTGGGACGAGTGCCTGGTTGTCGTGAACGACGCGATGGGAGAAGTGCAGGGCCTCACCGCATTCGACTTTTGTGACGGAGAATTGACAAAGTTACGTGAAATCTCTGCCAACAACTCCATCGGCATCCTCTATTCTCTGGTCACCTTGCACCTGGGTTTCGATTTCAACTCGGACGAGTACAAGATCATGGGCCTTGCGCCCTACGGAGATCCAGCGCGCTATCGGCGCTTCTTCGAAGAAGTCGTTGAGCTACGTCCTGATGGCACCATTCGAATTTCGATTCTGAAGCTCAACCACTCACGAGACGAGCGCGAGAATTATCTGGCGACACGCCGCTACCTGGACGAGCATTTGATTGCCCGACGAACCCCCGATAGTGAGATCACACAAGACCACCAAGACATCGCTGCGGCGTTGCAGGAATGTCTGGACCGCGTTGTCCTGCACGTTTGCGGACACTTCGGAAAAGAAACAGGGCTGCGTCACATAGCACTTGCCGGAGGAGTTTCGCTCAACTGCACGGCCAATGGCAGGCTGATCGACTCCGGAATTTTCGACGAAGTCTATGTCCAGCCTGCTGCAGGCGACGATGGCACTGCACTGGGAGCCGCGTTGTACAGAGCAGGTTTGTGGAAAGAGGTTCGCAATACGCGAATGGCGGTTCCTCTTCTGGGCCCGGCCTACGACGATAGACGCATTGTAGAGGCAATTGAGAAATACTCCGGCAGGCTGCAAGCAACCCATTTCGACTGCCTGGAACAGACTTGTCAAGAAGCCGCAAAGCTGATCGCTGACGGTCGCGTCGTTGCTTGGTACCGAGGACGAATGGAGTATGGCCCTCGCGCTCTGGGAAACCGCAGCATCGTTGCCGACCCGGGACATCCGGCGATGCGGGACCGAATCAATGCCATGGTGAAGATGCGCGAAGCATTCCGCCCATTTGCCCCGGCTTGTTCGATTGAGCAAGCGCATCAGTGGTTCAATATCGCGCCTGGCACACAAATGCCTTACATGATCACGGTCGTGGATGTGCGCCCGGAGCACCGCGCTTCCCTTCCGGCCATCACTCATGTGAACGGGTCTGCAAGATTGCAAACAGTTTCAGAACAAAACAATCCGCATTTTCACCAGTTGC
>Ga0335082_10002274_pt1 | contig 20670 bp, 27 predicted proteins | sample Lox_Sample_41_FD_206718 | JGI IMG/M metagenome (GOLD analysis project Ga0335082, IMG submission 206718) | Soil microbial communities from Loxahatchee National Wildlife Refuge, Florida, United States - Lox_Sample_4.1 | ecosystem: Environmental > Terrestrial > Soil > Wetlands | place: USA...
GCCCGCAACGCGCCGCCCGATCCGGTGCGCGACGGCCTCATGAACAAGCTCCTCACCGACGACTCGTCGCGGATGGAGTCGGTGCGGATGGCGCACGCGGCGGAGGTCAACACCCTCCGCCAGTCGGCGATCGATCTGGAGGCGCGGCTGCGCGACAAGCACGAGCGCGAGCTCGTCGAGATCCGCTCCGACCACAAGACCGAGCGCGAGCGGAGCGAGCGGCAGCACGAGCGCGAGATCGCCGAGCTAAAGCGCTCGACCGACGCCCAGATCGCGGACCTCAAGCGCTCGTACGAGACGCAGATCCAGATCTTGCGGGACGCCCACACCCGCGAGGTGTCCTCGCTCACGACCGTCAACACCGTCACCGGCAAGGTGGCGGAGGGCGACTCCAAGCGCCTCGAGCGCGAGAACGCCGAGCTCCGTGCGGAGGTGAAGACCCTGCGCGAGAAGAAGGACAAGCCGCTGCTCGAGCAGTTGAAGGAGATCGACGAGATCAAGGAGATCATCGGCGCCGGCGGCGAGGAGGGCGAGAAGAAGGGCTGGGAGCGCGCGATCGAGGCGGTCGGCAACCTCCCCGCGATCCAGAAGGTGATCGGCAAGCTGGCCGGCGCCGAGGGGCAGAACGGCCAGCAGCAGCTCCCTCCGCCGCACGTGCCGTTCGTGGGGCAGGATGGGCAGTTGTATCGGCACGATGGCCAGGGCAACGTCGAGCTCATCCAGCGCCCGCGCCGCCTGAAGCAGCAGCCCAAGCGCCAGGCGGTGCCGCCGCCTCCGCCCGCGCCGCCGCCGCCGGACGCGCCGCCCGAGGTGCAGCAGCAGCACGCGCAGCAGGTGGAGCAGCACGCGAAGGTCGTCAAGGAGGCGCAGATCGCGCAGGCGGTGCAGCAGATCGACCGCGATCAGGTGGCGATGGCGGTGGGCTACCTCGAGAACGCCTTCCGCGGGAACCAAGATCCGCAGACGGTGGCGCAGTCGCTGCGCTCGCAGGGGCTGGTGCCGACCGCGGTGCTTCAGTTCCTGCGGGATCAGGGCGTTGACGTGCTCCTGGAGAAGGTGGCACGATTGGAGTCGTCAAGCCCCTTCACGACGCAGGCAGGTCGCAACTGGATCCGCAAGGTCGCGAAGGTCTTGACCGACGGCTGAAGGCCATCGCCACCGTGACCTCCGCAAGTCAGCGCGCGTGTTCTGCTCTCGTCGGTCTCAGATGATCGGGTCCTGAAGTTCGACTACCGGGGCGCCCCCCAGACGGTGGGCGTGATGCACCATGCTGCCCTGGAATCGCAGGGCAGCCTCTGGACGCGCAAGTTCGTGGAGTGGTGCTGCGAGCGGATCTCGTCCAAGGACTACCTCTCGGAGTACCTGGCGATCCACAACGCGCTGCTCTCGCGCTGCCGGTACATGCGCGACCCGCGCACGGTCGAGCTCGTCAAGGCGCCCTACCTGGTCTTCGAGGAGATCATGCGGGGCGGCCGGCCGTCGATCGACTGCGACGACTTCGCGGCGTGCGAGGAGGCGGCGATCTTGGCCGCGGGCGGATCGTGCCAGCTCGTGACGGTGGCGTTCCGGGATGCGTTCTACGACGGGCGCCGCCAGTACAGCCACGTGTTCGCGAGGGCGCTCGAGCCGCGCACGAAGACCTGGGTGGTGCTCGATCCGGTCGCGGCGGACAAGACGAGCGAGATGCTTTCCAAGGTGAAGGCGGCGGCCATCTGGCCGTGTGCCTGAAGGAGATCGCGATGGCCTACAACCTGCCCCCTCCCTGGTCGCCGAAGTACGCCTACCCCGCGAACACCCGCGTCGAGGCGCTGCAGCGGGGGACCTTCACGACGCGGCAGCAGCCGCGCGGATCGTACGACGATCCGGCGGTGGGCACGGCGGGCTACGCGGTGCCCGGCTACGTGACCGCGCAGCCGTACGGGCAGGGGGCGATGGTGACGAAGTGGATGCCGCGCGGCACGGTGGTGGGCCAGGTGCCGCACTGGGTGCAGCAGCCGAACTTCGCGATCCTCGCCCAGACCAAGGCGTCGGGCGATGGCACGGGCTACGAGATCGGCCCGCCGATCGAGTCGGTGCACGACGATCCGTTCGTGACGTACGGGACGCGGGTGGCCGATCAGGTGCTGGCCGGGCTCTCGCGGCTGCCGCCGCCGCACCGCAAGCCGGCGATGAAGGCGCTCTTCGACAAGATCGACCCCAAGCTCTACACCCGCGTCAACGCGACCATGACGACCGCGGTGCGGGCGGGGATCCCGCCCAAGCGCGCGCTGCACAGCGCGATCGCGACCGAGATGCGGGGCGGCTTCCTGCGCGAGCTCCACACGATCGGGGTGACCGGCCACGTCAAGGCCGGATCGCAGGCCGGCTTGGGCTGCTGGGGCTGCGCGGCGATCGGCTTGGGCGACACGGTGCGGGCGCAACTCTCTCCGGTCGCGATCCAGCAAGCTGCCGCGCAGCAGTCCTCGGCGCCGATCACGGTCAACCGCGTCCACAACGCGGACGGCACTACGACCACGTATTGCACCCAGAACGGCGTGAAGGTGGCATGCGATCCGAACCAGCTCGTGGGCGCGATCGCTGCAACGACTCCGCGACCGGTGGTGGCGAACCCGATGGGGGCTGCGGGGCAGACGGTCGCGGTGGGACCGTTCTCGTTCGCGATCGGCGGCAACACCATCGATCACCGCAACGTCTTCACCGATCCCTCGCAACTCACCGCCGATCAGCACACGTGGCTCGAAGGGCTCATCAAGAAGCACCTCGAGCAGGACGCGCTGAACGGGAAGTACGGCATCTTGCAGATCTGGTTCCCGGACGGGATCGGGAAGTGGGCGTCGTCGGGGCAGACGATCGACAGCGACTACAAGTCGCCCGATGGCGTGCACTTCGCCGTCAACCCGATCGTCGGCAACATCCCCGACCCCACGAACCCCACCGGCGAGCCGTATGGGATCTTCCTCTTCATCTGCGGTACCAACTGCGACCGCGAGCCGACGCTCAATCCCAGCGGAGGCCCGTACCTGGGTCTCGTCGCCGCGCCGATGTCGAAGGCGTCGACGACGGCATGGGCCGGTGCCGTGCATGCGGTGGGCAGCGTCATCTCGAGCATCGGCGACGCGATCGGGTCGATCGCATGCGACGTGCTCGGTCATCCCGCGGCTGCGACCGCCGCGGCGGCTGCGACCGGCGGCGCGGCGGGCACCGGCGTCAAGCTGGCGGGTGCCCTCTGTCAGTCGAACGCCCCCGCGCCGCTCGTGGGGCCGGCTCCGCTGATCGGTGCAGGGACCGAGACCCTGCTCATCGCGGGCGGCGGGATCGCGCTCCTGTATCTGCTCATGCGGCACAGGAAGGGCGGCGCGGCCGCGCCCGCGCGACACACGAGTCGGCACAGCCGAAGGACGACGAGGTGACCATGGGCCAGATCTACCAACACGCGACGCAGGACATCCCGACGCTGCTCCGGGCGACGGGCGTGGACGACTACACGGCGCAGATGCTGGTGCCGTTCATGTTCATGGCGCCGGCGACGACCGATCTGGACATGCCCTCGGTGATCGAGATCGTCCGGTCGATCCAGCGCTCCCTGAACGCGATCGGTGCCACCCTCGACGAGAGCGGCGAGCTCGACGTGCAGACGGCCGCGCTGATCCAGCAGGTGACCGGGCCCGGCTGGAAGAGCGTGCCCTGGTACCAGATCCTCGAGAAGATCGTGCACCACGCCGATCTGGGCGGGACGGTGACGCCGGTGACCGCGCGCGCGGCGATGGGCTACGCGGGGTCGATGGGCGACTTCGCACTGCCGGCGATGCCGGGCGGGATCTGGGGATGGGCCGCCTTGGGCGGGCTCGCCTACTACTACTTCGGCCGCAAGAAGCGGTGAAAGGACCTCGTCGTGCCCTACCTGCAACTCGGCCTCAACCAAGAGCTTGGCGCCGTCTCGTTCAATTCGACAACCTACCCGGGCACCTGCAAGCCGTCGGACCTGTCGACGCTCGCGATCTTCAAGAACCTGCAGGCGCAGCTCAACCGCGTCGCGACCGGCTACAACGCGCTCCTGGGCCACAGCGTGCCGCTGGTCTCGGTCGACGGCGACATCGGGCCCGGCACGATGCAGATGTTCGAGCAGGTGCAGGCGTGGCTCACGGCGGACACGTCGTCGAGCGGCTACGCGACCGCGGCGATGATCATGCAGCAGGACACCTCGTCGTGCTCGGCGGTGGCCAGCAACGCTGAGGCGCTGGTGCCGGCGCTTCAGTCGGTCGCCGACTCGCTGAGCGTGCCGGCGAGCATCAGCCAGCCGTCGAGCGGAAGCTCGGGCCTGGTGTCGTCGAGCGGCAAGACGACGACGGTGCACACGCCGACCCCTGCCAACAGCAGCATCGCGACCTCGCTCACCGACATGGTGGCCGGGCTCGACACGACCACGCTGCTCCTGATCGCGGCGGGCGCGGGCGCCTTCATCTACTTCACGGGCCGCCCGCGCAAGGCGAAGGGCTCGAAGCGGCCGTCGCGGCGCCGTCGGAGCTCGATCACGATCTACCGCTGAAGGAGATCTCCATGTCCAAGTACCTCTTCCAGCGGGGCTCGGCTCCGCTCGTCCAGTGGCGGCACGGCATCCCGCCGCGCGCGATTCGAGCCGCCGACAACATCTCGCTGGGCGACATGACGATCGTGCCGGGCGGTCCCGAGCCGATCGAGGGGATCGCCGACACCATCACCCAGAACTTCTCCTCCTTCGGACTGGGACTGGTGGTGGGGATGGTCGTCTACCGCCTGGTCGCGGGGCGGTGATGCTCTACTCGATCCTGAACCGCAAGTCTCGCCGGTACGACTACTACGAGACGGGGGAGGCGGAGCCGTGGCACGCGCCGCCGCCGCCGCCCGCGAAGGCGCCGAGCGCCCTGGGCGCGGTGCCCGAGCAGGCCGCGTGGCCGCTCCCCGCGGGCGCGCGCTACGTGGGCAATGGCGAGACCGCGCAGGGCCGGATCGCGACGCGCCGGACGCTGGGCATGCCGAGCCTGCCCGGGATCGGCGACATCGAGCCCGCGCTCGAGGTGGCGGCGACCGCGGCCGCGATGGTCGCGGGGCTGGCGCTGCTGGTGAAGATCGGAGGATCGCGATGAGCTACCTGAACCGACGCACGCGCTCGATGAGCGCGCGACCGCTGCCCGAGCGCGGGCGCCGTCTCCGCAACCCGGTCGTGCGCACATACCAGCCGTGGGCGATGGGCGATGCGGCGTCCGACGCCTGCTACGCGCAGGGCCAGGCAGCGCAGCAGCAGTTCACGGACGCGTGGACGCAGATCGATCACGCCTGGAACAACACCACCGGCTTCTACGCGATCGCGGACATGCAGGCCGTATTCAATCAGGCGTTCAAGTTCGTGAGCCAAGCGACGTCGATGCTCGACCAGCACCGCGCGACCTACGGCGACACCGGGCCCGACTTCGTGATCCAGGCGCTGGATCAGAGCTACAACAGGATCTTCGTCGACGAGCAAAACGGCCTCGATTTTCAGCATGCGATCAATGACGCCGTTAACTCGGGCGCCACGATCGTCAACGCCCCCGGCTTCAAGCAGTGGGTCGCCGACATGATGATCGATGCGGGCCAGGCCGCTTTCGTGGTCGCGTACACCAACGCCTGCGAGCCAGCCTACGCCGCTTCGATCATCGCCGTGATGCGCGCGCTCATCACGATGGGCAACGGCATCCTGAATGCCGTCGAGCAGGCCGCCAGCGTCGCCGCGAACCTCGCGATCACCGCCGCCGACGTCGTCTACAAGACCACGGTCGGCACGCTCGATCTGGTCGGTGAGATCTTGCAGTACCTGCCGTGGGTGGCCGGCGGCGTCGGCGTCTGGTGGCTGTGGAAGGAGTTTGGGAAGGACCTCGTCGGGAAGAAGTGATGGCGGTCCGCGTCTCCCTCGATCGCGAGCGGCTCGCCGAGATGCGGGAGCGGGAGAGCTTCTTCCATCCGGCGGCCGATCGGGTCAACGTCGCCGCCCGCGAGATCGTGGCCATGGGCGAGGGGTGGGGACGGAAGGCGTTCATCAGCGATGTCGCCGAGCGACTCGGATCGACACCGCAGCGACTCGCCCCGCTTCTGGTCGCCTGGAACAACCTCGGCTGGGTCGAGCTCGGGCGCGCCGATCTGGTGGGTGCGATGCCGCCGAAGAAGGTCGATGCGAGCGAGGTCTGGCGGGCCAGTCGACGTTCCACTTCGTGCTGGTGCCTGCGAAGAAGAATCCCTCGAAGGAGCGAGCGATGGTGAGCGTGAGCGAGGAAGGCGATCTGCCCGAGTCGGCAGAGGACGGCCTCGAGCGGTTCGAGAAGTTTCACCAGCTCGAGCCGAATGAGGTGGTCGTCGACGACGACGCGACCATGCCGACCAAGGCGCACTGCCTGGGCAAGGCGGTGCACGTGCTCTACCGAAGCGGCAAGGTCGACCCGGAGACGGGCAAGAAGCCGCGCTCCCCCCAGAACTACATCCACGAGCACGACGCCGGCGTGATGCTCTACGAGCCGTGTCTCCACTCGCTCCGCAGGTGCAGCGCGGAGGCGATCCCGGCGCAGGTCCGATCGGAGACCGACGGCGACACGACGCTGGTGCTCCTGGGCGAGTGTCTGGGGCTCGCGTACAAGGCGGCGGAGGACGGCGAGGAGTACGAGATCGAATTCGACGATCCGAAGGTCGAGCTCTACTGCATCCCGTCCGGGAAAGCCCTCGTGGTGGTCGAGGGCAAGCGTGAGATTTTGTATCTCGTGTGGGGAGGCGGGTTAGGAGTAGAGCCTAGGGGCATCATCGGATGATGCCGAGCTCATCCCATGACCCAACTCGAAGCGCTGCTCCTCTCGGCGATCGGTGCACTCGTCGCCGCGATCGTCTTCCTGTACTTCGACAAGAAGAGCGACGCCAAGGCGTACGCGAAGTCGCTCAAGGAGATGACCGACGCGCGCGACGAACGCTTCTCGCAGGTGATCAAGGAAGCGGTCAAGCTCCATCAAGAGCAGGAAGACGACATCCACAAGCGTCACGAGAAGGCGCTCCAAGAGATGGTCGCCGACCACAAGAAGGAGATGGCCGGCATGGTGGATCGCGCGATCGAGGCCTTCAAGAACGACAAGGAGCACGACCGCGACGAGCGCGAGCGCATCATGGCGCTTGCCGAGTCCCTCACGCGTCGTGCACGATCAGGCCGTGAAGGACGGTGAGATGAGGCCGCAAGATCGTCTTCCGACCGAGCCGGTCGCGCGCGCCGCGGCTCTGGTCGAGCGATCGCGGCCATCGCCGACGCGCCCGCGCCTTTCCGATCCAGAGCTCGAGGCCAAGCTCTGCGAGGCGGAGAGCGAGCGAGCTGCGCGGTTTGCGGCGCGGGAAGATCTGTTCGATCGGATCGATCGCGCGCGCGAGCTCGTGGACGAGTCAGAAGATGGCGTGATCTCGGTGGAGTTGAGCGACGAAGACTCGGTGGTGCAGCACATCGCCGTGCTGCGCGGCCGCTAGCGAAGCTTGCGAAACCTGCAGATCGACCCTTGACAGAAATCCGGACCCCTGTCTCGATGGTCATGTAACTGCCACACGGTTTCCTCCGCGCCGTGGAGCACCACCACCTGGGGTGAGATCTGTGGCCATCTTCTACGTGAACCCGTCACGGCACGCGAAGCGAACCTCTGGGCGCGCGCGCGTGAGACTCGCGAAGCGCGGAAAGGCGCGGCGCAAGCTACGGGGGGCGGAGAAGAAGGCGTTCCTCGCGAAGATGGCGCGCGGTCGCGCGCGCAAGCGTCGCGGCGGGAAGGGCAAGGCTCGCCGCAACCCCTACTTCAAGTCGACGGTGAAGCGGCAGTATCACAGCGCGAAGCCGAGGGTGTTCGTTGGCGGCACGCTGGGCAAGGACGATGGCACGATTCAGCGACGTGCTGGTCATGCGTATCCTGCCAGGCGGCCTCGCGTAAAGGCCAAGGCTCGCCGCAACCCCGACTTCTCGTCGAAGGTGAAGCGGGCCGGCCGCGCTCCGAAGCGATCGATCAGGCATCGCCTGGGTGGCCCCAAGAAGAAGGTGTCTCTCCGTCGGCGTCACCGCGAACTCGGCGTGGCGCCCAGTGGCTGGACCCACAACCCGAGCAAGGCACGCCGCAAGGCAAGGAAGGCAACGACGATGGCGAAGAAGCGATCCCGCAAGCGCAACCGCAAGGGGCGGTTCACCAAGCTCCACCGTAGCCGCCGCCGCGCGGCGCTCAAGGGCCACCGCCGGCGCCGCGCGCGCAAGGCCGCGTCCGCGCCGAAGCGTCGGCGTCGCCGCCGGTCGAGCTCGCGCAAGCGGAGCCGCAGCCGTCGCCGCTCGCACCGCCGCGCGCGCAAGTCGACCCGCCGGCGCCGTCGCCGGTCGCGGCGCTCGAGCCCGCGCCGCCGCCGCTCGCGCCGCAAGCGCACGTACCGGTCGCGGCCGGGCGCGCGCAAGACCGTGCCGATGCACGGTGGCGCGATCACGCTCAAGATCAACCCCCGCCGCCGGCGCCGGTCGCGCAGGCGTCATCGCCGCGCGCACCGTCGCCTGGCGCGTCGGTACCGCGGCCGCGGTCGCCGCCGTCACTACCGCCGGAACCCCGGCGGCATGCTGATGGACGTGATCAAGGAGGCGATCCCGGTCGTCGCCGGCTTCTACGGCGCGCGGCTCGTGTCGACGTTCGTGCCGAAGCTCCCCGTCGTGGGCTCGTTCGTGAGCGGTCTGGGCAGCCTCGCCCAGCCGGTCGCGTCGGCGCTCACCGTGGTCGCCGCGAACTTCGGCACCAAGAAGGTCGCCCTGCTCGCGAAGCACCGCGGCCCGATCATGCTGGGCGCGGGCATCGCGCTCCTCGACTCGCTGGTGTCGGCGTTCGCGCCGGCCTCGCTCAAGTCGATGATCGGCGTGGGCGACATCTACGATCGCGCGCTCTCCGACTACGTCACGGTCGACGACTATGTGACGGTCGGCGCGGGCCCGATCGACGACAACATCGCGCTGTCCGACTACATCTCGGTCGACGGCATCGAGCAGGAGCTCGGCGCGATGGGCTCGGACGGGCTCGAGGAAGAGCTCGGACTCGAGGAGGAGCTCGGCGCCGACTCGACGACCGGCAGCATGCCGCCGCCGAGCAGCCTCTCGAACAAGCTGGGCGGCGTGCAGCAGCGCTACATGCTGGCGCCGGTGCCGGGTCGCTCGTTCATGGGGCCGGTCCCGGGGCGCTCGTTCACCAAGAGCGTCGCCCACGCGGGCCAGGGCTACGACAACCCCGGCGTGCTCTACACCGGCGTCTTCGCCCGCGGGTTCTGAACCCGACGACGATCGACATCTGAACCGCCTCGGTCTTCCGCTGAGGCGGGTGTGGTTCTGGTTCTGGAAGAGGAAGTGGATGAAGGCCGGAGGAACGACCGGCCAGGTACGAGGACGGCCGCATGGTGCGGTGCCTCGGCGAACCCCTTCGACGTTCCAGAGAGAACCAAGATCATGCCTCGTCTTCACGGCGTCCGCGAGCGGCGCCACCAGCCGTCAAACTAGGGCGGCCCGCGGGCGTGAGCTCGCGTGGAACACCGGGTGAATCAAACTGCAACGCTAGAGCAAGGTAGATGAACAAGAGCACCGACATCGCATGGCTGGCCGGGATCATCGACGGAGAAGGATGCTTCTCCGTCAAGAATCCCGTCCGTCGTGGTGTCGGAAGGACCTGTCACCAGGTCTGGCTCGTCCTCTGCAATACCTCTCGAGCCATGGTCGAGCGGGCGGCGGAGATCATCGAGGATCTCGGGTGCAAGCGCCCCGCGATCCGCCGCGTCTGGAAGGGCAAGAAGGCAACGCGCTACCAGTTCTGGATCAACGTCGTGATGAAGCACGACCTCTTGACCGTGACCGAAGCGCTCCTGCCGCATCTCACCTCGAAGCGTATCGAGGGCGAGGTGATTGCTTGGTTCCTGCGTCGGGCCTGCCGCGATCGTTCGTACAAGCGCACCGAGCTCGACAAAGTCGTGCTCGCCAGCTTGTCGGCGGTCAAGCGTTGCGGCGGGGAAGCCCCTGCGGAGGTGTTGGACCTCCTCCGCGAGGTAATCCCGAGCGAAGCACTCCTGAGCTCCGAGCGGCAGCGCTCGGATGGTGGGAGTGAACGCGTAGAGACTAGGGGAGTGAGCCTCAACGATAAGCTCCCCCACGAGTGCCCGGCACCTCTTCACAATTGAAGAGGTGATGAGATAGTCCGACACTCCGAGGAAACTCGGAGACCTCGCATAAACGGCGAGGAACAACTGAATGTCTGGGACACCCTGGTCCGCACCACCGGCAACCCCTCGCCGGTGATCCAGAACAACACCAAGCTGTTCGGCAACGCGAACATCGGCAACACGGCCCTGACGAACCTGCAGGTCGCCGGCCAGTTCGCGTCCGACCAGACGTACATCATGCTGGCGCTCCGGTGCTGGCTGTTCTTCCTGGGCACGAACCGCCGCGCGAACTACATGAACGTGGCCGCGCAGCTCTACTTCACGCTGGTCGTCGGCGAGAAGCCGATGTTCCAGGCGCCGTGCTGGTACCACCCGTCCGGCGGCGGCGTCTGGGGTTACGACGCGACGACCTCGATCTTCAACCTGGGCGATCCGACCCAGGAGGCGATCCTCAAGCTCGCGCGTCCGATCATCGTGCCCGTCCGCCAGAACTTCTCCTGCACGGCGGAGTTCTTCGCGATCGGCACGACCGTCGCCCTCGACGGCCTGAACAGCGGCGCCACGGATGATCAAAAGGTGATCATGTATGTGGTGGATGGCCTCCAGACGCGCGACGTACAGTGACCAGTAGTTTCGCGTAGTTACGTGACTGCGCGAAACAGGCCGCGACACGAGCGGCCGACCCCTTTTTCTTCTCCGTCGGCGTGCGCGTCGACCGGAGATCCCCAGCGACCCACTTCAGTGTGGTGAGGGAGCACAGAACCGATGGCCACGACCGACCAGAAGACCGCGTTGCACTCGCGCCTCATCGCGCAGCTCCGCAACGAGAACCAGCAGATCCTGGGGCAGATGCAGATGCTCCAAGATCAGCTCAACCAGGTCGCCTCGCGGCCGCGCAGCCCGACCGAGATGCTCGACGCCGTCAAGGGCCGTCGCATCGAGTCGGTGCTCTCCGGCGACGTGCTCTTCGACAGCACGATGGACGGCAAGACGGGCAACCCCGTCACCATCCAAGTGAGCCAGGACGGCCCGTTCGTGATCACGCACTACCCGATGGTGCTGTGGTACCCGACCGCGCCGTCGACCACCACGAACCTCCGCCGGTGGCGTCCGGTGACGACCTTCCCGCTGCCGGATCAGGTCGTCGACGAGGACATCATCGACCTGCTCTACACGATCGTCGACGGCGGCGCGCAGCGCAACTTCCAGAACAACCCCCGTGGGCCGATGTTCTCGAGGCCGGACGCGCTGCAGCCGCTGCCGATGCCGACCCTCTTCGCGCCCAACGCGACGATCCAGTTCTACCCGATCTTCAACAAGATCACCTGGAACTCGGCCACGCCGCCGACCCAGGGCAACCTCCACGTCGACTTCCCGGGCTACCGCATCGTCAACCTGTGATGCCTCTCGTCGCGCCACGTCGCTCCCTCAACGGCTGCTCGTGCGAGCGGCGAGGGACTCGTGCGCGCGGCGGTCTTCACGGGCTCGGCGCCCTGGGCGACACGGCGCTGCCCTCGGCCGATCAGGTCAAGAACCTCCAGGCGCAGATCAACCGATTCGACTCGAGCGCGCCGCCGGGGCGGGCGATCCAGCCGACCCCGCTGCCGATCACGGGCGTGGTCGACCTGCCGACCGCGCAGGCGGCGATGGCGATCCTGGTCGCGCGTCTCACCTGGACGCTCCCCAACTTCCCGTCGGCGAACGACACGATCCAGTCGCAACTCCAACTCCTCTACGCCGCCTACGCGAGCGATCCGGTCGGCTACGTCCTCTCCAACTTCTCCACGGTCCTGGCGACGATCCAGCAGTACGCCGACTCGCTCAAGCTCTCGGCCGCGACCCCGCTCGTCGTCACGCAGGTGATCGACGCGCTCGGCGGCGAGACCAACGCGCTCATGGTGCTGGGCGGCGCGGCGCTCCTCTTCTACTACCTGGGAGGTAAGTGACCATGGCCGCGGCGAGCACGAGCTCGAGCAGCATGGCCGTGTCTCCGCAGGAGGTCGCGAAGGCGCAAGCGCACCTGCGCCGGATGCGCTCGAGCCTGGCGAAGTGGCTGCGCTACCGCGCCATGAACGATCAGGTGATGGCCGGGACGCGCCCGACGGCGAAGCCGCGCGCGCTCGCGGTGCAGATCATCGCCCAGAACCGCAGCGCCGCCACCGAGCAGCACCTCGCCGATCAGTTGCACACGCTCCTGTCGGAGGTGATGCCGAACGCCGCGTTGCCCGACTCGAACCTCGCCTCCAACCCCAACGCTGCCGTGCAGCTCGCGCAGATCGCGATCACGGGGCAGGCGCCGGCGGCGTCGCCGCAGGCGACCGGCTCGACCGAGGCGTGGCTCTGGCCGGTGCTCATCGTCGGCGGCCTTCTCCTGGCGATCACGACCGCGATCAACTCCTACGCGGATGTGGCGGCGACCCAGGAGCAGTACGCGTGCGTGCAGGCGGGCGGCTGCAACGACTACAGCCTGTGGCTGAAAGTCGGCGCGGCGGTGATCGCCGGGTGGTTCCTGTGGACGCAGACCGACCTCAAGCACTCGCTGGGGCTCACCAGGAAGGGAGGCTGAGCGGAAGGACAGGAAGAGATCTTGGAGGCCGCTCGTCGACGAGCACTCGCCGGCCCGCATCTGCGGAGGTCGCGTCGGAGGGTGCAGAGCGGCTGGCGGCCTCGAAGACCCCTTTCGATCCGAGCTCGAACACCATGACTGCCTCCCTCCGTGCACGCAGGATGAAGCTCGCGGCGATGCGGCGCGCGCGCGCGGCGCGTCCGCTACCGATGGGCGATCTCACGTCGGTCATGAACACGATCGACGAGATCGTGAGCGACCCGTACCTGCCCGAGGGGATGTGCCGGATCGATCAGATCTACGAGGCGCGCACCGGGCAGGCGGTGAAGACCTGCGCGCCGACGCCGCCGGGGCAGCCGTCGACGATCGGCCTCAACTACGCGATGCCCGTCCTCCGCTACGTCGTCTACGCAGAGCAGCACCCGTGGGTGTGGCCGGCGACGGCGGTGGCGATCTTCGGGATCCCGTTCCTGCTGGGCTTCGCCCTGGGGAGTGAAAGCGAATGACGACCAAGAGCGAAGGCCTCTCCGGCGGCGACATCCTCCTCATCGGCGGCGTGGGGATCGGTGCGATCTTCCTGCTCCGCAGCCTGAGCCGGCCCGCCGCGGCAGCGGTCCCGGCACCCGCTGCGGCGTCGGGCGGTGGCGGCTTCCTGAGCTCGCTCTTCGGCGCGCTCACGGGCGCGGGCTCGAGCGTGGCGGGCGCGGCGCAGTCGACGGTGAGCCAGCCAGCTCCGCTCGACACCTCGCAACTCCCCGCGGGCTGGGCGCAGTCGGCGGGGCAGGCAGTCTCGAACTTCTTCGGGTCCATCCTCGGTCCGACGCCGGTGAGCTCGCCGACCCAGGTCTCCGGCCTGGGCTCGCTGGGCGGGACGGTGTTCTCGCACCCGACCTTGCCGATGAGCATGCAGGCGACGCGGCAGTACCGCGCGCCGGGCGTGCGCCGCACGACGCCGCCGGGGCTCACCGGTCGGGTGCCGGGGCGCGGCGCGCGGAGGTACCGGTGAGCCGCAGGCGCACCAGCAAGCGGCGCTCGAGCAGGCGGTCGGGGCGCGGCCGCGGGCGTGATCGCACGCTCCTGTGGATCGCCGCGGGCGGCGGTCTCCTGTGGCTGGCGGCCAAGGGCCAGGCGGCGCAGGCGGCGGTCTCGACGTCGGTCACCGGGCAGCCGGTCGTCGCCAGCACGGGCGCGGTCGGGTCGATCTGGTCGTCGATCTCGGGCGCGCTCTCGAACGTCGCTGGCGCGGTCGGCAGCGCGCTCGGTCCGTTCGCGACGCTCTTCTCGCCATCGTCCGTGGCCCCGGCGCTCCCCGCGCCGGCTGCGGCCCTTCCTGCTCCTGCGCCCCCGTCGGTGGACCAGAGGCTCGCCCAAGCGCCGTCCGGATCGTTCGTGAGTCCGTACACCGGCAACATCATCTCCCCCTGAGCCCCCTCGCCCCGAGAGAAAGACCAGACGCCATGAAGCTCCTCACCCTCGCACTCCTGGGCGCCGGCGGCTACTACCTCTACAAGAAGAGCAAGCAGCCGACCGTCTCCATCCTGCCGCCGAGCACCGTGCCGCCTCCGGCTCCGATGGCAACGCTGTCCACCAACCCGGCGCCGCAGATCACCCCGAACATGGGCATCGGCACGCAGTCGCCGGTGGCGACGGCGGTGGCGCCGCCGACTACGACCTTCGGGTCCTTGGGCGGCACCTGCTTCTCGAGCAAGCGGGGGATGGGGATCTTCTGATGACGTTCGTGCGCGCCGGCAAGATGTCGATGGGTCCCCGCGGCCGCAACACGGTGCTGCAGGGCGCCGTGCAGGGCTACGTGAACGACGACCACGCGTTCACGAGGGGGCCGGGTGCGATCGCGGCGCTCGATGCCGCATCACCCCGTCGGCGGCTGGCGCGGGCGAAGAAGCTGGCGGCCGATGCGCGGCGCGATCAGGCGCGCGCGCGCGTCGCGATGGGCGCGGTGCCGATCGCGGCCGCGGCCAAGCTGGTCGGCAAGACGCTGCTCCCCGGCATGAAGATCGCCTCGGCGCTCCGGCCCGGGATGCCGCAGCCGAGCTACTCGAGCGCCGCGCGCGCCTACTCGCCGGTGACCTTCGGCGCGCCGGGACCGCAGGGCGTGACCGGCACCGGCAAGGTGATGCACTACGCCGGGATCGGGACTGGACGCGTGGGCAAGGTCTTCACGTACGCGGGGCCGCCGATTTTCGGCATCCGCAACACTGGCTCGATGAGCCCCGGCCAGATCACGATCCCCGGCACCACGGCCCCGGTGGTCGGCACGACCAGCACGCCGATCGACACGAGCTCGGGCGGCGGTGGCGGCGGAGGCTCGCCGATCGACGACGGCGGCGGAGATACGGTGCCGACCGACATCGACACGACCAACCCGGACGACGGGCTCTTGACCGAGTCGGGCGGCGACGTGTCGCAGATCGCGTCGCAGACCACGCCGGCCGCACCGCCCGCGATCCCGCTCGACACGACGACCTCGCCCGACAACACCACCCGCAACTGGCTCCTGGCCGGGGCGGCAGTCCTGGGGGCCTACTGGCTCTTCAAGAAGAAGCGCTGAAGGAGACACGACCATGGCGTACTTCAACACCAACCTCATCGCGCGCCGCGGCTACGCGGGCACCCGCAGGCCCGCCATGGCCGCTGCCAACGACAAGGCGGCCATGGCCAACCTCGCCCACGAGATCCGGCACGCGACCTCGGGGCTGGGCGGGCTGCTCGACGACATCGAGAGCGGCCTCAAGAGCGTGGTCGGGTTCTACGGGCAGGAGCAGCAGCAGCAGGGCGCCGCGAACGTCCTCCAGGCCCAGAACGACGCGCTCACCAAAGCGCTCGCCGCCCAGCAGAACCAGGGCATCAGCACGACCACGATCCTGGTCGGCGGCCTGGCCGCGCTGGGCATCTACATGATCGTCCGCAAGAAGAAGCAGGGCTGATCGGTCCCGATCGGTCCTGTACGCCGTCTCGGTCCATCCTCTCCTCCGCAGGTGACCATCCCGTGAACGCCTATAATCCCCAGACCGAAGAGCTCTTCTACGTCGCCGGCGACAAGCCGGTGGCGGTGCAGCAGACCAACCTCCACGCGCAGGGGATGGTCCGCTCGCCCGACGCGCGCGATGCAGGGCTCCTGGGTCATCAGTCGTCGGTGCGGCTCGACAAGGCCGCGCTGGGGCACCCGCTCATCCGCTACCGCGATCGCGTCATCGAGGCGGACGTCTACCCGTACCTCGATGGCGACAACGACGCCTCCGGCGACAAGCAGCGGCTCGAGGTGATCCTCATCTGCCCCTGCTGCGAGCACGAGCTGCGCGTGACCTCCGACCGCAAGTCGATCGAGTGGATCCCGGGGATGCCCGAGATCGACGCGACCACGGGGCAGGTGGTGGTGCGCGGACTGCTCTCGATCTCGCCCTTCCAGTGCACCTGGGAGAAGGACACCAAGACGCCGGTGACCGGCCACGGCGAGAACCTCTGCCGCTGGCGGGTGGGTGTCGACAAGGGAGTGGCGAGGGACGCGTGACCGCGCCGCTCACCAACATCATGAACGGCATGGCCGACGCCCTCTGGGTCTCGGCCTTCGCCTACTGGGTCGAGTCGATCGGCGGCCGCCGCGAGGCGGAGAAGCGCGGCATCGACGTGCCCGCTGGCGGCGAGGACTGGGCCGACGTCGCGCCCGACGTGCCGGAGGAAGCGCATACCGCGGCGCGTGCTCTCGCTGAGGCGCTCGAGAACGACAACGCCTGCGACCTGCTCGACCTCATGCGCCGGGCCGGCGTGATCGCGACGCGCGCGACCGCACCCAAGCAGCGCTACGACATGGAGCAGGAGCAGCGGCTCTTCGGCTGGTACCTGGCCATGATGGCGATGGGCACCGGCGTGTCGTGGTTCGACGACCATCCGCGCTTCGAGATCGTGGTGCCGTCGATCGAGACGAGCTTCGACGGGGAATTCTTCTCGTGGTCGATGGGGCGCGTCCACAAGAACCCGCCCCTGTCCGGCCTCCCGGATCCGAAGGACTGGCCGCGCGGTGGCTACGGCGTGCAGCCGAACCCGCCCTGGAGGCCCGACGGCGTGGTCTCCGGCGGCCGCTTCCAGACCTACTACCGCGATGGTCGCAAGTCGTGGTCGTTCGATCGCGAGGTGCTCGCGCGCGACTGGGCGAAGGAGATCGGCGGCACCGTCGAGGAGCACGCGGGCGGCGGCTTCGTCCACTACCTCCGCAACCCCGCCACCGGCGACGAGTGGCCGTCCTCCGAGGTGCAGAGCCTGCTCTTCGACACGGAGGTCTTCTCCGCCGCGCGCGCCAAGGCGTGGGCGAAGGAGCACGGCTTCAAGTACGGCTCGGTCGACACCACCGAGCGCTACCATCGGCTCAGGCAGTTCGAGCCGGACGGCCGGCCGTGCCGCACCATGACGCTGGGCAAGTCGGGCGTGAAGGCGATCGTGTGTTCGAGCTCGAGCCACCGCTCCAACCCCGTCGGCGATCACGTCGAGGTCGTCCGCGGTCCTGGGCGCGGCCGCTCGGGCGTGGTCGAGAGCGAGACCGAGCGCGTCGCGCGGGTGCGCTTCGATCAGGGCGGCTCCGGGCACCTCGAGCGCTCCGCCCTTCGCACGAGAGGTCGGTCGAGGGACTGATGACCTACGTGCTCCCCGCCCGTGGCTGGCGCGGACCGCGCGCGATCGCGCCGGCCCGGAGGGGACTCGCGCGTCCGTATCGCCGCAGCGCGCGAGCTCGCGGCCCCTTCGCGCTGGGTAGCGGGCTCGAGATCGCCGACACCTCGATGACGGGGCCGCAGCCGCCGATCTTGCCGCTCCACGTCGCGGCCACCGGCGACTACAAGGCCGTCCGCAGCACGCCGGCGGATGGATCCTGCGGCGTCCACGGCTACCCGTGCATGCATCCGGGGGTCGACTGCGGCGGCGTCGAGGGCACGGTCGTCAACGCCCCCGAGGACGGCACGATCGTGCTCACCGCGGATGGCTCGCAGCCGCCGTGGCGCGGCTACGGGCCCTATCTGGTGCTGATGCTGGGCAAGAGCGGCTACTACCACCTGATGGCCCACCTCCAGCCGGGCAGCGTGATCCCGGCGATCGGAGATACGGTCACCGCGGGCGAGCCGATCGCGACCACTTCGTCGGCGAACCACACCCACTGGGAGGTCCGCAAGAAGCCCACGCCGGACTACGCCAACAACGAGACCAACTTCGACAACAACATCGATCCAGTCAACGACTGGCTCCCGTCCCAGCGCGGCCTCCTGGCGCAGCTCGCCTCCGGCAACGTCAACCTCCTCATCATCGCGGGCGGTGCAGCGGTCGCGCTCGCCCTCTACTACCGGGAAGCGTGACCCGTGGCGAACATCTTCCTCAACATCCCGGTCCCCGCGTCCGACGGTAACGGCGCTGCCGTTGACTGCTCAAGCCAGGGCTCGCTCCGCACCATCGTCCTGGGCGTGACCCCCGGCCCCTCCGGCGAGGGGATGCGCTGCACCATCAACATCCAGATCTCCAACGCCGCGGCCGCACCCGTCAACGACAACGAGTGGGCGCCGCTCGCGACCTTCCAGCAGGACTTCGGGGCGGACCAGACGGTGACCGTGGCGGCGAAGTGGGTGCGCGTGATGCGCTCCAACTCGCGCTTCCCGTCGGGCACCCCGTCGGTGACGATCGGCTCGACCGACGACGGGACCTTCATCGACAACCTCCCCGCGACCGCGGGCAACGGCACCGGCGCCGGCGTCAACGTCTCCGCCTTGCCGCCGTGGAAGACGGTCACGGTCGGCGGAGCCTTCAACGGCAACGTCAATGTCCTCGTCTCGGAGGACGGCACCTTCTACGCGACGCAGTTCTCGTTCCTGGGCAACGGCGGCCAGCAGTCCGCGGCCTTCATGGCGAAGTTCATGGCGGTGGAGCGCGACGGCGTCCCCGTCATCAACCCCGGCCAGCCCATCGTCAACGTCGGCGCCTGCGCGATGCCGGGCGGCGGAGGCGGCGGTGGAGGTGGTGGTGGGTTGCAGTTCTTCGTGGTGCCGGGCGTGGTCGGGCAGAGCCTCTACCCGGTGACCTTGCCGACCGCGCGCGCCGACGCCTCGTACGAGGTGCTCTCCCAGGTCAACTCCCCCGCCGCCAACCTGGACAAGGGCATCACGGTGGACCCGACCACGATCACCAATACTGGCTTCACCGCCGAGATGACAGCCGGAGCCGAAGCAGGCGATCTCCTGATCTTCTTCGTGCACGACATCTGAAGGAACCGTCGCCATGGCCAGAACCTTCGATGCCGACGAGATCCAACTCAACCTGATCCGCCTCCTGTCCGGGACTGCGGATCCGACGTCGGGCGGCGGCCTCGTGCGCGTGGTTGGATCTCTCTACGCCAGAGCGCAGGCCGGCGCGGTCGCGCTCTACCAGAAGCTCACGGCGCCGAACACGGGCTGGCAGGCTCTCGTGCAGGGGCTGGCCTGGAAGTCCGTCAAGGACTACGGCGCCACGGGCGACGGTGTCACCGACGACACCGCGTCGATCCAGCAGGCGATCACCGACGTGGCCGCATTGGGCGGCGGCGTCGTCTACGTGCCGCAGGGTACGTACGTCGTCTCGCAGCTCGCGATCACCGGAGCGACCGGGGTCCAGATGATCGGCGCCGGATCGGGGTCGGTGCTGAAGTGGGTCTTCAACGCGGGCGGCGTCGCCGGATCACTCCTCACGATCTCGGCCGGCTGCTTGGCCACCGTGATCGAGAACCTGCGATTCGACGGCTCTGGGCTCACCAACCCCGAAGCGGCCCGTGGCAATCACCTGATCCGCGTCGACGGCACCGCCGGCGCGGTCACCGAGACCCAGATCGTCGGCTGCGAATTCGTCAACATGGCCGCCAACTCGGGCGACGGCGTGCACGTGATCGGCGCGGCCGGCAACCTCGTCTCCCGGCTCTGGGTGCGGCAGTGCGTGTTCAACGCCTGCTCGAGGTTCGGGGTGGGCGTGCGGCAGGGCTGGCAGTACGGCTGGATCTTGGACAACTTCCTCACCGGCTGCGAGACCGAGATCGGCTTCGTCTCCACCGCGAACGTCAACACCGATTCGATCCAGATCCAGGGCAACATCATCAGCCATACGAGCGTCACGGTCCGTCACGGCATGCGGATCGAGGCCGATGCCACCGGCCTGCTCACCCGGATCATCGTCGCCGAGAACTTCGTGATCGGCGGCTTCGCGACCTTCTCCAACCTCCAGTACGCGAGCATCGACACCAACGAGATCTTCTCCGGTGCGTTCGCGTCCGCCGATCCAGTGGTGCACGTGTTCGGGGTGTTCCAGGACTCGCTCCTGAACGGCAACCTGATCGATCGCGACCCCTCCGCGTCGGCGGGCCCGTGCCTCACCTGCGAGAAGTCCACCAACGCCCCGACCCGCTTCGGCGTCCGCAACAACATCCTCATCCAGGAGGTCGCCACTGCGGGCTTCCTGGTCTTCGTCGATTGCACCCGCTTCGCCGCCTCGGGCAATCAGTGCCGCGGCACCAACGCCGGCGCCACCACGGTGATGGCGATCGATTGCCAGGCCGTCACGGTCGCGCTGGACGACTGCATGATCGGCCCCGGCAACCAGATCTCTGCCGCGGCGGGGACCTACAAGGCTGCGGTCAGGCTCTTGGCCAACGGCGCCAACGTCTCCGGCGCCGTGCTGATCGGCTGCAACATCGCCAACCAGATCGACTCGGGCGTGCAGTACGAGATCGGTGGCGGGGGCGGCAACTTCACCGGCAACACCATCCTGGCCGGCAACAACAACTGGACCGCGGGAACCTCCGACTTCGTCAACGTGAACGGTGCCGCAGTCGTCCCGCGCGTCGGCTTCAACGCCGGAACCTTCGGGGCGCAGCTCTTCGAGGGCGATGGCGATCC
>Ga0335082_10002277_pt1 | contig 20631 bp, 15 predicted proteins | sample Lox_Sample_41_FD_206718 | JGI IMG/M metagenome (GOLD analysis project Ga0335082, IMG submission 206718) | Soil microbial communities from Loxahatchee National Wildlife Refuge, Florida, United States - Lox_Sample_4.1 | ecosystem: Environmental > Terrestrial > Soil > Wetlands | place: USA...
GTGACAAGATCGGACTGGCGCTGGCCGAGCTTGGCTTTCGGGGCACCCTGTTCGTGGTGGAACCCAACCATGAAGCCAGCAGTTGGGTGATGCAACGCTATCGGGAGATCCTGCCCAGGGCCCAGTTGGTGCCGGTTCAAGACACGGTGTGCGGCGCTTCCAGGATCATCCTTTCGCAAGGCGTTGACGCCGTACTCATGAACCACGCGATGGACGATCTGTTGCTTCACGCCGCGTTGCCTCCGGCGCGGCGCCACGACGTCTTTGCCAGCATGCGCCACAGCGCAGCTAGCCTACCCGAAGTTCTAAGCACCTGGCAACGCCTTCTGGCCGACCGCCCGAGGCTTCTCCAACTCAGCCGCCAGGTGCTGGATGATCTTTGCACGCTGCTCGAGTCGATTGGCGCACGGTTCTTCGGTGCCAGCCAGTACCGAAGCTGGTTCCTGACCAGGCACCAGCTGGCGCGCGCGGATCTCATGGGCTGTTGTCTGCTCGACAAGCTGGCTGGAAGAGTCGGCCGGACATCGGCCGCCGATCAGGCAACCCTAAGACGGCGCGGACAGGATCCGCGGCGATGGCTTCTCCTCGCGCCCCCTCGAACCCTGCGTCAAGTAGAAGAGACCGATGCGAGCTGCGTGGTCATGGATGGGCTAACGGAAGGCCCTCGGGAGTAGCCTGTGGGAACAGCTGACACTTGCTTCGTGATCATGCCTTACGGCAAGAAGCCTGACGGCAAAGGCAACGAGATCGATTTCGACGAGGTGTATGAGGCGGCCATTGTCAAGGCGGTGAAGGCGGCGCATCTCGAACCGGTGCGTTGCGACAAGATCGAGGAGGCGGGCTCGATCCACCGTGACATGTTCGAGCACATTTACCAGGACCCGGTCGCCATCGTGGATATCACGACCCTGAACGCAAACGTCTTCTACGAGCTCGGCGCGCGCCATGCCCTCAAGGATTCCGTCACCGTGTTGATCTGCCGGGGGGATGTGGAACCACCCTTCAACATCGAGGGGCTACGGGTCATCCCGTATCCGAGCCAGAGCGGTGACTACCAGGACACCATCGACACGATCACATGCCCGAAGCACCCAAGCCCATCTGCTTCATGATCATGCCCTTCGGCACTAAGAACACGGGTGTGGATGACAGCTCGCTTCCAGCCCGGATCAATTTCGACGAACTCTGGGACAAGGCCCTTGAGCCGGCGATCACCAACCTCGGCTACCTGGCGGTGCGGGCCGACCAGGACATAGGCGCCCTCATCATTCAAGAGATGCTCGAGAGGCTGACCCTCGCCGACCTCGTCCTCGCCGACCTCACGATTCCCAACGGGAACGTCTATTACGAAGTGGGGGTGCGCCACGCGGCCAAGCAGATGGGCTGCGTTCTCACCGCGGCAGACTGGGCCCGTCCACTCTTCGATCTGAACCAGATGCGACAGCTCCGCTATCCGCTCAGCAGTGAGGTGGTCTCGGAGCTGCAGGCGGTTGCCATCCGCCAAGTCCTCGAAGCCGGCGTCCCGGCCCTGGCGCAGGCCGACTCGCCTGTCTTCTCCCTCCCCGGCTATCCGGCGGTAGACCTGTCCCGAACCCTCGCGTTCAAGAGCTTCGTTGATGAGCTTTCGGCCTTCCAAGCCGAGGTGCGTGCAGTCCGGCACGCTGCTCGGGGTGAGAGGGCCGGCCGAGTTCGCGCGCTGTTGGAGGCAGTGATGGGGCAGGAACGGAAGCGGCTAGAGCCCATGCTGCCCGCGGTGGCCGTCGAGCTCCTGTTCCTGATCCGGGACTATCTGGGCTGGAAGGATACCGTGGAGTTCGTGGGTCGGCTGCCGGACGACATCCGCAAGACTCCGGTGATTCGGGAGCAATACTGCCTCGCCCTCTCCAATAGCGGTGAGCCCCTGGAGGCCATCGGGGCGCTCGAAGAACTCGTCCAACTGAGCGGCGACAGCTCGGAGCGTCAGGGTCTCCTCGGGGGGCGCTACAAGCGCCTCTACAACCAGGGACCGGACCCGGTGGACCGCAAGCGGTACTTGCAGAAGGCCATCCAGCACTACGAGCAGGGGATGTTTCTCGATCTCAATGACTACTACCCCTCCTGCAACCTTCCGCGCTTACTGCGGGAGCGCGGACGTCAGGGCGATCTCGAACGCGCACAGGCGGTCGCGCAGGTCGTGGTCGCCGCCTGTGAGCGCGCCCGCCGGCTGCAGATCAGCGACGAGTGGCTCAACCCGACCCTTCTCGGTGCCGGCTTCGACGCTGGCGACGTGGTCAAGGCCAGGGAACTCCTGGATCTCGTGGAGGAGGAGGGGCCGGCTGCATGGAAGCTCGACACCACCATCGCGGACCTGGAACGGAGTGCGGCTCAGGCTCAGGACGAGAAGACCAGGCAGGACCTCCTGGAGATCATCGCGAAGCTGCGCGCATTGCTCTAATGCGACAGCGGGGGCTGAGGATCCGCAGCGTGGGGGCGGTGGGTGAGCGGGGTGAGTTGTGCTGGACTGAATCTGCTGCATAGTTCGCCCTGGTCCGAAGAGCGGGAAAGAGGCCGACCATATCCGAAAGCTAACCGCGCCGCGTGCAGCGGACCTTGGTGTGAAAGTCATGTTGGTCGATACGACACATTCGTCTCTGCCGCTGGAGGCAGTCAGTTCAACAGACATCCGTCACCTTGTTGCCCGTGGCGATTGGGATGGTCTACGCGCCCGAGGCTGGCTGCAGCCTCGGGTGCTCAGTGCGCTTGAGGCCAGGGCCCCGGGATAGTCGTGCCTCAGCGCTCCCGATACAGCTTGGCGCCCCGCCGCACTAAATCCACCAAACTTCAGCCCGCCGGACTGGTCGCCTCACTTCCAGTGGGGCGGCCAGGTCTTCTGCGTGCAGGGCAGCGCCTCCATGCGGCGCGTCCAGGCAGTCATTTTCGGGCCGATCAGGTTGGCTGCCTCCAGCCCGGGTTTGCGCCTGGCGATGCGAAGGGCGAGCGCGACTTGCGGATAAAGTGTGAAATCGGCGGCGGACAGCGCTCCGGCCAGGTAATCGCCGGCGACCGCCGCCTCCCACAGCGCGAGTTCCTTCTGAACATCGTCCGCGGCTCCGGCGATCCGCTCCTCAGACCAGCGCTCCTGGGGCGTGAAGAGTACGGCGTCCACCAGACGCTCCATGGCCTCGGCGAAATACTGATCGGCCTCGCGCACCATGCGGCGCTGCAGGGCGCGCTGCCGCAGATCGGCGGAGAACAGACGGGGATCCCCCAGCCACTTGTCCTCGAGATATTCGACGATCGCAGCCGATTCATAGAGCGCGCAGCCGTCATCAACGATCACCGGCACGCGGTGCCGTGGGTTCAGCGCGAGGAACTCCGCTTTCTTGAGATCCCCAGCGTCGAACGACAGCGTCTTCAGCTCGTAGGGGATGCCCTTGTGCTCGAGGGCAAGCCAGACGCGCCATGCGTATGGTGACCCCGATGCGTAGTAGAAGGTGAGCGCCATCGCAGTACTCCTCCAGCGAAGCATATCCGACTGCCGTCACCCGGAACAAGAAGGTCAAAGCCCGTCCACGCCACACGCATCGCCGTTCTTCTCACCACATGATACGACAACGTCATGGTGTCCGACGCTCAGGCCGGCCCACGCGCCTGTGCATGGCTGGCGAACGCACGGCTCGACCTGGCGATGGCCTTCGGCTGGGTGCCCTTCTACGCGTGGCTGCGCACCACGTCCGTCGTCGGCGACGTCGGCGACGCGGCGTTCTTGCCCGCGTTGAAGCTGGCGGCGGTGGTCGCGCTCAGCGTCAACTTCGTGCACCGGCACTTCGTGTATTTCCTGTTCTTCGGCGACGAGAAGCAGCGCGCCCTCTACCCGCGCGCGCTCTGGCTGGCGCCGTTGCTGGTCATCGTGCTCGTGGTGCCGACGGGGCTGTGGTGGCCTGCTGGCTCCGGCGTTGTGTTCGGCACCCTCTTCGCTTGGAACATCTGGCACACGCTCCTGCAGCGCCACGGCATAGCACGCGCCTATGCGGTCAAGGGCGGCGGTGGTCTCGAGGAGCGCGCCCACAGCCGTCGTGATCTGCACATGCTGCTGGCGCTCGCGGCGTGCACCGCGGCGGTCGTGATCATGTTTCGGCAGAACACCTTCTACGGGCGGGCGCAACACGCGTTCGACATCTTCCACGTGATGGTCGCGCGGGAGTATCCGGCAATTGGTTGGACTTTACTCCTGGGTGCCGCGGTGGTCGCTGCGGCAACGGTACTCGCGTGGATACGTGCAGAGGCGCAGGCGAGCCCACGCGTGGGGCGCGCCCCGCGGCTGCTGTTTTGGGCGTCGAGCCTCTGCCTGCTCGGCGTGTTCGTGGTGCACGGCGTGGTGGTTGGGTACCTCGTGTTCGGCTTCGCGCACGCGGTCGAGTACGTCCTCTTCGTGTACTTGTACTCGCACCGCAGGATCGGGCGCGGCGAGACGGCGCCGAGCGTGCGCCTATTCGGGAGGGCGATCCCTCTCGTCATCGTGTCGGCGATCCTGCTCGCGGTCTTCGTGGCGTCGCATCAGGTGTGGACGTTACCGCTGTTTGGTGTGTACTACAGCGCGACCTCGGCGCTGCATTTCTTCTACGACGGTTTGATCTGGAAGATGCGCCGCCCCGAAGTGCGCGCCCCGATCGTCGCGTGGGCCTTCACGCGACACGGTGTGTAGCGTCGGCCACGCGGCGCGATCTGCGTACCCTGGTACTTTCGTACTTCTTGAACACGCAGCGGTGAGCCCATAGACTCCCTCTCGCTTCACTGGTGCATAGGCGGGCGAAGAGCGGAGCGATCCGCGGCCGAGACCGGAAGGGGAGTCGCCATGGAGATTCGCTACACACCGTTCTCCGAAGAGGTACGGGCCAACCCATACCCGTTCTACGCGACCTTGCGGCAGCACGCGCCGGTGTACTTCGTCGAGGGTATCGGCGCCTGGGCGGTTGCCCGGCACGACGACGTGCGCTTCGTCCTGAGCCATCCGGAACTCTTCTCCTCCGATGCCATGCGCACGATGTTCATCTCGTCCAAGCTCGGTCCGGACGCGGCCGCCGACCCGGAGACGGCGGAACGCATGTTCGCCATCGCCAGCGCGCTGCCGTTCACGCCCGAGGAGATGATCCAGGCACGCAACCTCATCTCCACGGATCCACCGCAGCACGAGGTGATGCGCAAGATCGTCAGCCGCGGTTTCACGCCGCGCCGCATTGCGTCCTATGAGGAGCGTGTCCGCGAAGTGGTCGGCACCTGCATGGCGACGCTGCGCCGCAACGGCGCGTTCGACGTGGTTGCCGACCTCGCGATCCCCGTCCCCACGGTCATCATTGCGGAGATGCTCGGCGTCGAGCCCGAACGACACGGCGACTTCAAGCGCTGGTCCGATCTCGTGATTTCGCAGTCCACCGGGTCGGCGCGCGGCCGCTCCTTCGAACAGACCGGCTACATCGAAATGATCAGGGAGTTCAGCCACTATCTCTTGTCGATCATCGAGGCGCGCCGGCGCAACCCCGGCGACGATCTGGTCACCACGCTCATCGTCGCGCAAGAAGAGGGCGGGACGCTGACGCCGATGGAGGTGGTCGTCTTCTCCCTACTGCTGCTGGTTGCGGGCAACGAAACGACCACGAATCTGATCGGCAACGCCGTGAACGTTTTGCTCGACCATCCTGACCAGGTGGCGCTGGTGCGCGACGACCGGTCGCTGTTGCCGAACCTGGTCGAGGAGGTCGTGCGTTACGAAGGGCCGATTCAATTCTTCTTCCGCCGAACGTGCGAGGAAGTCATGGTGGCGGGCACGCGGTTGCCGGCCAACGCGATCATCATGCCGTTGTTGGGCTCAGCGAACCGCGACGCGGCGCAGTTTTCGCAACCCGATGCCTTTGATGTCCGGCGCGACACAAGCGGGCATCTCGGATTCGGTCTCGGCGCCCACTATTGCCTCGGCGCGGCGCTGGCGCGGCTGGAAGCGCGCATCGCGCTCGAAGCGCTGCTCGACGAGCTGCCGCATCTGCGGCGGCGCAGCGCAACGGTCGAGTACGCCGACTCCTTCCTCGTCCGCGGCCCGCACAAGCTGGAGCTAGCGCCGTGTTGACCAGCCGTGGCCGCAGCGACTACTTGAACGGGCGTGACTGAGCGCCCCGTAGGCAATGGCTCGCCATCTCTCGAGCGGAGCGCTGTCGCTGTGCTCGCAGGCCTCGCGCTTACCAAGCTGCTGATCCATTTTTCCACCAACGGCAACTACGGCTACTTTCGCGACGAGCTGTACTACATCGCCTGCAGCGACCACCTCGCCTGGGGCTACGTCGATCAACCGCCGCTATCGATTGGCATCCTGGCGGCGACGCGCGCGTTGCTCGGCGACTCGATCTTTGCCATCCGGTTGCCCGTCGTCCTCTCCGGCGCGCTGTGCGTTGTGCTCACCGGCCTGCTGGTGCGTGCCATCGGCGGCGGCCGCTACGCCCAGGGGCTCGCCGCCTTGGCGTACCTGGTGACGGCAACGACCCTGGCCATGTCGAGCTTCTTCTCGATGAACGCCTTCGACCTGCTCTTCTGGCTGTTGTGCATGCACATCGTGGTGCGGCTGCTGCAGGGCGGTGACACGCGCTGGTGGGTACTGCTCGGCGTGGTGGCGGGGCTGGGGCTGCTCAACAAGTACAGCGTGGCGTTCTGCGTATTCGGACTGATCGCCGGGATTGCGCTGACCCAGAGCCGCCGCTCCCTGCTCAGCGGCCAGTTGGTAGCGGGCGGTGCGCTGGCGGCGCTGATCTTCCTGCCGCACCTCTGGTGGGAAGCCGGCAACGGTTTCCCGACTTCGGAGTTCATTCGCAATGCGACGGCCCACAAGATCGTTGCGATGTCACCGGCCGCCTTCTTTGCCGCGCAAATCATGGAAAACAATCCGTTCACTGCGCCGCTTTGGCTGGCGGGCCTCGGCTATCTCCTGTTCGCACCGGCGCTACGTCGCTTCCGGCCGTTGGGTTGGATGTACGTCGTCGTGCTGTTGCTTCTCCTGCTGCAGCAGGCGAAGCCCTACTACCTCGCACCGGCATATCCGGCCCTGCTGGCGGCGGGAGCAGTGGCCGCCGAACGTCTGCGGCAGCGCTGGCTGCGTATGGCGCTGGCGGTCTGGCTCGTGGTCGGCGGCGTGACCGCCGGCACGATGGCGATTCCCGCGCTGCCCCCGGCCACCTACGTCGCCATGACCCAGAAGCTCGGTGTCAAGGCGCCGCAAGAGGAGCGCGGCCACACCGCGGAAATGCCGCAGGTCCTGGCGGACCGCTTCGGCTGGGAAAACATGACGGCGACGATCGCCCGCGTCTACAACGCGCTGCCGCCCGAGCAACGGGCGCGCGCGGCCATCCTGGCGGGCAACTACGGCGAAGCCGCCGCGGTCGATTTCTTCGGCCCACGCTACGGCTTGCCGAAAGCAATCAGCGGCCACAACAACTACTGGCTGTGGGGCCCGCGCGGCGCGACCGGTGCGGTGGTGATCGCAGTCGGCATTCCAGAAGCAGACCTGCAGAAATACTTCGCTGTCGTGGAGCGAGCCGACACCATCATTTCGCCCTACGCCCTGCCCTTTGAGACGAACTTGCCCGTCTACGTGTGCCGCGATCTCCAGATGCCGATCGAGAAGGCGTGGCCGTTGCTCAGGCAGTTCATTTGAAGCGGTTGTGAGCACGCGCACCGCTACGTTGAGCACGAGCACGGCCCAGGAGCACAGCCCAGGTTTGCCTCCCCTGGACGCGGGTGGTAGCTTGCACACGTGGCGATTCTGCTGAGCAACGATGACGGCGTCGCCTCGGAAGGCCTGAAGGCCCTGGAGGGAGCGCTGGCGCCGTTGGATGAGGTGTGGGTGGTGGCGCCGGATCGCGATCAAAGCGCGGTCAGCCATTCCTTGACGTTGCAACGTCCGCTGCGCATTGAGCAGGTAGGCGCGCGCACCTTTGTGGTAGATGGCACCCCGACCGACTGCATCAACCTCGCGGTCAACGGAATTCTGCGCGAGCGCCCGCGCATGGTGGTCTCGGGCATCAACCGCGGCGCCAACCTGGGTGACGACATCACCTATTCCGGAACCGTGTCGGCGGCGATGGAAGGGACGCTGCTTGGTGTGCCGGCCATCGCGGTTTCGCTCGTCGGCGCCGAACGCTTCGATTTCACCGCGGCTGCCGAGTTCGCCTTCCGTCTGGCCAAGCGCCTGCTGCGTGAGCCGTTGCCGCCGGATACTTTGCTGAACGTCAATGTGCCGCCCCTGCCTGCGGCGGAGATCAAGGGCTTCGCGCTGACGCGGCAGGGAAAGCGCCGCTACGGCGATGCCATTGTGGAAAAAGTGGATCCGCGTGGCAAGAAATACTATTGGATCGGCGGCAATCAGCTCGATTTCGTCGATGCCGAGGGCACCGATTTCAGCGCCGTCCATCGCGGTCTCATCTCGATCACGCCGCTGCATCTCGATTTGACGAACTACCGGTCGCTCGAGCAGCTGCGGCATCTGCAGGTGCAGTGGCCATGACCTTCGAGGCCGCTCGCAATCAGATGGTCGAGATGCAGCTGCGGGCGCGTGGGATCCACGACCCCCGAGTGCTCGCCGCGATGCAGGCGATTCCGCGCCATCTCTTCGTGGATGCGGCGCTGCAGCAGCGTGCCTACGATGACGCGCCGCTGCCGATCGACGCGGCGCAAACCATTTCGCAGCCGTACATGGTGGCGCTGATGAGCCAGGTGCTCGAGCTCACCGGCGGCGAACGGGTGTTGGAGATCGGAACGGGTTCCGGCTACCAGAGCGCCGTGCTCGCCGAGTTGGTGAACGAGGTGTTCAGCATCGAGCGCATTGGCCTGCTCGCGGAACGCGCCCGCGCCCGTCTGGCGCGCTTGGGGTACGCTGATCGCATTCGCGTGCGCAGCGGCAACGGCAGCGACGGCTGGCCGGAGGCAGCCCCCTTCGATGCGATCGTCGTGACCGCGGCGGTGCAGCAGGTGCCGCGCCCGCTGATGCAGCAGCTGGCGGACGGCGGGTGCCTGGTCCTGCCGCTCGGTGAGGAAGAGCTGCAGGGGCTGGCGCGCATCCGCAAGGATGCCGGCGGGCTGCAGGTGGATTACTTCGGAGAGTGTCGCTTCGTGAAGCTGATCGGCGAATACGGCTGGGAGGCATAAGCGCGGGCTGCAGAGCCCGCGCCGGTGGAAGGCGTGGGCACACGGGGTCGTTGGTTGCGGAGGCGGGCGAAGTACGTGGCGGCGCTAGCGGCGCTCGCCGGCGCGGCAGCGTGCAGCCACGCCGTCTACCATGAGGTCCGACCCGGCGAGAACCTGTATCGCATTGGCAAGGCGTACGGCGTGCCGGTCGCCGAGCTTGTCCAGGTCAATCACCTCGCCGACGCGTCGCGCTTGGAAGTGGGTCAGCGCCTGAAGATCCCCGGAGCGCGGCACGTCGTGCCGGTCAATCTTGTCACCCCGCGCGCTGCTGAGGCGCGGCCATCACGGTCACAGCAACCGCCTCGCCTGACCAAGCAGTTTCTCTGGCCCGTAGCCGGGGGCGTGGTGACGTCAGGCTTCGGGCAGCGTGGGCAGAGCTTCCACGACGGCATCGACATCAGCGCGCCAGCCGGCGCCGATGTGCTGGCCGCTGCGGATGGCGACGTGGTCTACAGCGATTTTCTGCGTGGCTACGGCAATTGTATCATTGTTCGCCATGCCGATGGCTTGGCCACCGTCTACGCCCACAACCAGAGCAACCGCGTGCGCGAAGGGCAACGCGTGCGACGCGGCGACGTCATCGGCAAGGTGGGCGACAGCGGCCGCACCACCGGGACGAATCTCCACTTCGAGGTGCGTGAGGACAACGTCGCCCACGACCCGCTCTACTTCCTCCCGCCCCTGGAACAAGTCGCCGTCCCACTGCCCGCGGCAGGGCGCGGGGGCTGAGCGGGATTTTGCACAGACCCGGGGTGATGGGGTCGCGTCCCTCCGGGAGCCTTGCCCGCGGACTAGGGCGAGGGCGCTAGGGCTGGGGCTGGGGTTTCCTCTGTCCCCAGGCCTGCAGATTTGGTACAGGCTCCAGGGACGAGAGGGACGGCGTTATCGTGCAAGACTTCAAAGAATACATCCGCGAGATTGTCGATTTCCCCAAGCCGGGGATCATCTTCAGAGATATCACCCCGCTGCTGGCGAATGGCGAGGCGTTCCGTGCCGTCGTCGACCGCCTCGCCCAGCCGTACCACGGGCGCGTTGACAAGGTGCTCGGCATCGAATCGCGCGGCTTCATCATCGGTGCTGCCGTCGCCTACGCCCTTGGAGCGGGTCTGGCGGTGGTACGGAAACCTGGAAAGCTGCCGGCGCTGACCTTTGCGGCACAGTATGCGTTGGAGTATGGCAATGACACTCTGGAGATACACCGCGACGCGATCGGCCATCCCTGTCGTGTGTTGATCGTCGATGACTTGCTGGCAACCGGGGGGACGGCGCGCGCCGCTGTCGAGCTGGTCAACCGCCTTGAGGGGCAGATCGTTGCGTGCGCGTTTGTCATCGAACTGGCGACGCTCAAGGGACGGGAGCGCCTGCACCCGCACCCCGTGTCGTCCCTCATCCAATACGTCGACTGAGCCGGCGAGTGGCCGGAGAACGCGGCGCTGCGGTTGGGGCGTTGGCGCCGCTGCCTGATTGAGGACAGAGGACTGATTGCGAGGAGAACCTATGTCAGACTTCCGGATCGAAAAGGACTCGATGGGCGAAATGCGCGTTCCGGCCAACGCCTACTACGGCGCCCAGACGGCGCGCGCGGTTGAAAACTTCCCCATCTCAACGTTGCGCTTCTCGCGCCGCTTCATTCAGGCGCTCGGGTACATCAAGGTGGCGGCGGCGCGCGCCAACGTGCAGCTCAAGCTGCTGGAGCCGAAGCTCAGCCAGGCGATCGAAGCGGCGGCGTTGGAGGTCGCCAACGGCAAGTTCGATGGCGAGTTCGTCGTCGATGTCTTCCAAACCGGCTCGGGCACGTCGACCAACATGAATGCCAACGAAGTGATCGCCACGCGCGCCATCGAGCTGCTCGGCGGCACCCGCGGCGACAAGAGCTTGGTGCATCCCAACGATCACGTGAACATGGGGCAGAGCACCAACGACGTGTTCCCGACGGCCATCCACGTGGCCGCGATGGGGGCGGTGGAGACCCATGCGTTGCCGGCCATGCGCCAGCTGGCCGACGCGTTTCACGCCAAAGCCAATGAGTTCGCCGAGGTCGTGAAGGCCGGCCGCACGCACTTGCAGGACGCCGTCCCGGTGACCCTGGGCCAGGAGTTCTCCGGGTACGCCAGCGTGATTCGCCACGGCGTGGCGCGCCTCGAGGCGACACGCTCGCACCTGTCAGAGCTGGCCATCGGCGGGACGGCGCTGGGCACCGGCCTCAACGCCCACCCGGATTTCGCCGCCCGTGTCATCACCGAGCTGCGCACCCTCACGGGGCATCTGTTCCGCCGCGCCGAGAATGCCTTCGAGGCCATGCAGAACCGCGACGCCTGCGTCGAGCTGTCCGGGGCGCTCAAGACGGTCGCCGTCGGCCTGCTGAAGATCGCCAACGATCTGCGCCTGCTGACCTCCGGCCCGCGCACCGGCTTGAACGAGATCGAGCTGCCGGCGACGCAGCCGGGGTCGAGCATCATGCCGGGCAAGGTGAACCCGGTCATTCCCGAGGCGGTCAACATGGTCGCGGCGCACATCATCGGCAACGATGCGGCAATCTGCGTCGGGGGCATGAACGGCAACCTCGATCTGAACGTCATGATGCCAGTGATCGCCCACAACCTGCTGGAGAGCCTCGAACTCCTCGGCAGCGCGGCCAAGGTGTTCGCCGAGAAGTGCGTCGGTGGCATCACCGCCAACGTTGTGCAGTGTCTGGACTATGCCGAGCGCACCGCCTCACTGGTGACCGCGGTGGCGCCGATCCTGGGCTACGACGTCGCGGCGAAGATTTTCAAGAAAGCGCTCGCCGAGAACAAGCCGATGCGGCAAGCGATTCTGGAGGAAGGCCTCATCCCGAAGGAACGGCTCGACGAGATTCTCCACCTCAAGAAGCTCACAGAAGGTGGTCGCGCCTGAGCCGGTGCGGCGGCGCGACCTGATGCGATGCCCCGATGATCTGGCCGCGACTCACGCCCTTCCGCATCGCGCTGTTGCTCGGGCTCGTCCTCTCGGTGTTGCGCTTCAATGGCTGTCACTATCTGGAACTCGTCGACGTGCGGGCGGTTGACTACCGCTTCCTGCAGCGCGGCGTGCAGCCGGCCTCTCCCGATGTGGTCATCGTGGCCATCGACGATGCCAGCCTCGAGCGGCTGGGGCGCTGGCCGTGGTCGCGCGCGGTTGTCGCGCAGTTGGTGGATCGACTCGTCGCCGCGGAGGCGGCGGTGATCGGCTTCGATATCGTGCAATCGGAGGCCACGGCGCAGACCGACGTCGAGCTGCTGCGCGAGCGCGTCACGGGGGTCGATGACCGGACCTGGACCGCCATTCGTCAGGCCCTGAGCAGCGGCGCGGCGGAGGACCAGACGTTGGTCGATGCCGTGAAGAGGTCGGAGCGCACCGTGCTGGGCTACTTCTTCGACTTCGGTGGCCAGGCCTCCGAAGCCGATGTACGCGTGTCGAGGTACAACGTGGTGCAGAACCTCGGCAAGGGAAGAGGGGAGGCGCGCATTCCGCTGGCGCCGCTGGCACGCGCGAACCTCCCGGCCTTGACGGAGGCTGGAAAGGAGGTCGGGTACTTCAACTTTCTGCCCGATGCCGACGGGTCGTACCGGCGTGTGCCGTTGGCCATCCGCTTCGGCGCAAACATCGCGGTGCCCCTATCGCTCGCCATGCTGCGCGTCTACAACGCGCAGAACACGCTCGCCATTCGGGTTGCCGACTTTGGCGTCGAATCGGTCCACGTCGGTTCCGTGCCGGTGCCGGTGGCTGAGGACGGCGAGATGCTCATCAACTACCGAGGGCCGGGCAAGACCTTCCAGCACGTGCGGGCGGCCGACGTGTTGGCCGGCACCGTCCCGGCGGAAACCTTCCGTGGCAAGCTGGTGCTGGTTGGTGTCACGGCCACCGCGTTGGCGGACGTGCGGGTCACGCCGTTCGATGGAATCTGTCCCGGTGTTGAGATTCACGCCAACCTGCTCGACAACATCTTGCGCCGCGACTTCATCCTCCAACCGCGCTGGATCGTGCTCGTGGAGATCGCCGTGATTCTCGCATGCGTGCTGATCCTCGGGATGGTGTTGCACTACGCGCGTGGGCTCAGCGGTGCCGCCGTGGCGGTGCTGCTGATCGCCGCGTACCTGGTGGGGAGTCAGTGGCTGTTCGTGTCGTTCGGCATGCCGCTCGGCCTGGTGTATCCGTTGCTGGCGATTGGCTTGACGTACTCGGCGATCAGCGTCCAGCACTACGTCGTCGAAGAGGGTGAGAAGCGCAAGATCCGCGACGCCTTCGGGCTGTACCTCAGTCCGCATCTGGCCCGTCTGGTCAGCGAGCGTCCCGAGATGCTGGCCTTGGGCGGCGAGAAGCGCGAGTTGACGGTGCTGTTCTCGGACATCCGCGGCTTCACCACGATGTCGGAGCAACTCGACCCGGAGGCGTTGGTCGAGTTGCTCAACGAGTACTTCGGCCGGATGACCGACGTGATCTTCTCGCAGGATGGAACGCTCGACAAGTACATTGGGGATGCGATCATGGCGGTGTGGGGCGCGCCGGTGCCGCAATCCGACCATGCGCTGCGCGCCTGCCGGGCCGCTCTGGGAATGGTCCGCGGCTTGGCGGAGTTGGTAGCGGAATGGCGGCAGCGCGGCCTGCCCGAGTTGGACATCGGCATCGGGATCAATACGGGGCCGATGGTGGTGGGCAATATGGGATCGGCGCGCCGGCTCAGCTACACGGTGATCGGCGACAACGTCAACCTCGGTTCACGGCTCGAGGGGCTGAACAAGATGTATGGCAGCCACATCATCGCCGGCGAGGCAACGCTGCAGGCGACGCGCGGCGTGCTCGTGGCGCGCGAACTCGATCTCGTGCGCGTCAAGGGCAAGCGGCTGCCGGTGCGCATCTATGAGATCCTCGGCACCATGGATGAGCGCGAGCGCTGGGGAGCGTTGCTGCACGGGTTCAACACCGGGCTGGCCGCGTATCGCGAACAGCGCTGGGATGAGGCGATGTTTGCGTTTGCGGCCGTGTTGGAGGACCACCCGGACGACGGCCCCGCACAGTTGTATATCGAGCGCTGCCGCGACATGCTGGCGGCACCGCCCGAGCCGGATTGGGATGGAGTGACGATCATGGAGACCAAATGAGAGGGGCGGCGTTGCGCGTTCGCTTCTGGGGGGTACGGGGCAGTTACCCCGCGCCGGGGCCGCGGACCGCGGGCGTCGGAGGCAACTCGTCGTGCGTCGAAATCGTCGCCGATGAGCATGCGCTCGTGTTCGACGCGGGCACCGGAATCATCCAACTGGGTCGGGACTTGGTGCAGCGGCCCGGCAAGCCGATCGTCCACATCTTCCTCAGCCACCTGCATCACGACCACATCGAGGGGTTGCGCTTCTTCGCCCCGGTGTACAGCCCCGAATGGAAGTGCAACGTGTACGGAGCCAACAGCGCGGCCCCGTCGCTCAAGATGTTACTGGCGCAGACCATGGCGCCGCGTTTCTTTCCGGTCTCCCTGACGCAGTTGCCGGCGACCTTGTCGATTCACAGCTTGCACAAGCACGACCGTGTGCGCTTCCCCGGCGCCCAGCCCACCGTGGTGCAGGCGCGCTACAGCGCGGCGCACCCCAAGGTCGGGGTGATGCTCTATCGGGTCACGCGGGCTGGCCGCTCCGTCGTCTATGCCACCGATGTGGAGTCACCCAAAGGGGGATTCGAGGACGTCATCGCCTTCGCACGCGGCGCCGACGTGCTGATTCACGACGCCCAGTACACCGACGAAGAGTACCATGGCGGGCATCTCAACAAGGCCGGCTGGGGCCACAGCACCGTGCGCATGGCCGCCGAGGCGGCGCGCGCCGCTGGCGTCGGACAGTTGCTGCTCTATCATCATGACCCGGAACACGACGATGCCGAGGTGAAGCAACTCGAGCGCCTCGCCCGTGGGATCTTTCCGCACAGCCGTGCAGCCACGGAAGGCTTGGAAGTGCGCCTCGCGCCACGCTGAACGGTCGTCCCGCTGGGATGCCCAGCTGTCTCGGCAGCGAGTCGATACATCAGGGAGGAGTCCGGTTCGCTCTGTCTGCGTTGGCGGCACATCCCTTGCGTTCGTACGCGTTCGTTGACCGCGTAAGGGGACTTGGTATGGTGCGAATTGGGTCGAAACGGGGGTCGGTCGGAGGGCGAACGGATGAGGGATGCACATGAGTCAGCAAGCGGTGGAGGAGACTCTCGGACGACTGATCACCGATAGCGCCTTTCGGCGCCTCTTCTACATGAATCCCGCAGCCGCCTGCCGGCGCGAGTCGCTCGATCTGACCACGCGCGAGATCGAAGCACTGGCGGCGTTGAACGCCGCGCGCCTGCAAGCCGTGGCGCGCGTCCTCGACGCGCGGATTGTACGTGCCACCGTGGGTGGCGCCCACTACTGGAGCCGATGGGTCCGCAGCTCGCACGGCGGGCCGGCGCACCGCAGGTTTGCGCGCGCCGGTTCCAGAGCGGGGTTGACCCGCGGAGCAAGGTAGGCATGCGCCGCCGGCGTACCTCGAGATCGGCGGCAGGCGGGCAGCGCCTCAGTTCGACAAGTTGAACTTCAACGTTCCACCGTCGTTCCTGTACGCCGTGGCCGTGAAGTAGTACGTCACCCCGGCGGCCGCTTGGAACGACACACGCGACTGGAGGCCGTTGGTGTCATCGTTGCAGGCTCCTGGCAGCGGCGTGAGAGCACCGCACGATCCGGTGTAGGCCGCCAGGATCGTATCGTAGCCGCTTCCGAACGTGGTTGCCGTCAGCGTGCTGGCAACGGGTGCGGTGAAGCGATACCAGACGCTCTTGCCCTTGCTGGCATTGCCGCAGCCAACGGCAGGATCAGCGGCATCGGTCGTGGCCGTCGTGGTGATCGCGGTACCGGCATAGGACAGGGCCGCGATTTGCAGCGAGTTCACACAGAAGTCATTCGAGAGGCCGCTGGGCGGCTGCGTGAAGATGGGCGTCACCGTCAAGGTTGCCGTCGGCGGACCGGGGGTGAACGTTGCAGTGGGCGGCCCCGGCGTGAAGGTTTCAGTCGGAGACGGTGTCTGGGTTCTGGTTGCGGTCGGCGGTGCGGGAGAAAACGTCGGCGTCGGTGTTGCCGTGGGCCCGCTCCCTTGGAAGGTCAGCTGAAAGACCGTGCTCCCGCCATTGTTGCTGTACGCAGTGACGAGGAAGTAGTACGTCGTACCAGCGGCCGCCGTGAACGCGACGCGCGACTGCATGCCGTTGCTGTCGTCGTTGCATGCGCCGACCACCGGCGCGTAAACGCCGCACGTTCCCGTGTAGGCGGAGAGGATGGTGTCGTAGCTGCTGCCGAATGTGTTCGCCGTGAGCGCGCCGTTGCTGGGCGCAGTGAAGCGATACCAGACGCTCTTGCCGCGGCTCTGGTTGCCGCAGGCGGGTGTCGGATCGCTGGCGTCAGACGTTGCCGAGGTGGTGAGGACCGAGTTGGAGTAAGGAGCGATGTCAGCGACCCTGGCGTTGACGCACGTGTCGTTGAGCAGCGCCGCCGTATTGGTCGGCGTCGCCGGCGGAGCTGCCGTGAATGTCGGCGTGATGGTGAAGGTTCGCGTTGGCGGGCCCGGGGTGAACGTTGAGGTGGGTAACGGCGTCTGCGTGCGCGTGGCTGTCGGTGGTGCCGCAGTGAACGTTGGCGACGCGGTCGCCGTGGGACCGGCGCCTTGGAACGTCAACTGGAAGACCAGGGTGCCACCGTTGTTACTGTAGGCAGAGGCGAGGAAGTAGTAAGCGGTACCGGCGTTTGCGGTGAATGACACGCGTGACTGCACGCCAGAGGAGTCGTCATTGCAGGCACCAGGTGCAGCCGTGAGCGCACCGCACGACCCGCTATAGGCGGCGAGAATCGTGTCGTAGCTGCTGCCAAACGTGTTCGCCGTCAGCGTTCCGGTGCTGGGCGCCGTGAAGCGGTACCACACACTCTTGCCGCGGCTGCCATTCCCGCAGCCCACAGCGGGATCAGCGGCGTCGATGGTTGCGCTGGTCGTGACCATACTGCTCGAGTACGGTGCGGCGCTGATGACCACAGCATTGGTGCAGGCGTCATTCGAGACCCCACTCACGGTCGTCGGCGTCGGCGTTGGCGGCACGCCCGCGGGCGGTGTTCCCGGAGGCGACGTCGCCGTCGGCGGCGGACTGCCGATCTGGGGATAGATGAAATTTGCAGCTGCGATGTCATCACTGCCCAAGCCGGCGCAGCGGCCATCAAAGTGCGCCGTCGCTGCCATGGTCGCCGTGCTGTCACCGGAGTGGCCGAGACCGATGGTGTGACCAATCTCGTGCGTTGCCACCTCTGCCATGTTGCATTGGTTCCAGAACGAACACCCGGACCAGCCGTTGTTGAAGGTCACCTTGCCGACGACGATGTGGCCGAAGGTCGTACCGTTCACCACCGTCGTTCCCCCGCCGCTACAATAGCCGCCAATGGCGAGGATGCCGCTGCAGTTGGCCGGGTCGCTGACCTCATTGAACGGGTCGTTGAACGTGATGCGGTTGAGATCGCAGGGGTTGAACGCTGCCGGTGAGGTCGTCCCACCATCGGCCAGGATAAGGCTCGATGTCGGGATGTTGGTCCACGCTGCGAACGCCGAGTCGAGCGCTGCGCGCGACGTCGCAAACCCCAGCCGACTGTCACCGGTGGAGTCGATCAAGTAGTTGACCGGCAGGTTACTGTCCGGCTCAAACCAGCGCGCCGGTGGGCTGCTCAAAAACGTGTAGGACTCGTGGACCTCTGTGGTGGCCGCAGCTAGTTCCGGTTCTGCGACCTGCAGTGGCGGGGCCGACGCTGCCGCGCCGGTTCCGTTTGCCAGCCGGTGCAAACGATTCAGCAACGGAGCAAAGGGCTGCGTTTCCGGCGGCGCGTTGGTGATCTGCCCCGTGTCGGGGACGAACATCGATGCTCCCTCGCCGAAGTCACGTACGGCCGTCGCCTGCCCGGTACGATCGACCGCAAGCGTGAACTTACCCATCCCCAAGCTGTTGGTTTGCAGGGTGCCGTCCGGGTTGCGCGAGAGAAACAGCAAGCTGCGCTCGCCGACCCAGAACTCCGGCGCCCCGAAGATCCACTGGCGACGCTCGCCCACCGAACCGCCGGGCTCCCGAACGACGAGCGTACCGGGGCCGCCCTGTCCTTTGAGGACCCGCTCCACTTGCAGCTGTACGTAGGTGTAGATGGGATCGGTCGGCCCCAGCGTCGCGGAGGTGATCGATGTCACGGTGCCGATGACGACGAGGTCGGAACTCTCCATGAGTGTCGGTTCGTCCATCATCACGAAGGTGGTGCCTCCCGCAGGAAGCGGGTTGAACCACACGAGTGCGAGAACGACGACCGTGATGAGCTGCGTGGCGTGAAACTTGGTCATAAAGGTCGGCCAATCGAAGTGCGTGCTGCAAAGTAGGCAAGCAGGTTGTGTACCAGTGGCGCTAAATTTGCCGACGACGTGGCGCGGCGGCGGCTGTCAATGGATGAGTTGCCAACGAAGTGTTCAATCGATCGCAAACGAACGCTGAGTGACACTCTATGACCAGCGCCAAGCCTCACGTTCACTGGTTGGCGCCACCGCGTTCTGTATGTATGAAGGGAGAGACAGCTACGACCAGAGCGGAGCCGATGGCAAAGCAGGTGCGAACAGGGGGCGGCTTCGCCGCCGTGCGCTACACACTCGACCGGGCCCGTGAGGCCGGTGGTGTGTTGCGTCTGATGCAGCGGATGCGTACGCACAACGCTTGCAAGACGTGTGCGGTGGGCATGGGTGGACAGGGCGGTGGCATGCGCAACGAAGCGGGGAGCTTCCCGGAAGTCTGCAAGAAGTCGATTCAGGCGCAGGCTGCGGACATGCAACCGCCGATCGCGGAGCGCTTCTTCGCCGAGCATTCGGTCGCCGACTTGGAATGTTGGAGCGCCCGGCGCATCGAGGCGGCCGGCCGACTGGGTTTCCCCATCAGTTGGCGGGTGGGCGAGTCGCACTTTCGGCGCATCTCCTGGCCAGACGCCTACCGCATTGCTGCCGAGGCCCTGCGCGGCGCAGCCCCGGGCCGCACTTTCTTCTACTCGTCCGGGCGGAGCAGCAACGAGGCCGCGTTCCTGTTGCAGTGCTTTGCGCGCGTCTTCGGCACGAACAACGTGAACAACTGCTCCTACTACTGTCACCAGGCATCTGGTGTGGCGCTGCAACGGGCGATCGGCAGCGGCACGGCAACGGTGGTCCTCGACGACCTCGAACGCGCCGATCTTGCGGTCGTCATCGGGGCCAATCCGGCGTCGAACCATCCCCGCTTGATCACCCAGCTCATCAACCTGCGCCGGCGCGGTGGCAAGGTGATCGTCATCAACCCTTTCAAGGAGATCGGTCTGGTGCGCTTCCGGGTGCCCTCGGACTGGCGTAGCCTGCTGTTCGGTTCCGAGGTCTCCGACCTCTACCTCCAGCCGCACGTCGGAGCCGACATCGCATTGCTGAAGCTCCTCCTGAAGGGCGTCATCGAAACCGGCGCCGCCGACCGCGACTTCCTTGCGGCGCACGTCGAGGGCTGGGACGCGGTTGAGTCGGACGCTCGTTCAGCGTCGCGCGACGAGCTGCTGTGGGCGTGCGGCGTGCCGGCGGAAGACGTCGACGCGGCGCTGCAGCTGCTGACCCGGTCGCAGCGGACGATCTTCTGCTGGGCCATGGGCATTACGCAGCATGCGCACGGCGTCGACAACGTGCAGGCCATCGTCAATCTCGCACTGAGCCGCGGCATGCTCGCCAAGCCGGGCGCCGGCCTGTTGCCCATCCGCGGTCACAGCAACGTGCAAGGCGTCGGCTCAGTGGGAGTCAGCCCGGTGCTGAAGGCGGAGTTCGCACGGCGTCTCGAGCAGCTGTACGGGATCGAGATGCCCGGTGAGCCCGGGCTGCACACGTTGGCCTCGGTCGAGGCAGCGGATCAGGGCTACATCGATTGCGCCATCCTCCTCGGTGGCAACCTGTTTGCCGCCACACCCGACCGCACGTGGACCGGCGAGGCGCTGCGCAAGATCGGCACCACGGTGTCCGTCGCCACCAAACTGAACGAGGGACACGTTCATGGCCGCGGCCGCACCTGCCTCGTCCTGCCCGCGCTCGCGCGCGACGAGGAGCATCAGTGCACGACGCAGGAAAGCATGTTCAACTTTGTCCGCCTCTCGGACGGTGGCGCGCCCGCGGCGTCGGAGGAGATGCGGTCCGAGGTGGAGATCATCGCGACGCTTGCCGGCATGGTCTTGCCGCAAGGCCCCGTCGACTTCGGCAGCCTGCGCGATCACCGCGCCATCCGCGCGGCCATCGCTGCCGTCGTCCCTGGCTTCGAAGCCATGGGCGAGATCGATGAAAGTCGGCGGGAGTTCCAGATCAACGCGCGCACCCTGCATGCGCCGACGTTCGCCACGGCCTCGGG